>OBLI01002229.1_pt1 | contig 16944 bp, 16 predicted proteins | sample 1519701 | NCBI WGS metagenome assembly OBLI01 (sample SAMEA3663005, study PRJEB22513) | pig gut metagenome | biome: pig gut; feature: pig-associated habitat; material: faeces | place: France | collected 2012 | reverse complement strand
CAAATAAGAAGCGGGGACTAGTAAAGGGCTGTTCTGCCTGTACTATTCCCCGCTTCTTACTGTCTGATAACAGTTATCCGGTATTTAATTGAGTATGTATACTTCTACTGAACGGCGGCCAAAGTTGATGGCCTCGCCGTAGCTTTCCATGCACAAATCTATCTTATTTCCTCGGATAGCTCCGCCCGTATCGGCAGCCACAGCTGTTCCATAACCTGGAATATACACCCGGGTACCCAGCGGAATTACATCAGGATCCACTGCCACGATACCTCGCTGGGCAACGGCTCCTGTGGCGGTAATGCCTGCCCCATTGCCGTCAGTCGGCAGGTAAGCACTAGCCTCCATTGGTATGCAGGCTGCATAGGTCATCTCACCACTGTTGGTGCTGACAGTATTCTCTGCCTTGGGCGGTGCCACCGGAACATCCTTGACCTGGATATTCATACCGGTTACAACAGCTGCATCCGTCCCATAATTGACCTCGTAGCCATTTCCTACATAGCCGTAAGGCTCTAAGACCTCACCGACCGTAGTCTTGTTTGTTAAAATTGTCTCTTTATTGCCATTGTATTCTATGACAACCGGCACGGCACGCTTTACAGTCAATACATGATTGCCCTTGTCATCCTCTGAAAACGCGTATTCATCGCCTTCCAGCACGGCTACCCCTGCCTGCGTGAGAATATTGGCAGGTACCTTATAAGGTGTATTCAGCTCAAGCTGCTGGCCATCAACCGCTATTGTCACATGCCTGTTAGAAATGAAGCCGGAAAGCATCATTGTTCCACACATGATACCGACGCTGATAGGATACCGGACATCCCGACTGCATCGGCGATATAGTTTCTTTAAGGTCATTAAATACCCCCTTATGTAATTATGTGTGCTACTATATCACATTTTTGTTCAACTGTCAAATTTCAAAGTGTTTATTCCCCACTTTTGAAGGCATTTAAGCTGATTTTCACTTGGTATAAAGTCAGAAATGGCAAGGCATCTGGGACGCCTCGCCACTTTGAGAAATTTTTGCATATTTTTTGCGTATGTTACCATAATCTGCCATACAATTCCTGAGCGTTGCTGGTAGTCTGACGGGCAACTTCATCAAAAGCTACCTGCCTGAGCTCTGCCAGCTTCGCTGCCACATGATATACATAGGCAGGCTCGTTGCGCTTGCCCCGCATGGGCACCGGTGCCATATACGGGCAATCCGTCTCCACCAGGATACGCTCCAGGGGCAGCCGCTGCACAATCTCCGGCAGCTTTGCCGCATTCTTGAAGGTGAGAGGGCCGTCCACGCCAATGAACCAGTCCAGCTTCATCAGCTCCCTGGCCATCTCCAGGCTGCCGGAATAGCAGTGCATCACGCCGCGGATATCCCGTGCTTCCTTCTTGAGGATTGCCAGGGTATCACCGTGGGCTTCCCGGTCATGGACGCAGACAGGCAGATGCAGCTGCCGTGCTATATCCAGCTGCCGGATAAAAATCTCCCGCTGCAGCTTCCGCTGCTCCTCGTCCTTCACCCAGTAATAGTCCAGGCCGATTTCACCGATGGCAACTACCTTTGCCTCCCGGGCCCAGCCAGCCAGCAGATCATCATCTGCCTGTGTCATGGGACGGGCTTCCTCAGGATGGATGCCTACGCCCGTGTATACCATGTCGTACTGCCTTGCCATAGCCACGGAGCGGCCGGAGGACTCCATAGAGTCCCCCATGTTGATGATGGCAGCCAGCCCGGCAGCCTTTGCCCTGGCCAGCATGTCATCCCTGTCTTCATCAAACCTGTCCGTATCTATATGGGCATGGGTATCCACCAGCAAAGGAGCCCTTTTCGCCCCATCAGTGCAGTCACCAGCTTCCGATACTGCCAGAAAGTCCCCCAAATCATGCACAATCTCTATTTTGCTCATCTTATCTAATCACCGCACCTCAATGCGTGGGAACAGCTGCTGTGGCTTGCCAATATGCATATTGGCAGGCGTACCGCCCCACTGCTGCATGTCAGCCAGCCTGAGCTCCCAAATGCTGCCCGGCAGGTTCAGCTGCTGCCACAGCTTTTCGGCAGTAGACGGCATATATGGCAGAACCATGCCGCTGATGATGCGCAGGGCCTCCACCAGGTTGTACATGACATTTGCCAGCTCCTGCTTCTTCTCCGCATCCTTTGCCAAGGCCCATGGCGCCGTTTCATCGATGTACTTATTGGCTCTGCTGATAAAGGCCCAGACGGCCCTGATGGCATTGCTGATTTTCATGCCGCTCATATCCTCATCAAAAGCCTTCACCGCAGCCATGGCATCGGCAATCAAAGACTCATCAACCTCGGACCGCCCCTCAGCCGCCAGCACAACACCCTCCTGGAACTTGCCTACCATGTTCAGGGTGCGGTGCAGCAGGTTCCCCAGGTCATTGGCCAGATCGGCGTTGATGCGCTGGATGAGGGCATCCCGGGAGAAATTGCCATCCTGCCCCAGGTTGATTTCACGCAGCAGGAAATAACGGATGGCATCAGCACCAAATTCCTCAATCAGCCCGACAGGGTCAACCACGTTGCCTACGGACTTGGACATCTTGCTGCCGTCCACCACCAGCCAGCCGTGGCCAAATACCTGCTTTGGCAGCGGCAGGTCCAGGGCCATGAGGATGCAAGGCCAGATGATGGAGTGGAAGCGGACAATCTCCTTGCCCACCAGATGGATGTTGGCAGGCCAGTATTTATTGAACTTTTCCGCATCATCCAGATAGCCGATAGGAGTCAGGTAGTTGGACAGGGCATCAAACCATACATAAATAACGTGCTTTTCATCAATCGGCACAGGAATGCCCCAGTCAAAAGAAGTACGTGAAATGCACAAATCCTCCATGCCCTGCTTGATGAAGTTAATCATCTCATTGCGGCGGGAAACAGGCTGGATAAAATCAGGATTTTCCTCAATGTACTGCAAAAGGCGGTCAGCGTACTTGCTGATCTTGAAGAAATAAGCCTCCTCGGATACCTCCTGCACAGGACGGTGGCAGTCCGGGCAGCATCCCTTCTCGTCCAGCTGCAGCTCGGTCCAGTAGCTTTCGCACGGAGTGCAGTACAGGCCTGTATAAGCACCCTTGTAGATATCACCCTTGTCATAAATGCGGCGGAAAATCTCCTGCACTACCTTCTCATGGCGTTTTTCCGTGGTGCGGATAAAATCGTCATTGGAGATGTTCAGCATTTCCCACAGGTGCTGAAAGCCTGCCACGATAGGATCTACATATTCAATTGGCGTAATCCCCTGTTCCTCTGCCTTCTGCTGGATTTTCTGCCCATGCTCGTCGCTGCCGGTCAGGAAGAATACATCATCCCCTGCCAGGCGGTGGAAGCGTGCCACCGAGTCGGCAATAGTGGTGCAGTAAGCGTGACCGATGTGCAGCTTGGCACTTGGATAGTAGATTGGCGTAGTGATATAGAAACTTTTGTTGCTCAAAACTGTTTCCTCCTAAAAATATATTTGATTATATTTGATGTATTTGAAATTAAAATCATGCCGGTGATAGGTGTGTGCCAGCGAAAACACGCTCTCGCTCCTAGTTGTGACTGTCACACACCATATCCCCTTACACAAACTATATATTCCTGCAAGCTATTAAGTCTACTTTTCTGCCTGCAATAATAGATTGTATATGTCCCTGCGGCTCATGTTGAGGGTTTTGGCTGCCTGCCGCATGGCTTCCTTACGAGGAACGCCCTCAGACTCAAGCCTTGCTACCAGCTCCACAGGATCGGCAGGGGCAGCAGCCTCGGCAGAAGCTTCCCGGCTGCTGTCAAAGCCGCTGACGATGAGGACAAACTCACCTCTCGGCTCATTTTCCTGATAATAGGCCAAAAGCTCACCCAAGGTGCGGCGGTTAAATTCCTCATAATGCTTGGTCAGCTCCCGTGCCGCCACGGCCGGGCGCATCTCCCCCAGTGCCTCGCAGAGCTGCCCCAAGGTTTCCCTGAGATGGTGGGGTGCCTCATAAAATATCAGGGTTTCCGGGCTTTCCTTAACCCTTGACAAAAGCTCCCGCCGCTTTTTGCCTGTCCTGGGCAAAAAGCCATAAAAGGTAAATGCCGTAGTATCAAGGCCGGAGCAAATCAGGGCTGACAGAGCGGCATTGGCCCCCGGCAGGGGACTGACCTCTATGCCTGCCTCAATGGCCAGCTGTGCCAGATGGGCCCCGGGGTCGGATATACCCGGCAGGCCTGCATCACTGACGCAGACCACCACTGCCCCTGACTGCATTTTCTCCACCAGCTCCGGACCCTTGGTGAGCTTGTTATGTTCATGGTAGCTGGTGGCAGCTGTATGTATGTCATAATGGGACAGCAGCTTTCTCGTATGCCGGGTATCCTCCGCAGCAATCAGGTCAGCCTCCCCCAGGATGCGCACCGCCCGGAAGGTCATATCCTCCAGATTGCCGATTGGCGTAGCCGACAGGTACAGCCTGCCCCTTTTTTCTTCTGTCATAACATCGCCCTTCTATACATTTCTACATGTTATATATGTCCAAAATTTCCCTGGTGTAGCTGCCGTCCGCCTCATGGACAATCAGCGGCAGCTCCGCCTTCATGCCCCCCGGGGCAGCGCCTGCCACCCCCTCAATCAGCATCAGGTTGGAAGGCTTGTCCGGCTTGGGCTGAACCAGCTGCAGCCTCTTTACCTGTATCTGGTTTTCCGCCATGGCAACGATTATTTCCCCCAGCCTTTCCGGCAGGTGCACCATGGCAAACCGCCCTCGGAACCGCAGCAGATACCTTGCCGCCTTCACCACATCCTGCAAGGTGGCCGTCACCTCATGGCGGGCCCGTGCCACGCCGTCCAGGCTGTTCAGCTGCCCCTGATTGACAGGGCGGTAGGGAGGATTGGCAATCACGCAGTCAAAGCTCTCCGGGGGATAAAGCTCCCTGATGCGCCGATAGTCCCCCTCTGATACATGGATTTTCTCCTGCAGGTTGTTGAGGACGACATTGCGTTTTGCCAGAGAAGCCATGACAGGATTTATTTCCAGCGCATGGATTTCCTTGACCTCATCGGCAATCAAAAGGGGCATTACCCCGGTGCCTGTACCCAGGTCAAAGACGCGCCAATGCTTCTTGTAGCGCGGATAATGGGCCAGCAGCACCGCATCCAAAGAAAAGCAGAATTCCTTGGTATTCTGGATAATGCGCCTGCCGCTGCACAAAAGGTCATCCAGCCTCTCATCCGGTGACAGGCCAGCTATAATCTCCGACCAGTCCCTGAGATTTTTCTCACTATTTTCCATATAGATATCTTCCGGGACATCAGATCATGTCCGCCCCATCCTTTTCAATAATATCTTCCCAGGATGCCACGATAGTCTTGCGATCATCCAAAAGGATGGTAGCGGAGCGGCGCTGCATGTTCAGGTTGATTACCTTGCCCTCGCCCTCTGCCGTAATAACCTTGCTGCCCTGGGCAGGCGGCTTAATCTTCTTGCGCTGCTTCTTGTTGCCGCAGTAGCAATGATTTTCATATTTCAGGCAACACATGAGCCTGCCGCAGATGCCGGAAATCTTGGTAGGGTTCAGGGACAGATTCTGCTCCTTTGCCATGCGGATGGACACAGGCTCGAATTCCCCCAGAAAACTGTGGCAGCAAAGAGGCCTGCCGCAGCAGCCAATGCCCCCCATCAGCTTCGCCTCATCCCGGACACCGATCTGCCTCAGCTCGATGCGGGTGCGGAAAATAGCCGCCAAATCCTTGACCAGCTCCCGGAAATCAATCCTGCCATCTGCCGTAAAGTAAAAAATAATCTTGTTCACATCAAAGGTGTACTCCACATCCACCAGCTTCATAGGCAGCCCATGTGCCGCAATCTTTTCCTCGCAGATGCCGAAGGCCTCATCCCGGCGGCGCAGGTTGTCCTCCACCTTTGCCCTGTCAGCATCAGTGGCAATGCGCTGCACCTCCTTCAGAGGCAGCACCACATCGCTGTCCGGCACCTCCCGTGGCCCGATGACAGCCGTGCCAAACTCAATGCCCCGGGCCGTCTCCACGATAACATTGTCATTCAGCTTAATATCCAGCTTGCCCGGACTAAAATAATATATCTTCCCGGCCCGCTTGAAGCGAACCCCAACTACTGTCTGCATTTATTCCTCCATTATACCTCTATTGATTTATTTAAAGCCATGCATTACTGCATGAGGTTTTCCAGCTTGATAAAAAAGCCCTCCAGGCAGAGCTGCAAATTGACATTGCTCCGAAGCCGCTTCTGATACTCCTGCACCAGCCGGAGAAGCGCCAGCAGGCTGTGCTGAGGATATTTTGCCAGCAAGGGTGACAGCTTCTGCACATCCGGCTGGTTGTACAGGGGCAGTCCGCCGCCGCTGTACAGCACCAGCAAATCCCGGTAAAGCATGGCCAGAAATCCCAGCCACTGAATGAGCTGCTCCCGGCTGCAGCCTGACATATCCTTTGCCAGCTGCAGCATTTCCTCTACGGGAAGCCTGCCTGCCATCTCCGCCAGCTGAAATGCCTTTTGGTGCAGCTCCTGAACCTCCGGCTCCCTGAGGGCCATGGCCCTGGCAGCACTGCCATCCGCCACAGCTGCCAGCCGCTGTGCCTCCTGCCTGTCAAGTCCCTGGCGGCAGAGCACCTCCTGCAGCTCATCTAGCTGCAATATGCCGAATTCCACCCGCATGCAACGGGAAATAATCGTATCCAGCAGGGCTGCCGGTGCGCTGGTCAGCAGGATAAACACCGCCTGCCCCTCCGGCTCCTCGATAGTCTTCAGCAGGCAGTTGGCAGCTGCCTCATTCATCTTTTCCGCTTCCTGTATAATCACTACCCTGCGGCTTGACAGCAGGGGCACCCGGGCGATGCCTGCCTGCAGCTCCCTGACCGCCTCAATCTTGATGCTTTTTGCCGCCTTGCCGGAGCTCTCCGGCTGCAGCAGGAAATAATCCGGATGGGTACCTGCCTTGAGGGCCAGGCAGGCAGGACACCTGCCGCAGCACTGGCCATGGTCAGGCTCATGGCACAGCAAAGCGGCCGCCAGCGCCTCTGCAACCAGTGTCTTGCCCACGCCCTCTGCACCGCAAAACAGCATGGCATGGGGGATTCGCTCCTCCATCTGCATGGCCTGCAGCCTTCCTATCAGCTCTTTATGCCCGACTATATCCTTCCACTGACTGTTCATCACATGTACAGGTCAACCAGCATGCCCCGGATGGCATCATGGCTTGCCACAATATCCAGCTGCTTGGTCTGCCCCAGGCGGATTTTTTCCGCCATGTTTTCCAGCTCCCTGTCAATCTTGCGCACGGTGGTATACACCTTCTGCCGCCCCATGCGGTCCCAGCCGGCCTGGGTATTCACTGCATACATCTGGGACACCACAGTTCCCACGAAATTCTTGATCAGGCTGCGGTAGGATTTCAGCTCATCATAGGTCGGGGTGTTCGTCAGCCTCTGCCCCTGGGCATCAATTTCCTCCAGCATCTGCTGCAGCTGCTCCCGTGTCATATTGCCCTGCTGATCCTCAAGCTCGGAAGCAAAATCCGAGTCTAGGGAAGCCGCCCTGTGGCCTGTTTCCGGCCCACGGGCAGTCATCGCCGGCCTGGCACCTAAACCATCTATTTTCATAAAAACCCCCACTATCTAAAACATTCGATAATAGCCTAAAATAAATTATAGTAGTTTTTTCGGTATAGTGCAATTAATAAGGAAAAAAAGTAAATTGCGTATTTCTCAAAAATACACTTGACTTTTTGTGAAGTATAACATATAATGCCTTTATCGCGATGAAATATAAAAATATCCCAACTCAATGATGAGGAAAAGGCTGTATTTTTGATGCCAGAGAGCCGGCGGCTGGTGTGAGCCGGTGTGAGGAAAGCAGCTGTCCGCCTCGGAGGGGCCGACGATGAGCCGGACGGGTGCGCCCGATACAGCGAGCTAGAGTTGCGCCTGCCGCAGGCGGCGTAATTTGGGTGGTACCGTGGAGTATGAGCTTCACCCCAATGCGGGGTGGAGCTATTTTTATTTTTAGGAGGACTAACGATGAAGGTTTTAATTGCAGATGGCGTTTCCCAGATGGCTGTAGACATTTTGAAGGATGAGTTTGAGTGCGATGTAAGGGACAAGCTGCCAGCCGATGAGCTTTTGGCTATTATCCCTGATTACGATGCGCTGATTGTGCGCTCCGCCTCCAAGGTTACAGCCGAGGTTATTGCGGCTGCCAAGAATTTGAAGATTATCGGCCGTGCCGGTGTGGGCGTAGACAACATCGATGTCGCTGCCGCTACCGACAAGGGCATTATTGTTATCAACTCCCCGGGCGGCAACACCATTGCTGCCACCGAGCATACCTGTGCCATGATGATGGCCATGGCACGCCATATCCCGATTGCCAACGAAACCCTCCAGAAGGGCGAGTGGAACCGCAAGAAGTACACCGGCGTTGAGCTGAAGGGCAAAACCCTGGGCGTTATCGGCATGGGGCGCATCGGCAGCGGCGTGGCAAAGCGTGCCCTTGCCTTTGATATGAAGGTTATCGGCTACGATCCTTATATCAACGAGGAACGCTGCAAGGACATGGGCGTAACCGTGGGCACCTTTGACGAGGTAGTAGAGAAGTCCGACTTCATCACCGTGCACATGCCTCTCACCGACACCACCCGTGACATGATCAACAAGGATGTCATGGCCCGCATGAAGAAGGGCGTGCGCCTGGTGAACTGTGCCCGTGGCGGCATCATCAACGAGGCTGACCTCCGTGAGGCAGTGCTGTCCGGTCAGGTAGCAGGTGCCGCTGTGGATGTATTCACCAGCGAGCCTATCCCGGCTGACCACCCTCTGCTGGGAGTTCCTGGCATCTATGTAACCCCGCATCTGGGTGCTTCCACCGTAGAGGCACAGATCGGCGTTGCCGTAGATGTGGCACAGGGCATCAAGGCAGCCCTCAACGGCGAGCCTGTCATGACCGCTGTAAACATGGCACCTGTCTCCAAGCAGGTTATGAACGTCATCACCCCTTACTTCGAGCTGGCAGAGCGGCTGGGCTGTGCAGTACGTGCCCTGGCTGACGGCGCCATCAAGAAGCTGGAAATCACCTACAACGGCGAGATTGCCGATGTGAACACCAAGATGGTAACCACTGCCGTGATCAAGGGCATGCTGGACTCCGAGATGGAAAAGACAGTCAACTATGTCAACGCACCTGGCCTGGCCAAGGAGCGTGGCCTGAAGGTCAACGAAATCAAGGACAAGGATACGGAGCGTTTTGCCAACATCATCACCGTTACCGCCTACTCAGGCGACAAGTCCGTCAGCGTACAGGGCACCCTCTTTGGTGACAAGGGCCGCATCATCAAGATTGATGACAACCGCGTTGACCTGGCTCCTCAGGACTGCATCCTCATCTGCCCTCACATCAACCGCCCGGGCGTTATCGGCCAGGTAGGCTCCATCATGGGGGCTGCCGGTGTAAACATCTCCGGCATGCAGGTGGGCACCACCAGCGTAGAGGGCACCAGCCTGATGATTCTCACCCTGGACAAGGATGTACCGAAGGATGTTATCAAGCTGATTACCTCCATGGACGGTATTTTCGGTGCCAAGGTTATCGTATTTGACGCTAACTGAGCCTGACAGCAAAAAATGAAATAGAAATATTAACCATAATGCAACAATAAAAAGATAATAATTTAGGAGGTTTTCACTTTGGAAGCAAATCGTATTTATAACTTTAACCCGGGCCCTTCCATGCTGCCATTGGAAGTATTAAAGGAGGCACAGGCAGAATTCCTGAATTTCCAGGACACCGGCATGTCCATCCTGGAAATCAGCCACCGCGCCAAGGCATACGATGAGGTGCACAACCAGGCAAAGGCTGACATTCTTGAGCTGATGGGGCTGGGTGATGACTACGAGGTACTGTTCGTGCAGGGCGGTGCCAGCATGCAGTTCGACATGGTTGCCCTGAACTTTGCTTCCGCTGAGAAGCGCGGCAACTACGTTCTCTCCGGCAGCTTCGCCAGCAAGGCATACAAGGAGGCTGAAATCCTGGGCCGCGGCTACGTAGCCGCTTCCAGCAAGGATGTAAACTTCAAGCACATCCCTGCTCAGGAGGAAATCAAGCTCAGCGATGATGCTGCATATCTCCATGTCTGCTACAACAACACCATCTTTGGCACCGAGTACCATTACATCCCGGAAACCGGCGATGTGCCTCTGATTGCCGACATGTCCTCCGATATCCTGTCCCGTCCGCTGGACTTCTCCAAGTTCAGCCTGATTTATGCCGGCGTACAGAAGAACCTGGGCCCTGCCGGTGTGGCACTGGTAGTAGCAAGGCGTTCCATGCTGGAAAAGAGCCCTGCCGACCTGCCGACCATGCTGCGCTATGATACCTACTACAGCAAGAACTCCCTCTACAACACCCCGCCAGCCTTCGGCATCTACATGGTGGGCAAGGTTGCCAAGTGGCTCAAGGCACAGGGCGGTCTCGAGGTCATGGCAGAGCGCAACAAGAAGAAGGCTGCCCTGGTCTATGATGCCATCGACAACAGCAACGGCTTCTACGCAGGCCATGCTGACAAGGATAGCCGTTCCTTCATGAACGTAACCTTCCGACTGCCTAGCGAGGAGCTGGAGAAGAAGTTCGTTGCCGAAGCCCTGGAGAACCAGCTGGGCGGCGTAAAGGGACACCGTTCCGTAGGCGGTATGCGTGCTTCCATCTACAACGCCATGCCTTATGAGGGCTGCGAGAAGCTGGCTGACTTCATGGAGAAATTCCGCAAAGCCAACGCTTAAAAACAATTCATGATATCTAAATGATAACAAAAAATGTGAGCCTGCTCCCTGCAGCCTCACATTTTTTATTGCCAATATAAAATTAAAATTAACGATTAACGGTGATTTAGAACTGTGGATAGCACTCAAACAGCCTGTTCCAAGGCATAGTCACCTTGATCTGCTTCACATCCACAAGCTCAGGCAGATTCCACCGGGCAAAGGTCTGCAGCCGCAGGGTTGCCGAGGCCTCAGTCTGAGCACGCTTCTCGTTGAGGTTGCCGCCGCTGCCCTGTCCCTTGAAATAGCCCAGGGTGGCAGACAGGTTCTGGCGCACGTTGGCCTGATAGCCCCAGTCATCCAAGTAACGGGTATAGAGCAGCCGCTTGCGGCTCTCATCACTCATCCGCGGCATCAGCATCCCCTGCCCCAGCACAAAGCCCGTGCTGTTGGTAGGGGTATTCCAGCCGGAATACGCCTGCAACCTGAACAGCCAGTCCTTGTCCCTCAGAGCCGCCATCAGCGCATTATCGGAGCCGTTGGCATAGGCAATATCCGCAATGCCCACCGGACGTCCCTCCGCCAGCTCCTCCTCCAGCATATTCATGAAATACCTGGTTGAGAACCTGCTCTTTTCCGTATTGCCTGCATCGTTTGCCTCATAGGTCTCCCCATTGGGGTTGGTATTTACCAGCAGCACCAAATCAGCCCGTGCAGGAGTAGTCACATACACGCCGCCAGCCATGATTACATGGGAGCGGATGGTCTTGTCGATGGCTTCATCAGAATAGGACGGCACCACCCTTGCCCCTTCGCCGATATTATAGCGCACATAAACAAAGGGCATCACTGTTTCCAGGTCATTGACCGCCCGCGTCAAAAGCAACATGCCAAATTCATCGATGCCTGCCATGTTGTTGAAGCGCGTCTTGCCCAGCTCCCTGCCATAATCATTCAGCCAGCGGCTTTCCCTATGGGTCTGGGAATATGGCGCATTATCATCACGCCCCAGGCAGAAATAGGAGAAGGTCCCCGCCTTTGCCAAATCAATCATTGCCTTATTGACTGCCAGATTTTTGCTGCGGCGGCTCAGCCAGTCATCAATGGCCTCCTGGGGCAAAAACTCCGTCAGGAATTTCATTTCCTTCTTCTCACGCTTCGTCAGGCCTTCCACTTCTTCCTTGTCCTTCAGGGCCGTATAGCGGAAAATATCCGTGCCGTAGCTGAAATAGTAGCCCGGCTCCTCGGTGCCGGAGGCCTCGCCGGTGCGCGGCGTCCTCATAATGGAGGAAAAGACATACACTGGCACCTTGGGATGTGAATCCTTGAACTCCTGAAATTTCTTTACCCGCTCCAGCAGCTCCTCCTGGGTAAAATGATGCTTTCGGGAGCCTACCAGGCTGCCATAAATCAGGGCATCCCCGGAGAGCACCACCGCCTTGATGCCCGGCAGGGGCTTGTATGGTGGCTTCTTGTCCTTTTTGTGAGGCACGGTAGTATTGTCCTCCAGCCACTGCCACAGCTTGTCAGAATCCCCAAGATTGCTCTTGCTGCCCAAAAGCTCATCCGGCGGCACTACCACCTTGTAGCCCAGCTGGCGAATGGTATCTGCCGTTTCCACATCCGAAATCGGCCGATTATCGTGGGGAATAAACACTATGGTTCCTTTATCCTTTGGTGCCTCTTTCTTCTTGGCAGCGGCTATTCCACTAAATGCTGCCCAAAAAACTGCCAGGCACAACAAAAGTGCTGTTATTTTCTTCATTTAGCTCAATTTCCCTCCTGCGTATGACGGCGAAGCAGCAAATCCAGGGCTGCCACCTGAATTTCCTGAGGAATATTCAGCCTTGTCTCAAACATGATATAGCCATCATGGGGCACGGCATTTTTGATTTCCAGCATATCCAGCACAGGATACCCCTTAATCTCCGCCTTGGCAAGCTTGGACTGCTCCAGTGCCTTCCGGCAGTCCACAGTTATATAATTGCCCTTGATGGAGGTAGGCAGGCTCTCCCCCAAATCAAACTTACCGAACAGCTTCTGGGACATGGACATGGAAATGCGGGAAAAAAACCAGGAGGCAAGGCCATGATCCTTCAAAGCCCTCTCCCTGACACGATAGGTCACATGAGAATCCTCCTTGTTGTGCACAAACTCCTCAATGGTGCCGGAAAATTCCACCCTGCCTATCTTTTTGGTGTTGGCAAATATCTCCAGCCTGCCATTTTCCCGTGAGGTCAGCTTCAGCTCCGTAACAGGCGGCTCCGCCCCGGGCCCGGGCCCACCATCAGCAGCCTCGCTGCCACCAGACTCCGCCTTCAGGCTTTCCGTGATTGCCTCATTAATCACCGAATCCGGCACGGAAACCTTGCCCTGCATGATTTCCTTTAGTGTCTCATTGCTCCATGTATGCTGTATAACCTGCCATGCAGGCTGATAATCCTCTACAGCCTCCGAAATGCTTTCCACACTGATACCGGGAAAGTACTCCGAGATAATTGCCGGCATGTCCATATCAAATCACCTGCCCTCTCTGTCCCAATCAGCTGAACCAGCGGCTAAAGCCGCTCTTTTTCTTCGCCGGTGCCGCCTTTTTGGCAGGTGCCGCAGCCTTCTCCTTGGCTGCCTGCTCCTGCTCAGCCTTAGCCTCCGGCTCAGTGCCGCCCACAGTCTCAGCAGTGCCTTCCCGGACAGCCTGCCACAGGCGCCGGGCATCCCGGTACAGCTTTTCATCCGTCAAATTTCTTCTGTTCTTCTCATCCACCAGGCGGCTCAGATATAGCACCGCCTTATCACGCACCCCCAGGTCAGCATACAGGGCACCAATCAGGTACATTACCATGCTGTCCGTCAGGGTATCAATGGGATACCGCTCTGTCTCCAATGAACGGATATAGAGGTTCAATGCCTTTTCCAGGTATACCTTTTCCTTTTCCCGATTGCCGGACAGCCTGTAAATCCACGCCAGCCTTAACGTAATGCCGGCCCTTCTGGCAAGGGGCGCCTTCAGCACCTCGGCACAGAAAATCGCCAGCTTGACAGCTGCGATGCCGTCCGGCACATCGCGCTCCTCATGAAAATCAAAATGAACATTTTTTTCTACCAATGCATTGCCCATCAGTTCCCGCCTGCTCATAGGCAGTGCCGTCAGAAATACCTTTTCATCCGCAGCAAAACCGCAGTGCTCGCAAACCCAGATATGATAAAGATACGGATCAAAATCCCGGTAGTGGCAGCAGTAGTCATTATCCACCTGCGTTGCCACCAGGCGTGATTTTACCTTTACTACCCTGGTGCTCTTGCCGCAAATCGGGCAGCTTTTCTCCACTACAAAAGTAAACTCTGTCGACATTACAAACCCTTCCTACTCATTATCTTCCGGCCTGTCCGGCTTGTTCTCAGCCCTGTAGGCTGCCTGCTTCTCAGCCAGCTGTGCCATGACAGACTCATCCAGGTCCCCTTTGGTGCGCACAGCCAGAACCAGCTGGTTGCGCATAGCATAATCTACAATTCTCTCATAAAACTTTGCATCCAGGCTTTTTTCCGAAAGCTCCTCCAGACTGACCTCTGCATCCGTCCTGACCACCTCAATGGCGGTCCAGGTGGAATCCAGGTAATCAACCTCCTGCACGCTGACCTTTTTTTCTGCCAGATTGATGGTGAGATACTCGGAAACCCCCACAAAATCATCAAAGCCAGCCAAGGACTTGCCATTCCAGCGCCGCTTTGCCACCACATCATTAATCATCACATCATCAAAGGTCTTCAGTACCGGCACAATCAGCACGTTGGTATCTACATTGCCCTCTGCATCAACCTCGTAGCAGATCTGCTGCTTATTAAAAAAATAATTAGTCCTAGCAGAGGACTGCACCCAGCGGAAAATATCCTCAGGCACATGCGGTGCCGCAACGGCTGCATCCCCATTAAAAGAAAAACTCAAAAGGGCGGCCCCCAATACCACCAAACGCTTATAATTCATTAAACTCACCCTGTCTATTAAATATTATCCTGATAACGGCAAAGACTGTCCAGCTCGTATGGCGTTTCCTGATATACATAGTAGTTCAGCCAGTTGGAAAACAGCAGGTTTGCCACGGAGCGCCACCTGACCACAGGCAGCCTGGCAGGATCATCATCAGGATAATAATTCTTCGGCACGTTCACATTGGGCATGCCGGCAGCCATATCCCTGTCATACTCCTGCTTCAGGGACAGGGGATCATACTCTGCGTGGCCGGTAATAAAAAACTGCCTCTGCTCAAGGTTGGCTATGGCATATACCCCTGCCTCATCATCGGACTCTGCCAGAATAGTCAGCTCCTCCACCTTTTCTATGTCCTCCTTGCGAATCTCCGTATGCCGGGAATGAGGCACATAGAACTCATCATCAAAGCCCCGGAACAGCGGCTCATTCTGCTGGCAGAGATGATGCCTGTACACGCCGAATATCTTCGGCGCCACATCATACTTCGGTATGCCGTAATGATAGTACAGCCCCGCCTGAGCTCCCCAGCAGATATGGAAGGTGGAGTACACATGGCTCTTGCTCCACTCCATGATTTCAGAAACTTCCTCCCAGTAGGCCACGTCCTCAAAAGGCATCTGCTCCACCGGCGCACCGGTAATGATAAAGCCATCGTATTTCTTGTGGCGCACCTCGGCAAAGGTGCCATAGAACTCCGTCAGGTAATCCTGGGAGGTGTGCGTCGGCACATAGGACTCGGTATAGATAAAATCCACCTCCACCTGCAGCGGCGTATTGCCCAGGAGCCGCAGCAGCTGGGTTTCCGTCACCTGCTTGACGGGCATCAGGTTCAGAATCAAAAGCCGCAAAGGACGAATATCCTGGCTGTAGGCCCTGTCCGAATCCATAATAAAAATATGTTCTTTTTCCAGAATTGCCGCTGCCGGCAAATCATTTGGTATCTTGATTGGCATTAGCTATTAACTCCCCATAATCTTACGCAATTCCCCTTATTACCTTCACCGTATCAGCGGTAAAGGGATTCGTAATCCTCCAGGCTGTATCTGTGCACCCATTTCTGATTCCTGCTCTCATAGGCCTGCAAAGCCTTCAGCTCCGTTTCCTCAGCTGAACCCTTGACAACAGCATGGTATGCCCCGTCAGTCTCACGATCTGTATAATCTTTCCACCCCTCCCGCGGATTCCAGTGCTGATAGCGGACAATCTTGCCCGTATACTGAGGGATGTTAATCGCCTTCTTCAAAAAATGGATTTCCTCCAGCTCACCGCTGGCAGACTTGTATTCCTGCCACTCCCAGAAGATGATGTTCTCGCCATTTACGCGCATGGTAGTAGTGTCCGCCATGCAGCTGACATAGCCGCCGTTAGGCAGCCTTTCCTGCCTGAGCAGCAGCCATCTGTCAGAGGCACTGCGCCTCTCCACCTCGCCCATGCCGAATACGCTGTCCACGATATAGGCATAGAAATCCTCGTCAAATTCCTGGGAATTCATTTCCTTGTATTTCAGCGGCTGATACTGCTTGCTCCACAGCTTTTTGCCGTTTTTGTCGTAAAATACCTCATCCATGTATGCCAGCACCCTGGTCTGGGGACACACCTGCACTGTTGCCAGGCTGTAGGCCAGGTCATTTGGCCTGATGTCCTTGATGCCATAATTGTCCAGGGTTTCCTTGGCGCCGCCGTAGCTATAGGTAGTCTTGGTGACAGCGGTAATTCTGGTAGCAATCCCCCCGAATGCCTCCTGCACCTTCACCTGTGATGTATTGTAATACTTGGTGTAATTGTTATCCGACGAAATCCAGTACCACGGATTGTCCGTTGCTGCTGTGGTTGCTGCTTCTGCCCCAGTCGTGCTATACATGACATTACTGCACATGGCAACAGCCAAAAATAATATAGCGGAAACAATAGAAAAACAGTATCTCATGACAACACCCTCTTTTCCAAAAATATATCCATCTAGTTCTTCCTGTGTATACAAAAACGTATACTTTAGTATTTTATCATATTTTGGCAATCTTTACCACATCATGGGGAAATTTCAGTTTATCGTCGTGAAAGTACGAGACTTCTGGAACATTAACGGATGAATTTTGTGGGTTTGTGCACTCTGTTCAGATTAAAAATGGGCTGAGCGGGACAGCTACCCATAGAAAACACGCTCGCGCTCCTAGTTGT
>OBLI01002225.1_pt1 | contig 16969 bp, 12 predicted proteins | sample 1519701 | NCBI WGS metagenome assembly OBLI01 (sample SAMEA3663005, study PRJEB22513) | pig gut metagenome | biome: pig gut; feature: pig-associated habitat; material: faeces | place: France | collected 2012 | reverse complement strand
GCTGCAAATAGCATCTGCTGTCACCTACATGGGCAATGGTCACGGTGTCGCCCTCAATGCTTGCCATCACCATCGTCGTTCCCATTTGGCAATGGTTCAACGAGTAGGTTTTCTTGTCAAGTGCCCTCATGGCATAGGCGCAGGCTTTATTCACCTTTGTCTCACTGTCAGGCTCGTCCGCATGTTTCTTCCAGTAATCCACTATGGCATCCGCAACCGTCTCGCTTGCCACTTCTCCCATAGCGTGACCGCCCATGCCATCGCAGACCATAGCCAACCAACGTCTCCCGTCCTCGCTGTTCACTATACGGAAAGCGTCTTCATTATTCCGACGTCTTCCCGTTTCACTTATTGTTGCGTAATGTATCTTCATGTTATTCAAATATTGTCACTGTCATCATTACTCCTCTTCCCTTTCTGTCAACAGCACATCATGACAAGTATCGCCCTGCCAATATGCCATTGGATGAAGTTCGGCGGTCAGCTTATTGTAGTTGCCATGTCTTTTCACCTGATTCAGAATGTCCAGCTTCTTGTCTATCTCCTCTAGGCTTTTAGCAAAAACCAAATTTGTGAAATATCGGTTCTCGCTCATATAGTCCTCGCTGTCAAAGCACGGATAGAGTTGTGAATCTTCGCCTACATACACACCATCTTTTGGCATGCGCTTCCTTGCGTGTTCTATCATGTCTTTCACGCCATTGAATGACGCTCCCATGACCACAATGGTCTCGTTGTTCTTATACTTCTTCATTGTCATATACCCTAATACGTCATCGGGCGCAACCTTAATTTCATTCATAATATCAATACTTTGGTTATATTAAAGAGTATAATTTGTAACCATTTCTATCATAAAGGAAATACTTCACCCAAAATTTGTTGATTGACAGCAATTATTTTGCTGGAAAAGAGAGCGGCCAACCTATTTCTGAACAGGATGAAAGCTCTTACATTGATGATCTCTCTGTTCTCATTTTCCTACATTCTCATCAAAAGTTTCATCTGCTATGCTGGCATATAGGTTGTACCGGTCATTTGCCTACAATCGGACTCTACATCTATTATCAAAGATGTATAGTTCCAAAAGAAATCTATCACGAATAAAAAAATGCAAGATTAAGTTTCATTTGAAACCCAACCTTGCATTTTTTGTTTCACCTTCTTCCACTAACAAGTGGCTGCAGGCAGTTTACCTAACAATCTTGAATCCAAGTTTCATTATCAGCTTCAGTGTTTCCTGTGAAGTTTTTCGATCGTATTCCTTCTCAGCTTCACTCAGCTCCTCGTAAGGCACAAGACATGGATGAAGTTTTGCTGCATCATTGCGCTCCTCACCATATTTCCAACCATCTTTCATCCGGCCTTCCGACCAGACCTCATGTACATTCTTCGCTATTATTTCTGCCAAAGTTATCAACTTTTCTGGCAACACCACATCCTTCGTATCGATGGGATGAGGAATGTAATTGTCCTTATTCATAAATAACATGGTTTTTATTAAAAATACTATTATAGAGCGCAAATATCACTATTTCTATCAGAAGTATGCTTAAAACTTCTTCAGATTATGGAAAAGGCTAATTGCAAACAGTACTCCCATCTCCTCCATGAGGACAATGAGTTTTTCTTCCTGTTCAGCCGTAAGGCTATTTTTCAACTCGTCAAACAGTCTTCTTGTAAGCTCTGTCTGCTGTTTAATTTCCTGTTCACTCACCTTGCCATCATCCAAGATTTGTTTGATTGACGGTCTATCAAATACAGCGTCATCAAAACTGACCGATCCATTTTTTTCAATTTTAATAACTAATTATCTTTTATGGTTTAACATTCCAATTATAACGTCTCTGTCGTGCATAAGCGCCTCTTTGTCGAGTTGTTCGTTAGGAACAAGGTCATTATGGATAAAATGATTCTTGTACCATCTGGCGACATTTATCTCCTTACCCGAATCTACTATCACACCGCCACGATCAATGACTATTTGCTCTTCCTTGTGTGGCTTGCGGAATCCGAGCAACAGTTTCTCCAAACACCACCTGTTATGCTCTACCATACACAAACGTTCTATATCTGTTTCCGACAAGCCACCTTTAATACAATCCTTGAAAGACCTTAACTTAAAGTCAGCGGAATAAGCAGTATAGAAGTTCGACCATTGCAGGGCTATGGGCAATCCACGCCATAGTGAGGCAGGAGTATCACCATCTTTAGGTGATGCATAACAAAAGTTTATCCATTGTGCCAACTCCAATTTGTCATAGTCTAAGTCATAGCAATTCTCCATCATACCAAAAGGATAGAGATGGGAATACTTGCTGTATTTACCATTACCACCCGACTGATTTAGCATTGTAAGCAATGCTTCAGATGATTTCAGACGTATGAATACGGGTATTTCCTTGTCATATATCTCATTTGGCAACGACAAGCCAACCACCATGTTATGGGAAGGTTCCTTTAAACAGACAAATACTGAAGTAAGGCTGTTGTTATCATTCACGACTTCCTTCAGATAGTTTTGTATAGCTGATGACTCTACATTGCCTTTAACAAACTCAAACTCCACGTCGAGGAAGTCTGCATCCTTACCGGAAAAGTATGTAGGTTGTATCACTTTCTCCACGACTTCCGACTTGGAATAGTCTTTATATAAAACTGAGGAAATCTCAAACAAACCGCGATACCTGTTGCGAAAGAAATCCATCTCACTGTCTGCATGGGCATCAACAAAAGTTATGCGGCTCTTCTTGCTGCAATCACGACAGTAATTGGGGAAATGGAGAAGGTGAGCGGCAAATGTACCCATTGCCACCCCCATACGACTCATACCTAAAATAATAAGGTGTACCGTCTTCTCACTTTCATAAGTTATCGCCTCACGATCGAGTAGTGGATATTCTATGCGTTCATTGTCGTGAGTATAACAATGAGATACGAAAACCTTCTTTGCCCACGACTCATAAAAATTGAACGGATAGAAGTCTATCTTCTCGCGCCACTGCTCAGCAAGGTCAGTCACTTGAAACGCTGAGAATGTGGTCTGATATTCAAACTGGACAGCCACTGGCAACGACTTTGCGTGTATGTCTGCACTATCCGCACCACGGAGTTCGGCTATCATCCTCAATGCCTCAAGATTCATGGAGTCCCTGTCTTGCTCGCCGCTCTCACCTGTTATAAATACAGACTTGGCGGTATTGACATTGAGTTTCCTCAAATCCTCCCTTGAATTTCTTTTTCCTCGGTAGATAACTACCCGTGGCTCATATTTCTTGTCCAGCACGTTATGGATACGCGATTTCACGTCCTCCGTTTCTTCCGTACTCTGCACAAGGATATAAGAGTCACGAAACTTCTCGCTTTTACAGATTTGTTCCACCAAAGAAGGAACCAAATCATCCATTCCAATTATTACCACATGACCGCTTAGGTTATAGTTAATCTCACCATTCCTGAACCTGTCAACTCTCACATCAAGCATATTGGTCAAGACGGATATAAACATTCCTGTCATCACCATCATTCCGCATACCGCCACCACGATGCCGAAGATGTGCGTACTTTCCTTCAGTTTTTCTATTGCGCCTGGGTCGATAAACAGCGTCACCATACGAAGAAAACGTCCCATCACCTGTTCTTCCTCTTGTATTTCCTCAAAGGGGAAAAACAAACTGATGAAATAAAGTAGTACGAAAACCGTTACAACAGCCACTAACAGCCATATCAGTTGCCTCGTTCCCCGTTCAGAAAACGACCTGTCGAAACTAAGCTTTGGGCATCTGAGAAATTCTTTTGTTGAGCTAACAATACTCATATTTCAATCTTATTAATCGTATTTTTGTTCTCCTCCAACTTTAGTAATTCGTTTACCCTATTCTTTGCCCTCTTTTTCAATTTTGTGAAGAAGACGATAAATAGTATCAGTAAGAACCAACTTAATGAAGGATCCACCTGTAAACTCAATAATACAGTATCGAATAATCCATGGGCAAGAATAGGTGCTGCAAGAATCATTATTCGTGTTTTCACACTCCTGTCAATACTGTCTTTCTCTATACAGAGTATTACAATTTCGTTTTGCATCATAGCTATGTATATTTTAATTCTCGAACATTTTTAATCTCCCGTATAACCAGTTCAAATATCTCTTTATCATCCTCAAAGCATTTCATAAAGACCTCTTCGTGTTCATCTGTCATTCCATATCTGAAACAGGGTTTCTATGGGGTTCCCCGTCTTCAATGCTTTCTTAAACAGTTCTATTTCATGCTCTATCTGCACAACAATGAAATCTATTTCTTCACATTTTGGATATTTTTCACTGAGATTTTTCTCATAAACACTTCGGGCATTTTGCAAATATACAATCGCCATCTCATAATTTTCTATCTGCTTAATTATGGCTGTAGAATCATCATATTCCGATTGATTAGCAAAAAAATACCCGTGTATACTAGGTGTATAGATATTCCTGTTGCCATAAAACTCAAGACCGACTTGATAATAAAAATCTCCCAAGCCCTTGTTTTCTCCATCATTTATAGACTGATAAATCCTGAGAGCATTGTTACGGTACTTATCATCCGAAGTCAGTTCGTATAGTTTCAAATGACACGATGCCATCTCTATGGAGTTCTCTCCATACAGGTTGGTATAAACCATCATGGCTTTGTTAAGATAACATTTTGCAGAGTCCACTATATTATTGTAATCATTATCATCGTGGAATATGCCTCTGCTAAGACTTATATACATCTGGCCGAAGTTATAGTAGCATCGTGCCACTTCCCTGTGATTCTCACCATAAGCAGCAGTCAAGTTATTCAACGCTTTCTCAAGATAACTCTCTGCTTCAAAAGCAGTCTTGTACAATACCTTGCTATGCCATTCTCCCATTCTGTTATTGCAAATACCGACTTCTACAGACTGAATGTCATACATCTTATTTGCCAGATACAATGCTTTTTCATAATACCTGAAACCGTATCCGTCGTCTAAAAACTCATCCTCAAAATCTCCTAAGTTCACGAGCCTTATAACATCTGTGCTGTCCAATTCTGTATATAGTCTGAGATAATAGGCTGCAGAGTCATACTGACATTGGAGTTTCATGGATTCATAATAGCTGAGACATCTGAGTGAAGCTTCCTCTACATCCATAAGATGCACATTCTTTGCTTTATTCAACCTTTCTTCTGCATCATGGAGATTACTACCTTGCTGTATAATGTTCCTTACCTGTGAACAGATGTCTCCTCGAGTTCCAAGCAATGAATCGGCACGGGTAAGCTCGCCGTTCTCTATAAAAAAATTCACCCGTCGATAAAAATCGTCTATTTGGTCGAAATCAAAAGTTGAATAACGATCTGCCATCTCTGATATTAACTTCTCATTGTTTTCCTGGGATGTATAAAGTTCCTGTAGCTGTTTGCGGTATTGCTCTTCAGATATTTTCTGCTGCTCTTTCAAGGCTTCTATCTTCTCCTCTTTCTCTTGAAGTTGTTTTCGCAACGTCCTGCGAATTTTCTTTTCCAATTCCAATCTATCTGCCAATACTTTGTCTGGTATATCCATTACTATAAGAAGATCGTTTGAAGTATACTTATGAATCTTCCCCAACAAATCGCGGTCATACAATTGATATCCGTTCTTTCTCACGTTTGTAATACAGTACGTATTATTGGTTACTGCAAACGCAAAAGCCCCATTCGTCCCACTGACAGCAGAATTGTTACCTCTAAAAGTAATAGTGGCGCCAGACAACATCGTACCTTGAATTGCAGTACCGTTGGCACTTAATCGCCCACGTGTTTTCACATAGCCATGCTGCTTTTGTGCAAACACAACAGATACACTTGCTAATAAACAAACGATCAAGAAATACTTTTTCATAACTATAAAGTATTGACTTTTTAAATATCCTATCAATTGCTGATAACAACCACACTAATGTCCTTGTTTGTACAATTAGCAATTTCCAAGGTTACGCGGCTTTTTGGTGAATGTGGCAGATTGAACGCTGTCTTTCTGCTGCTGCGTCCTTTTGTCACGTCTGTAGTGTCGTTGTGCCATTCGTTGATTCCATTTGTCTGATTCACGGCATGTACACGGGTGGTTATCAAGCCTCCCGGCTCAGCCACGACAGCCAGTTCCTGACGGTCGGATGAAACGAATATGTATACAGATTTGCCTTTTGCCTTTATCAAGCAAGTTTTGGTCAGTATTCCTCCTCGCTGCATCTGTCCGCGATGTATGTATGAGCGGTTGATGTTGTCTGAGTTCTTATAGGCATCATTTCCGTTTGCGAGACTGTCAGCAAAAGCGGCATTGAAGATGAGATGCCCCTCCAATGATTCATTCTCGTCCCGGTTTTGAGCCCTTAGCAAACCAAAATTTGACAGGTTACACTTTTCCATGGCTTCTTTCGCCTTGCGAAGAGCCATGGTATCCTTATTTTCAGCCGACTCTGCAAGCAGAAGACATGCGTCAATAGCTGCTTGAATACTCTCTGTGCTGCATGAATCTTCGTTTGCGATTACAACAGATTCAGCCACACACTCTTGGGCACTGAGAACAATGCTTGACATACAAGCCAATAATGTTAGAATTATACTTTTCATATTTGCAATTGATAAAAATGATTACTTCTTTCTTAAAACAAGTCTGAATCCTACTTTGGGAGAAGACAGGTCCGTTTCCATAGGTGTCTCATAGCTGATTTTACATTCATTGGGTTCAGAGGCAAAACTTCCCCCCTTTATCAGCATCATATTTGTAGAGTGTTCTGGATTATTGAAATCTACGAATGGAGTATATACATGTTCACATACATTGCCACTCATGTCGTATAGTCCAAATTTGTTCGGTTTTAGTTCACTTTGACCATCCGCAGAATGAGGCTTGCCTTCTGCATTTGCTTTATACCAAGCCACCTCATTGATATTGTCACTTCCCGCATATTGAGTTCCGTTTTCAACATTACCATCCGATGCCGCATATTCCCATTCTTCCTTTGTCGGCAATGAGAACTCGATATTAGTCTCATTGCTATTGATGATTTCATTAAGCTTCATTATGAACAGCTGCGTCTTTCCAAAACTTACCTCTGTTATGGGCAGTGAAGCCTGGGCTGCATCATATTCCTCACCGAGAATGGTATGATATTCCTTCACTGTTGTCTCAAAAGCAGAGAATTTGATGGAATCGCCATAGACCTCACGCATATTGTTGAGAATTCCGTCCAAAACCTGAAGCTGTTCAATGGTGATGGAATCGTTAGCCATCAGATTCAGTCCCGGATGATGTTCCTGAATCTGTTCCGTGAGATTTTTCCGTGTTTGCTCAAAATCGTTCCTGCTCTTGATGGAATAACCTATCCAGCCGACAATCGCAATGGCGCATATTACCCCAAAAGCAACAATACTCTTGACAAAAAGCCGGTGCTGTCTTCGTGCCTTGTCTTCAGCCAATAACTGTTGGTTCAGCACATCAATATCACTATCTTGACGAGTTCGTTCCCCGATCTTTGGAACAATCCGGTTTTTCACCATATAGTCAACCGTCACGCCGAGCGTCTGACCGAAACTGATGTCCGAATGCTGGTGTGTTCCCACCTCTTCTTTTATATCTTCAGGAATATCCTCAGGTATTCCGTCAAATGTATTGTCAGGATTGACGGGGATTATATGCTTTTTGAGAGAAATGGCAAGCTGTATCTCCCTGCGTACCCAGTCCCCTTCATTCTTGCATCTTGCCAATGCCTCCTTCGACAATACAAGCATAAAGATTGGAGCACTTTTTATCGCTTCCTGTATATGCTCTCCAAACTTACCGTCAGTCAGCTCGTCATAATCAAGAAATACTTTATACCCTCTCTGGGCTAGCATTAATTGAAGAATACGAGCATATTGTGCTCCACCTGTACGGCGGTAGCTAATAAAAATATCATATTTCTGTTTCATCACTATTATATATAATAAGGTGTAATCTATTTCAATCCGTCCAACACGATGAAGGAAGCCCAATATTCCGGATTGTCATATCCGTTCTTGCGGAGATACTGCTGGGCAGAGCGGAGGGCCTGATTTGGTGTCTGTCCTGCCATCAGCGAGCGGTAGAACTGTACCATCATCTCCATCGTGGCTTTGTCGTTCACGTTGCGGAGACTCATCAACAGTGTATGTACTCCTGCGTTCTTGAAGCCTCGCTGCAGACCGAACACACCGTCAGCGCCCATCTGACCCAGTGCGGTCTCACAGGCAGAGAGCACTGCGAGATTGCAATGGCGCAGATTCATCTTTGCAATGTCCGCCGCAGTAATGATGCCGCATCCCTCTCCGAGGTTGGCACCAGCGAAGGCAAGCAAACTGCGCCTCATGGCATCATTCGCATCCTTCGATGTGGCATTCTTATTATATGCTCCATGAGTGGCCAAGTGAAGTATGTTCACCTTTGAGTCGTTGAGCGAGAGGAAAGCCTCTGTGCTTGCCTTGACGTCAGAGAGTTTGAGAATATTTGTAACCTTGTTAGCGAAGAGCAATTTCTCAACCTCGTCAATTTCCTTCTTGGTGTTGTCAAGATTGGCAAAAACTATGTCATTGTCTGAATTGCCGCCAGCGCCACGCATAGCACTTACCGAGCGTTGCGTCTGCTCTTCTGGTTTCGTTCCTTCCTCTGTATAGTTGATGTCTCCAAACAGCACGGCATTCTTAGCCTTATTGGTGGTCTGCTGATAGCAAAGCTGTTTGGTAGTAGAGAGTCGATAGACATTCTTCTGCTCAGACAGCGGTTTGCCTTCAAATTGCAGATATTCGATGCCGATATAGTTAAAATCGCCATCGGCGGAGAAGTATACATTTCGTTTGTCCTTGATATACTTTGATAGTTGACCCCATACGACATTTCCAACCATAGGGGTTGCATATATCAACGAGTCCTTCTTCATGATGTTCAGGTCTGCAAACGTACAGATAGGAAGGGCGATGGGAGAAGGCATATCCCGGGTCAGTACCAAGGCTACCATTTGATTGTATTCATCAAATGGACCGGTGTTAATGGCTGCAAACTCAATCGCCACGTCGTCTTTGGTGAGTCTCTGCTGCACCGCCTTCCAGTCATATCCGATATAATCGGTGAAGTCAGCTATTTCGGCACAATCACGGTAAAGAGCGAGTTGTCGCTTTTGGTTCTGCTGCTGTAACTGGAGCACCTTTAGCAGGTCCGTATCCGAGGAGACCGTCTGCCGTAACTTGGCTATCTGCTCGTTGGCACGCTTGGCCTCTTCGTATGTCTCTTTCAGTTCGGAATTGCCGGTAGAGGCTATGAGCTTTTCAAATTCAATGGAAGAGTTGAGCAGGATGCCCTTTGACAGCAGCATGCAGTCGTAGGCCAGTGCAGAAAGGCTTGGGCGGAGACTCTCATGGACGGAAGGCTCCATGGTCAGCATAAACATGATTTCCTCTATGTTCTCTCTCTCATCTTTCCATAAGAGCATGCGTCCGCTCTCATCCAGCAGTTGGAATTCGCTGCGCAATGCCCCCCTGACAGCCTCCACATACTGGGTGAAGTAGTCTATACTCTTGGCATATTCCTCCATGTGAAGATAGCAGCCGCCTATCACTCCCAAGGATTGTGCATATGACATTTCACCAAGATACTTACGTACAAGTTCCAGATTGCCCTGTTCTTCGTCAATGATTCCTTGCAGTTTGGCCAACTTCTGTTTTCGGGCCTCTTCATTTTTTGTGGTGTCGTCCATGGCCTTGCCGGCATAAACGTAACACAGGTTGAGAGAGTTCTGCACTTCCTGGGCCTTGTCGTGCATACCAAGGGTCTTGTAGATTCCGATGGCTTCCAGGTAGTGGGCAATGGAGGAGTCGTAGTCTTTGTTGAACTTCTCTGCAGTGGCCAAACTATTCAGTGCAGCGGCATGCTCTTCGCCCTGCGGATGTTTCTTGGCATGGTAGCCAAGGGCAAGCATGTATTCTTCCTTTGCCGCCGCATAGTCCTTCATGGCAGAGAGAACATTGCCCATCCCCTTGTGGCATTGAGCCAGATTGCCCTGTGCTGCGTCCGAGTCGTGCTGCTCATAAAAGGCAATCACTTTTTTGTAGTAACCCAGCGATTTCTCATACTCCTTGCCGAGATACATCCTCACCGCAGCTTTATACACCAGCTGGAAATATGCCTCTTGCTCTCCTTCTGTCTGCTTCTTGGCCTCAGCCGCCATGTAATAGTATTCAGCTGAAGTGGCATAGTCTTTTTCATCGGTCAGGAATACGGCATAGGAGGAGTAGGTCTTCACCTTCTGTTCGTCGCTTATCTTCATCTCCAGCACCTTCAGAAAGTACTCTTTCGCTTTTGCTTTTTCTCCTGTAGCAGAATAGTATTCCGCCCGTTCCGTCATACATTCAGGTTCGTCGCATGGCAATGTCAGCTCGTGCTGATTATGTTCTTCCGTCAGAGCCATGATGCGGGTCTGGTTCTCTACATCCTTTCGTTCAATGTATTCCATACCCAACCATTCGAGCAGTTTCTCGTACAATTCTCCGTGTTTCTCCACCAGCGGCAACGCCTTTTCCCAATACCTGATGGCATTGTCCTTGTCGTCTTTGTGATAATAGAACCGTCCCATATTCATGGTGTACATGCCGATGTTCTTGTGAGGCTTTGGCAACTGCTCGCACAGCTGGAGCACTTTCGTCTGCAGTTCTATTGCCTTGTCGTTATCTTTTTCCATAGAGAACGACAAGGCATAGTTGTTGAGTGACGTGATATAGTCCTCGTTCACCTCACCGAACAATGTCTTTCTCATCTCCATGGCCTTCATGGTGTAGTCCCGTCCCTCAGCCACCTTGCCAGCATTGAAACACTCCCTGCCCTTGTCGTGCAGAGCCTGAGCCTCCTCCGCTGTCTGAGCGTAGAGAGAACTGGACAGAAGGAAGAAAAATAAAGTGAAAAGTATAGATTTCATATGATATATTAGTGATTTATAATGATATCTTTATCTGAACACCGTCACCAATCTACAGCAACAGAATCAACTTCTTCGTATGTCGCAACCGAATCTTCATATTCAGTTGGAACCAATTGCATTCTTTCCCTTAACTCCTGATTTGAGAAATCAACCATCATTGTCCTCCCCGAATCCGAACCAACATATTTGTATGACAACGACAGTCCCGCCAAAGCGATCTGCGTATTCTGCATAATCATGATAGCATCTGTACCAGAAAACAGCATGGTGCAGATTGCCTCTCTAACACTCTCCCTGTTTCCGACAATATTATCAAACGACATCATTGATTCGTTTACAAGACAAATGAATTGCACCATCTTGTCTGTTAGAATGGCATCTGTCAATGTCAACCCAATACCCATTTCTAATGGAAATTGGGATTTCATACTAAGATACCAGTTCCTTACCCAGTCAAGTGGTGTTATGCCAGGTCCAGTTGCAATATCCATTACCTCTTCTGGAGACATATTGAGTTCCAAAGTTTTTCCAGTATTTGCGCTTGTCATTTGCAACTTTAACCCAATGTTCATTCTCGCCATATTTGTCAACAGCATCCTTGCTTCCTCATCATCAGCAATCGCAGAAACCATAGATTTCATTCTTGACATGGTGTCGGGGTCATCAAAAGAAATATTCGACATGCCATTTCCTAAATCACTAACGGTATATCTAAATACAACCTCCTTGGGGTTGATAGACACAGAAGTCATTTCCAATCCGTTACCCAATGTCCAAGGCAGTTGAGAATTGACTGACAGAAAAGCCTCTTCCAACTGATTGTATGTCATTTCCTGAGCCGAAGACTTCTCTGCAAAAGACAGAGCCAACATGGCGATTACCCCAATTTTCCACCTTGTGAAGGATGCTTCACATAAATGTGATAATAAACCTTTTATTGAATACATAAACATATAACTTGAATTAGATAATTAAAAACCATCCAACAGGATAAATGGAGCCCAGAATTGGGGCGATGACCATTTCCCATTTTCTGTTTTCCTGACCACCTTTTGAGCTTCCAACAGAGCACTTTGCTTATTGTTGTTTTCCAACAACTTTTTATAGAAGATCGTCATAAACAATGTCGTAGCATCGTCATCAACTTTGCAAAGGCTCATCATAAGACTTTTCACTCCAGCCTTTTTCATTCCACGCTGCAACCCGAACACACCCTCGCTTCCAATGTCTCCAAGTCCGGATTCGCAAGCAGACATAACAACCATGTCTATGCTCGAAAAATCTTGAGACGCAATCTCGTATGCAGTTAGCAGTCCGTCGCAACCGTCATTGCTTTTCTCGGCCAAGTCAACCCAATTGTTGGCACCCGACAATGCCAAAGCTGACCGTGACAACACCAATGCTTCACCATTATCAGCAATATCCTCCACATCAGCCTTCATTCCATTCTCTGCAACCTGTTCTTCTGTCTCATAATAACCATGAGTAGCAAAATGCAACCAAAAGGTCTTGCTTTTTGAAAGGTTATAGACTGTTTCCTCAGTGGCTTTCTCTTTTGTCTTAATATCTTTTTCCACCCCCTTCTCTCCCAATAATTGCTCGATTGCCATAAGTTCTCTTTTCGTTCCATCCAGATAGCCGAAGGTTTCTGAAGCCACACGGCTGTCCCTTAATATACTCCGATACCCTTTTGACGACACTTTTGTCGTGTCTACAACAATGGTGTCTGTCGGCATAAACGAATTATAGTCGATATCCCCATACAGTACGACTTTTCCATGTGGTTTGGCATCCCCGCATGATAATGGCTGGCTATGGCTTATGCCTGTCCTGCGCTTTACAATTTCCCTTGTTGACGACAATCTGAAACATTCATATTTCTCGAATATCGAACGCCCATCCCTGTCTGGACAATATTCCATAGGTATATTGTGCAGTACTCCATCTACTGCAAAATACACCCTCTTCACACCTTTCATCTCATCTTCCAGTTTTTGCCATAGTATTCCATACAAATCTGAGTTGCAGAATGATTCCGTCAAGGCTTTTGCTATATCCCCACTCCTGCACAACATTGTCAAATGTGGTTCCTCATACTCTTTCTTTAGGCTCAGTGCAAGATAAACAGTATCTTCGACCTCGGGATCTAAGACAGAAACGAACTCCGTTGCCATCTCCCCATCATTAAGGTATTTCCTTATACTGTCCGTATTGATACTCATATCAGACAAAAAATCACCATGCGATGGCAGTACTTCCATTATCTTCTTCTCCAATCCCTCTATCACGTATGTGCCCATTTTTTTCTTCTTGGCAGTCTTCCACTGTTGATACATATCTTTCAACACCTCATCTTCAGTGTTTCTAAGAATGCGGTCAATGTTCAACGTACTGTTCAGTAATATTCCCTTTGATTGCAGGATAGCATCGAAACATTTTTTCTTCAACGTTTCCGTCTTAAACTCCATAGCAAGAAATGGCAAAGTAAAGGAATACCACACCGAGACCTGATTCCAAAAGTCCGTTCGTTGTCTTTCCGTAAGGAGCGGGAACACATCTCTCAGTTGTATTCTTAACTCTTTGGACAGTTCTCCACTATACTGCTCTACTTTTTTCAAATCTCCTTTTTGTGCATATAGCAAAATCCTCGTTTGCTTGGAAATGAAACCGTTGATTTCTGTAAATGCACTTTTTCCCGACAATATGCTAACAGCATTCTCTATGTGTCTTATACCCTCATCCGTATTTCCAAGCAACAGGCACGAATAGGCAAGATTGGAATTTACTGTTGCATACAAATTAGAGGATATGTATCCGTTTTCTTCCAAATAAGATATCAAATACGAATACAAGCCATAAGCCTCTTCAGGATTTTCATCCGTTATCATAGCATACCTGTTGTTTGCTGTCATAACCAGATTAACTACTGATTCCTCGTCAAGTGTAAAAGCTGCTGTCAGACACGAATCAGCCAATTCCAAATTGCCAGTTTTTGTAAGGTTCGTTGCCCTTCTGTTCAGCACCACAGCCCTAATGTCATCCACTCCATCCATTTTTGCCAACAGTGAATCGGCTATTTGAAAACAGTCTTCTGCCTCCATATAGTTCCCCAATGCCGATTCGCACTCTCCCAGTCGTGCGAAGGAATAGATGTCTCTAAAGCTGTTCTCGTCAAAGAGTCCCTCCCTGACACTTCTCGAAAGGAACTCTGTTGTCACATCCTTGCATCTCGGATAATTATTAGCTGAGTGATATGTAAAAGACAGCAAATACAAGGCATCAAGATATTCCTTGCTTGCCACGCCGTAAAACATGCCATAGTCTTTTTTCATCTTCTCCCCAAGCCGTATAGCATCGTCATATCTTTTCAGTTCTCTGTATGTCTGTGTTAATGAATACTCAACAAGACACGACAATTCCGTGACAATAGGCATCAACCTTTTAATTCTACTGTCGGCATCCTCTAACAATCGCAAGGCTTCAAGGTGCTCATCCTGCATGTTCAGTCGAACGGCATGGATATATTCCGCAGAAACGAATCCAAAGTTGTCGCCGGAATTGATATTGTAGAAAGCGGCTATCGACTTCTCCATCTCGCGGTTCGCCCCAATTGTATCTCCTTGTTGCCACAAACTTTCAGACCCGAGATAAAGGCTGTCGCCCTTATTCTGGAGTTCCGTGACAGTCTGCGCCTTTACAGCCGTCTGAAAGGCTATGACAACAAATAACACAAAAGCCTTAATCTTCATTGTCCGTCTCATACAGCATTATTCTTTGGCATCTCCAATCGTGTGCCTTCTATATTGGATACTGCCAGATGAAGCAATCAAAGTTCCGTTATTGCTACAGTCTCATCAGCCATTTCCATAGCGGGATGGCAGAGATTACCATTCCCTTCTCCTCGATCGTTTCCTCTTCATCCTTGGTCACAACCATCAGGTGCTGAACATTCTGATAATCTGCTAAAGCAAGCAGAGCAGCTGTCTCTCGCTTGCAGGTGTCCTGGTCGGCTATAGAATAGGACACCTGTATGGCCATACTTTCCTCCGGGATGAAGAAATCCACTTCCGTTTTGGGCGTATTGAAGAAATAGCACCCGTCGCCATACTTGCGTCTAAGGTTGATAGCTACGATGTTCTCCAAGAGTGATATTGCCGGATCCAAGAGGAAAAGGGCAAGCAGACCGTTGTCGATGAAGTAATACTTGCGGTTCATCTCCTTGTCCTGTAGTTTCCCAACGTAATTCTCAAAGGGCAGCAGCAGCCACGATTCGTCCATATAACGGATGTAGTCGATGGCGGCATCGGTACTCATCTTCTTTCCAGTGCTGGACACAATACTCGCCATTCGGGAATACGACATAGGCTGTTTGATACTCTCCGCCAGTTTGCGTATCAGCACTTTCAAGGCAAAATCGTTGCGAATACCATGGCGCGCCACAAGGTCACCAAAGAAGATTTTGCTGAACAGACTGCTCAACCACTGGCGGCTGTTAGGCATCAGTGCTGTTTCCGGCAAGCCTCCCTTGCGGAAATACTCATCTGCCATGCGCACTATCTGCTTTCGGTGCTTAAACTCCGCATTCTTCTGCGTGAGATCAATGTCGTGCGCCCTAAGATATTCTGAAAAAGAATAGGGGAACACCTCCTGCACCATATACCTGCCACCGAGGGTCGTAGCAATCTCACTGCTTAGCATCTTGGCATTGCTTCCGGTGATATACACCTGATATTTCTGGTCAGCTAACCGTCGGGCAAACTTCTCCCACCCATTTACGAGCTGAACCTCGTCGAGGAAGAAAAGAGGCTTCTGATCATACATCTCCTCATAGCAAGTCTTGATGAGTTCCAGGTCGGTGATGTCAAGAGAATCAATGCGGTCATCTTCAAAATTGAAGTACAGCACCTCATCCTGCTGATGTCCCTGTGACAGCAATTCTGCTATGCGCTGATACATCAGGTATGATTTGCCTGCATGTCTCAACCCGACAAGCACATAATTCTGCCCGTCCATAAATTCCACCTGACGAGGAATGAGCTCCACCCCGGTAACATATTGCTGATACTCTGCAATAAGAGTCTTTATCAGATCTTTAGTCATGGCAATAACGTTTTTTCGGGTGTAAAGATAATCATTTTATCGGATATAAACGACAAACACCAAATAATTTTATCGTTTATGCACGACAATACTATATTTCCCTATTGCACACAGGCTTCTCATGCTTCTTAATTTGCGCTGCAATCTCTTTTCCCACGAAGTGTCGTGGGAGTTGTCGGAGATGAACGCAAAATACTTGTATTGTGTTTTCATAAAAATGTAGTGATTGTAAGAGGTTAATAATTTCGTTAAAAAAGAAGACTTTCTATTGTCTTTGCAATTCCGTAAGTAAAGGAGCTGGAACTTCTCCAGTGTACGTAACTTTATTTTTCACATAATTAACGTGAGTTCGACGAAATACAAGTGCTTGAAAATTTGGTGATTAGCGAAAATTGTTGTAATTTTACAGTGTTGAAATACAAAGAATTACAAACAATAATCGCTATGATCACCGAGGACAAAGTTTTTCACTTCGTTCAAGGAAACTCCAGAATTATTTTGTATTGCAGATGATTTTTGCAAGTTTTTTGATGCCATGATGGAAAAATATACACTGAAAGCAGATAAGAAACGGCAATATTGCACAAGTCAACCATGTCAAAGGCAGAAATTATGGTAATCATGATACTGTTTCATGATTCAGGCTACCGTTGCCTGAAACATTTCTATATAGAAAAGGTATGCAGACATATGCGTCACCTCTTCCCGAAAGTTGTCTCATACAACCGATTCGTGGAACTTGAAAAGGAAGTAGCCATCCCTTTGGCTCTATTCATCAAGAAGGTGCTGCTCGGAAAATGTACTGGCATAAGTTTCGTGGACAGCACTCCCCTTAGAGTATGCAGGAACCAGAGGATACATATCCACAAGGTATTCAAGGGCATTGCGCAA
>OBLI01002224.1_pt1 | contig 16970 bp, 13 predicted proteins | sample 1519701 | NCBI WGS metagenome assembly OBLI01 (sample SAMEA3663005, study PRJEB22513) | pig gut metagenome | biome: pig gut; feature: pig-associated habitat; material: faeces | place: France | collected 2012 | reverse complement strand
ACTGTCAAACACGTGATCCTTATAATAATCATCAATCTGCTCATACAGTGTATTTTTATCCTGTACATAGATGGCATCTGTTTCTTTTTTCATCTGATAGATCTCAGACAGCTTTTCTTCGTTATAATACTTATCGGCAGGCACAAGCGCCGAAGCATCGGTATACTTTCCAGAAGATGGTACCATTTCAACCGATACCTGATAGTTTTTTCCATCATAATGATAATTCGGGATATCCGCTGTATAGACATCATACAGCTTGGAATTGATGCTGACTGTATCCCCGGACTTTACCCCGAAGTGCTCTACTCCCTTCGACTTGATGTCTTCCATAACATTTTCTGCAACCGTTGTACCATTTAACATCTGTCTTGCCTTGGCATTTGTCTGTGCGGTCAATGCGAAAGAACTTAAAAACGGGATCACACAGATAACCAGTATCGCAACCGCTACGATCACTTCCACAAGGGAATATCCACCATCTGCCTTATACCGTTTTTTCTCCTGATCTGCAAGTCTTTTTTGCTGCATCCGCTCTTCTCCTCATTTTTGCCATAAGACTCCGCCAGAACTGGCAGAGTCTTATGTATCTCCTTCTTCTTATTCAGAAGCTTCAGAATCTGTATTCTCTTCGTTTGCCGGTGTCACATCTGCCTGTTTTACATCAGAAAGATGTTCCACTGTATTTCCAAAGATGTCGGACGTACCTGTCTCAACCTCCGGAATCTTCTCTGCCTCATATTCCTTATCGGTTCCCTCTAAGTAATATTCTGCTAAAAGAATGTTTCCTCCGATTGCCCCCGTCTCATCATCATAGACCAATGAGATATTTGCAACCTGTTTATGCTTTGCGGTATCGTTAATTGCACGGATCACATCCTTCAATCCGGAATAAGATACCTTGCAGTTGTAAGTCGTATCTACTTCATATAAAAGCTTACCGTCATCCTCCGGATTGCTTCCATCCTCATTCATCGTATAGGAAAGGGTCGGCTCCGATAAGGTCACTCCCTGGATCTTAATGTCTTTTGCCTTCTCTAAATTCGATGCATAGATGATCTGATCCCTGGCAGTTACCATGGATGGAAAGCTGTCAAAAATCGTATTCATCTCCTGATTCATCTCGTCCATGCCATCGGTAAATTCTTTTTCTCTGGCAACCAGCTGCTGCAACTGTCCGATTTCTCCCTGCAGCTGGTTCTGGGTTGCAACGTATTCGTCGTTTTTTTCCATCGCGCCACGGAATACGAACCAGTATACACCGAAAAATATCAGTACTCCTAATACGATATACAGTACTCTTTTATCCTTATCGCTGATCGTTAATCCCTTCATTACTGTGCGCCTCCTTCCGATGCTGCATCTGTCTGTGTCTCTGTCGATGCACCTGCCGACTGGTCTGTTGTCTCAGTGCCTGTTTCTGTTGCAGTCTCGTCCGCGAACTGTGCATCCGGCGTCGTATACTGGCAGCTCACAGTAAATTCTACGGTAGTGCTTCCTGCTTCGTCTGTGACTTCATTGATACCGGTTGTTGTTACACTGCTGAAAATATCAAAGGATTCTAACTGCTGGATCATCTTTGCTGCTTCATCCTTTGTCGATACCTCAGCCGTAACCGTCATTGTCTCTCCGTTTGCAGAAAGAGAAGTTACCTTTACCGAGCTGGGCAGCTTCTGCTCCATTTCATCAATCGCATCTGCCATTCCGCTGGAAGTCCTGGTGGCATTGCGGTCTAATGCGGTCACATCCTTGTAACGGTTACAGGTATTCTGGTAATTCTGATAGATCTCTTCTATGTAAGCAAGGGATGCCTTCTTATCCTGAAGCTCGATCACCTTCTTATGCCCGATATGATTCGTTACTCCACCGTAAACCACCATAACAACAGAAGCTAAGATACATACCAGCAAGGTCACACGGGCAACCATCATTGCCTGTTCGCCCTTCTGTTTTTCGTCCACACTTAATTCATTATCGCTTAAATCGAACTTCATTGGTGCGATTGCTGCACCATAGCATGCAATATATTCTGAAATCGGCACCTGTACATTTACACCGACTGCATCTAATCGGGACGTAACAAACGGCTGTGCCTTCAGATTCAGTTCCATGCTAAGCAGCCAGTCCAAGCCGTTTATTCTGGCACCGTTGCCAACCATCAGACATTCCTCGATCTCAAGCCCTTCGTTTCTGGCACGGAAATAATCCAGAATACGTCCGATATTGGCAATCATCGGCCTCAATTCATCGGTTACATTATTTTTCAGTTCTGCCTTCTGTTCGTCTGCATCCTGGGATGGTCCGTTCAGATGGGACTTTAAGCACTTATGCTGTTCCATGTATTCCAGCGGCGAAACCGAACTGTCGTACAGTGGATTTTCCTGCACCAGCTTTACTGCTGCTCCATATCCATAGAAGATGGTTCTCTGAAGCAGAACCTCTCCACCATGGATGATCGTAAGCAGGGTAGAATCTTCTGCCAGATTCACGGTCAGACACAGACGGTTTCCCTCTGACTTATGCATCGTCTGGAAGATACTGTTACCGATATAATCCAGATCTGTCAGCTCTAATCCACAGAACTTGCTTAATGCCTTATAACCGTCTACTAATTCGTTCGGAACAGCAAGCACGAACAGCTTACGCTTCTTCTCTTTTTCTAAATCCGGTGCAGCAACGGTACGGTATACAAACTGGTGCATCGATAAATCAACCGGAAAGTACTCACTGGAATTCGCATTCAAAAGACTCTGGATCCGCTTATTTTTTACCATCGGAATAACGATCTCACGGTTTGCGATCTTACCGGAACTGACACTGAAAACTGTTTTTCTCGTCTTGATCTTATGTTCCTCTAACTTCGCAAGTAAGGTATTCTTAAAATCCTCATTACACTCTACCCCGGAATCACCAGCGGTTCCCACCGGTGTATCAAAGGAAAAATAGTTGTAGATCTTCGGATTTCTCATCTTATAGTCCGTCTCAACTACATGAGTAATATCACTGCCCACTTCAATACTTAATATTTTCATGATTCTCTCTCCTCTTTATATTTCAAATGGGAAACACACATTTCAATATGCACTTCCCATTTAAAACATGTTAATCTCCAGTTTTGTGGCTGCCCTTTGCGCATATCCGGTCTGTGCTAGATTCCAAGCAGATTCAGATATCCGTCTATGAGTGTATCCCCCCATAATGCAGCAATAAAAATGCCGGCTGAAAGATATGGCCCCATCGCAAGCATACGACCGGCATGAAAGAACTTCATACGGATCAGATGTATCACCGAACCGATTACACATCCTAAGATAAAAGCAAAAATAATTAATTTCCAATTAAGAAGCAGCCCTGTTGCAGCCATTAACTTGATGTCCCCTCCACCAATGGCTGCTCCTTTTGAAAATATGTAGATCAACAGTAACACACCGCTGACTGCGACAAAGCCAATCAGATGATCCATCAGATTCTCTTTGTCCGACATGCACCGGACAACCCCTAATACAAACAGGAAAAGATTGATTCCCCAGGGAATCTCATATGTCCGAAAGTCAATGACCGCAAGCACAAGTAATGCGGATGTCATCAGGCAGAAAATGAAACTATCAACCGTAAAATCAGTTACATAAAAAATCAGCACATACAAAATACCATTCAATGCTTCGACAATAGGGTACTGCATAGACAGCTTAACTCCGCATTTCCGGCACTTTCCCCGCAAGAAAATGTAACTGAACAAAGGAATGAGATCATACCACCGTAACTGATACCCGCAGCTCATACAATGAGAGCTGGTTTTCACAATGTCCTCTCCCTTCGGAATCCGGTAGATGCAAACATTTAAGAAGCTGCCGATGACGATCCCGAATAAGAATATAAAAATTGTCATAAGTATCAGAATTGGTGACATGATCCACTTACTCCTCTGTTAATTAGTTAGACCATGGACAACCGGAAGTTGCATCTACAGATGGAGCTAACAGATATTTATCAGTATTGCTCTTATATGCGTATACTTCTACGATTGTCTTGTTGATCTTGTAGTAGAACTTGTAGTTTTTATCTACCTTTACAGTAGGAGCAGCATTTCCCATATTTAAAGCTGCTGCTAAAGTGCCTGTAAATTCTGTCTCTGTATTGCTTGTGTTGATTGTAACACCTGCCGGTAAGGATAATGTTCCTGCTTCCTGCTCAGAAATTGCACTGGATAATGCATCGTAGATCATCTGCGCATTCTGGATATCAGAAGACTTCTTGGAGTTGTTGATGTGTTTGATAAACTGTGGTGCTAATACACCGGCTAAAATAGCCATGATTGCAATAACAATGATCAGCTCTACTAAAGAGAATCCTTTGTTTGCTTTTTTGAGACGTTTCTTTAAATCTTTCATTTCTTATTCTCCTTTTCACTCATAAAATATATCTTAAAACCTTCCCCCCTATTAGAAAGATTTTAATTCGGTTAGATACTGCCCAACTGATCATACATTGCGAGCATCGGTGCCATGATCGCTGCGATCAGGATTACAACGATAAGAGCCATTACAACGATGATCATCGGCTCCATTGCAGCCATAACGGTCTGGGTTGTAATCTCAACCTCTTCGTCATAATAATTCGCTAACTTATCAAGCATTTCTTCGATGTTACCGGTCTCTTCTCCGATCGATAACATATGTACTACCATCGGCGGGAATAAGCCACCGTTACGAAGCGGTTCGGATAATGCAATACCTTTTGCCACTTCTGCCCTTGCCTGTTTCAACTGGTTTTTGAACAATGTATTCTTCATCGTATTTGCCACTGCATCAATGGCATCGATCATCGGAATACCGGAATATAGCAGGGTACTTAAAGTTCTGGCAAACAATGCCGAATAGGTCTTGACATTCAGCTTGCCAAAGATTGGAATCTTAATTGCCAGCTTACCAAAGAATGCCTTACCTTGTTCTGTCTTTTTATACATCCTGATCAGAAATACCACGCCTGCAATTACAAGCAATACCAGATACCAGTATTCTTTTAAAAACTCGCTGATACTCATCATTGCGATCGTGATACCCGGCAGTGTCATGCCTGTCTCACTAAACATCGTTGCATATCCCGGTATTACCTTCAACACCATGATCAGGAATACTGCAACTGCTACTACACAAAGAACCATCGGATACATCATCGACTTTTTTACCAGTCCCTGTACCTTTGCATTCTTTTCAAACTGTACTGCCATACGGCTGAAGGCAGTCTCGATATTACCGGAAGCCTCTCCGGCATCGATCATATTGACAAACATCTCATCAAAGACCGGCTGGCTGCCCATCGACTCCGCTAACGTATGTCCCTTTTGTACCTCATCCTTCGTATCGGAAATAGCCGCTGCAAGCTTCTTGTTCTCCGTCTGATCCTTTAACATTGCCAACGCATCGATAATGCTGACACCGGCTGACGTCATACTGACAAACTGTCTGCAGAACACACCCATATCTCTGGGCTTGATCTTATTGCTGTTTCCAAGACTGATGTCCTGGCTTAAAGCGCTGCTCTCTTTGACGCTGATCGGGATCAGTCCATCTTTCCGAAGCTGAAGTTCAACCTTATCTACGCTGTCGCTTTCAACTGTTGCCTTTTTTTCTTTTCCGTTTTTGTCTATTGCTACATAAGAAAAATGTGCCACGTTCTTCCTCCTAACCTGCTATCCGTTAAAACATCTGAACCTTCTGTGACATTGCAACCGGATCTAAGGCAAAAGTAAGTGCATCCTCTGACCGGATCATTGCCTTAAGATACAGCTCATAAATTGCATCATCCATCGTCTGCATGCCAGCTTTTTTGTGGGTCTGTATCATGGATGGTATCTGAAAACTCTTATTCTCACGAATCAGGTTACGGATCGCCGGATTCGCAAGCATTACCTCATATGCTGCAACTCGTCCGCCGCCTTCTCTTGGCAGTAACTGCTGGGCAATTACACCTTCTAACACACTGGCTAACTGAATCCGGATCTGCTGCTGCTGGTGCGGTGGAAATACATCGATCACTCGGTCGATCGTTGCTGCCGCACTGTTCGTATGAAGTGTGGAGAAAACCAGATGTCCGGTCTCTGCTGCGGTGATCGCAATATTGATTGTCTCAAGATCACGCATCTCTCCGACTAAGATCACATCCGGGTCTTCCCTGAGTGCTGCACGAAGTGCATTGGCATAGCTTCTGCTGTCGTATCCGATCTCACGCTGTAACACCAGCGACTTACTGTGCGGATGCAGATACTCGATCGGATCTTCCAATGTAATAATGGTCTTCGGGTACTTTTCCGAAATAATATGTATCAAAGATGCCAGTGTCGTAGACTTACCACTTCCGGTCGGTCCTGTTACAAGCACCAGTCCTCGTTTCTTATTCGTCAGGTCGATCACGGATTCCGGAAGTCCTAACTTCCTTGCCTCCGGAATCTCAAAAGAAAGGATACGCAGTGCCACCGCATAGGTTCCTCTCTGCCGGAACACGTTAAAGCGGACACGGCTGAAGCCTGCGATCGAATATGCAAAATCCAGCTCTCCCTGTCTTTTTAATTCTTCCTTCTGTTCTTCGTTCAATAACGGTTCAATCAGTTCCTCAACCTCATACGGTTTGATCTTCTCTTCCGAACCCGCTACGATGTCTCCATCGATTCGGTACATAACCGGACTTCCCGGTGCCATATGGATATCAGAAGCTCCCCTGCTGTGACCTTCCCGTAAATACTCTTCTATCTTTCCCATTGCTGCTCCTCTCCCCCGAAATTATTCATCCGCTGAAACACGATACATCTCAGAAAGTGAGGTTGTCCCATCAAGAACCTTCCTACGTGCACGCATGCTTAACGTATGCATACCGTTTTTCATTGCCGATTCCTTGATCGCTTCACTCGAAGCCGCACCTGCGATCATACTCTTGATATCCGGTGTAATTTCTAACATCTCATACACACCGATTCGTCCCTTATATCCGGTATCTGCGCACTTCGGACATCCGCACGGTTCATAAATCGTCACCGGATCATCCTCTGTGATCTCTAAGATCTTACGTTCCTCCGATGTCGGTATCTTCGGCTTCTTGCACTCCGGGCAAAGTCTCCTGACTAATCGCTGTGCAATCACTCCGATCATAGAGTCTGCTAACAGATAACTCTCTACACCCATATTCAGCATACGGGTGATCGTTCCTGCGGAGCTGTTCGTATGCAATGTACTTACAACCAGATGTCCGGTGATCGACGCCTGTACCGCAATCTCTGCTGTCTCTTCGTCCCGGATCTCTCCGATCATGATAATATCCGGATCCTGTCGTAAGATCGAACGCAGTGCCGATGCAAACGTCATATCTGCCCTGGCATTCACCTGCACCTGATTGATTCCATCAATATTCGCCTCAACCGGGTCTTCTACGGTGATGATATTTACATCCTCTGTATTCAGTTCACTTAACGCAGTATACAAGGTCGTAGACTTACCGCTTCCAGTCGGTCCCGTTACTAAGAGGATTCCGTTCGGATGCTTTAACATATTGTCAAAAATCATAAGTTCCTGTTCCGTGAAGCCCAGATCCTTTTTATCTCTGGTCAATGCCTTTTTCTGCGCCAGTCGCATTACACACTTTTCGCCGAAAACGGTCGGCAGGATCGACACACGGATATCGTATTCCACATGATCCACGGAAAGTGTGATTCGGCCGTCCTGTGGCTTTCTCTTCTCTGAAATATCCATATCTCCCATGATCTTTATACGGGCAATGATTGCCGGGAGCAGATGGATATCGTAATTCGTCTTCTCATATAAGGTGCCGTCAATACGATAGCGGACACGGACGCGATTCTCTAATGCTTCAATATGTATATCACTTGCACGCTGTCTTGCAGCCTGTTCGATCATCTGATTCACCAGAAGGACAATCGGGGACTTCGTCAGTTCTTCCTCATCCTGCGTTGCCTCCTTCTGCTGCTGTCTGGACTTACGCTCATTCGCATATTCCTGTACCGCCTGCATTGCCTCACTGTTTCCAAAGAAACGATCCAGTGTCACCATAATATCATGTGTCGTTGCGATAACCGGTGACACCTGCAGATTCGTTACGATCGTAAAGTCATCGATTGCCTGCATGTCCATCGGATCTTCCATTGCCATCCGCACTTCATTGATATTGCCATGTTCAAATCCAAGTGGAACCATGACATGCTTGCGAAGCAGTGATACATTCACCAGCTTTAATACTTTTTCATCAATTGTAACACCATTTAATGACACGAACTCAAGACCGAGCTGCCTTGCTAACGCACCGGCAATCTCGGTCTCATTTGTAAATCCCATATCAACAAGGACTTCGCCCATCTTGCGACCGCCCTTGTTGGCTAATGCTTCTTTTAGTTGTTCCTCGGTAATAACCCCCTCATCCACAAGCATATCACCGATACGTTTTTTCCTGTTATTAACTACCATTCCCCAAGTTCTCCAATTCCAAACGTACTTCTATATACTTCAACTTACAGACGCCCCAATGTCTGTAAGGATATCTCCCTATTAATATTCATAACTTAAGTAGGACTGTAAGCCGGGTTATGTCATATCCTAGCAGCAAGCTGCTACAATCGAATGATCATCTATCTAGGATAACTGTTACCAGTTACCTCAAGCGGCCTACCTAAAGCTGGCGGGCAACGTCAACGCTTTGATCTGGCCTTGCTTCGGATGGGGTTTACATGTGCCCCTCCTGTTACCAGGAAGGCGGTAGTCTCTTACACTGCCCTTCCACCCTTACCAGATATCCCTGCGGATATCTGGCGGTATATTTCTGTTGCACTTTCCTTGGAGTTGCCTCCACCGGACGTTATCCGGCATCCTGCCCTGTGAAGCCCGGACTTTCCTCTCCCGTACCCTTATGATACGGCAGCGATCATTCATCCTACTCAAATTTACGAAAATCTATAATATTATTATACACAAATTCTTTGATAATGCAATATTTTCGGTATCTTTTTGCCCAAATTCACCCAATTATTTTTACACGTTAAAGCAACTGCCTCCTATAAACTCTCTCAATATGGAGGTTTTGCTTACATTTTCACTTGGAACCGGTAAAAAGTAATCCAAAAATTTTAACAGACGCTTTGCCTCTAAATATTCCGGGCAGTCCTTGTCTATCGCAAACAGCAATGGCTCTGCATACAGTTTTAAAACCGCAAGCTCATAGATCAGTGCGGAATTAAACATGACATCTGCCCCCTCCTGGAATGGGAAAATATTTTTTTCTTCCCCGCGGCGCACGGAATCCCACATTGCAATCGTCTCCTGTGCGGAGGTTGCTCGTGTTCTTGCATCACGCACGATCCTGCGGATCAGTCTGCCATCTGTCGTTGGAAGACAGTTATGTTCATCGATATCTAACTGTGTCAGTGCACTGATATAGATCTTGAACTTACTAGACTTCGGAAGCGAATAGGACAGCTGGTCATTTAATCCGTGGATTCCTTCGATCACGAGCACATCCTCCGCACCAAGCTGCATCATCCTGCCCCGTTCTTCCCGTTTTCCGGTCTTAAAGTTAAAGACCGGAAGTTCTACGCATTTACCCGCTAACAATTCCCCCATATCATGGTTAAAACGCTCTACATCAAGCGCCTCTAAGCACTCAAAATCCATATTTCCGTTCTCATCCCGCGGTGTCATGCCCCGGTCAAGATAAAAGTCATCGAGCGGTACCGGATGCGGATGTAGTCCCTGTGCACTAAGCTGTATCGAAAGTCTGTGGGAAAAGGTTGTTTTTCCGGAGGAAGACGGCCCTGCGATCATAATAAACTTCTTATCGCCTGCCTTCACGATCTGTTCTGCCAGCTGACCGATCTTCTGCTCCATCAGTGCTTCCTGGATCAGTATAATATCCCCGATCCTGCCCTCTGCAATCGCATCATTTAAGGCACCGATCGTTCCAACACCCATTGTTTTTCCCCATGCAGAAGCTTCCTTTAAGGTCTGGTAGAGATTTTCCGATGGCACAAACGGATCTACCCTTCTGCTGTCCTTTCCCGGATATAGCAGCATGAAGCCTTCCTTATACGATACCAGATCAAAATACTTCAGATACCCGGTGCTTGGAACCATATAACCATAAAAATAATCCTTATAGTGATCCAGCTCATAAATGTTCACACGCGAGCTTCTGCGGTAACGGAACAGCCGTTCCTTATCCTTCATGCCAAGCCGTTTGAACAGTTCTACCGCATCATCCGTATGCATGCTTTTTTTGTTCAGTGGGAGATCTGCTTCACACAACCGCTGCATCTCTTTTTTCAGGGACTGCACGATTTCTTCGGTAACGGTAATCTCTCCCTGCAGTTCACAGTAATTGCCCTGTCCGATCGAATGATTGACCCGCACTGTGATTCCACGATCCCCGTACAGATTATGAACAGCCTTCTGCATCAGAAGTGTTACACTTCTGCGGTATGCCTTTTTTCCTGCCGCATCCTTCGTTGTTACAAAGGACAGCGTTGTATCGTCTTCGACCCGTCTGGTCAGTTCCCGCAGTTTATTTCCTGCAAGTACCAGTACAATATCATCCTCATATTCTGCCTGATGTTCCTTGGCAACCGCGCAATACGTTGTTCCTGCCGGATAGCTTTCTGTCTTGTCTCCTATGGTAAGCTGACACAGCTTCTCTTCCATAGCCACACCCACTTTCTTCGTTTATGAAAAGTATTTATATTAATATTTTTATATGTCAGTTTTGATGAAAATTATAAATTTACTCCATATTCCAAATCTAACATTTTCTATAATGTTCTGCCTACATACATAATATTCCCGCAACCGTAAAAGACGTGACATCCATGCCGCGGCTTTTACTTGCAGCAACATCCTTGTTGCTGCATTGCTATATATTCCACAGAACATTAAGAAAATCTAAGATTCTCCATAAGTCGTAAATCCATAATTTTCATCCAAACTGACATGTATACTTTTAAAATTTTTTCTTATATCGTGATTTCATCACTCAATAATTTCACCATTCGTCAAATAGATAAGCAAATTTGCCTGCAAGCAGTCATATTGCTTATCTATTGACGAAATTATTCTTATCACACAACTTGAAACGGTTCATACTCCACTGCCTGTACTACGGTAAGTTCCGGCAGCTGTTTTTCCAGGTACTGCTTCATATATTCTCCAAATATATGCTCCAGCCCGTAATGTCCTGCATCGATCACTGCCAGTCCCTGTGCTAGGGCATCGATTCCATCGTGATGATCAATATCCCCGGTAATCAGCAGGTCAATTTCTGCTTCAAGTGCCGGTTCGATCTCACTTTTTCCGGATCCCGGCGATACTGCCACATAAGACACCACCTTTTCCGGGTCACCGAAAAATCGGACACTGTTTAATCCGAATCTCTCTTTTACAAGCTTTGCACATTCCTTTACGGTCATCTGCTCCGGTAAGTGTCCCTTTTTCCCGATACCGAGTTCTTTTATGCTATCTATGCCATCTATGCCAAGCTCTTCCTTCTCCCGGCATCCGGTATATTCCAGCACACCATCACTGATAAGTCCCAGGCGTTCTGCTGCCGCATCTCCCATTCCATATACATCAAAATTTGTATGCATCGCGTAATAGGATATATCGTGGCGGATCAGCTTCATTACACGTCTGCCGATAAAATCACCATCCGTGATCCGCTTCATGCCGCGGAAGATCATCGGATGATGTGTGATCAGCAGATCAGCCTGCGCCGCAACTGCCTGATCGATCACCTCATCGGTTGCATCTAATGCAAGCATGATCTTTTTTACTTCCTTTTCCCTGCTGCCAACCAGAAGTCCTACATTGTCCCAGTCACAGGCTTCAGCAGGAATCCACTGTTTTTCTAACAGTTCCGTTACTTTTCCACACTGCATGACGCAAGCATCTCCTCTCTTGCCTGTTCTATCATTTGAAGCTTCTCTGACACTTCGTTTTGTCTCGACAGAATTGCATCTGTTTTCTCTGTTTTTTCCAAGGAACTTTGTATCTGGATCAGCTGTGTTTCTTCTTTTTTCAAAAAATCCACCAGTACGGGATGCTTTGCTTCGATCAGCTGTCTGCCATAGCGGTCATAAAGTGCCAGATTTCCTGCATCCGGTTTTTCTTCACCCGATAAGCCGTTTTCGCACATATCCGCATGTACACACCGAAACATCACATAGTATTTTCCATCCTCATATACCATATCCTGTGCTACGATGGCAAATCCATGTGTACGGATATATTTCCTTACCAGTGCAATATCCGACTGCGGCTGTAAGATCAGTTCCCGGATAGTCGAAAGCTTCCCTGCGCTCTCTTCTAAAATACGGATCATAAGCCCGCCGCCCATGCCGGCGATCACAACCGAATCCGCTTCATCCGGCAGTAACGCTTTTAATCCATCCGATCTCCGGGTTGATACTGCATCCGTCATATTCTGTGCTGCAATATGCTCTTTTGCGCGCAAAAGCGGCCCTTCGTTCACATCCATCGCAAGTGCAGACGGAATCTTATGTATTCCGACCAGATAGATCGGTATATAACCATGATCGGTCCCAACATCACAGACACGGCTGCCTTCCGATACAAGGTCTGCCACTGCCTGTAACCGTTTTGAAAGTTTTATCATGTTCGCCTTACTCCAGATAATCTTTTAACTTGCGGCTTCTGCTCGGATGACGCAGCTTGCGCAGTGCCTTTGCTTCGATCTGACGGATACGCTCTCTGGTAACATTGAATTCCTTACCAACTTCCTCTAACGTTCTTGCACGTCCATCCTCTAAGCCGAATCGTAAGGTAAGTACCTTCTGCTCTCTCTCAGTCAGTGTCTCAAGCACTTCCTGAAGCTGTTCCTTTAACAGGGTAAATGCTGCCGCATCTGCCGGAACAGGTACATTATCATCCTGGATAAAGTCTCCCAGATGGGAATCCTCTTCCTCACCGATCGGGGTCTCTAAGGAAACCGGCTCCTGTGAGATCTTAAGGATCTCACGTACACGGTCTACCGGCATGTTCATCTCTGCTGCGATCTCTTCCGGAGTCGGTTCACGTCCTAACTCCTGTAATAACTGTCTTGAAACACGGATCAGCTTGTTGATTGTCTCAACCATATGCACCGGAATACGGATCGTTCTTGCCTGATCTGCGATTGCTCTTGTGATCGCCTGACGGATCCACCATGTTGCATAGGTAGAAAACTTATATCCCTTACGATAATCGAACTTTTCAACTGCCTTGATCAGTCCGAGATTACCTTCCTGGATCAGGTCAAGGAACAGCATTCCACGTCCCACATAACGCTTTGCAATACTTACAACCAGACGAAGGTTTGCCTCTGCCAGACGCTTCTTGGACTCTTCCCCAACGTAAGCCGTCTTCTGTAACTCCTTGATCTCACTTTCGATCTCTGCCTTTTCTTCCTCGGAAGCATTTTCAAGACGGCCACGTAACACGTTGATCTTCTCTGTTGCTACCATGCCTTCTTCCATATGCTGTGCAAGTGTGATCTCTTCCTCCGCACTTAAAAGCGGCACTTTACCGATCTCCTTTAAGTACATACGTACCGGATCTTCGATGGAAACACCATCAGGAACAGAAAGGTCGATCTTCTCTACCTCTACTTCTTCCTCTTCTTCTAAGATAATATCATCATCAACATCGTCATCATCCTCGGTAATACGCAGGACATCCACATTGTGTGCCTCTAAGAAGTCTAAGATCTTCTCTAACTGCTCGGCATCTAATTCCATATCGCGGAAGTAGTCGTTGATCTCCTGATATTCCAGCATATTTTTCTTCTTTTTCGCAATCTCTAATAACTGCTGGAGCTTTTCGGAAAACTTCGCCTTTTTTTCCTCCTGCGCCTTATCTGCTACATTGTTCTTTTCGTTTTTTGTACTTTTCGCTGTCTTCTTTTCTTCCATTTTTCTTCCTCTCAGGCTCTCGCCATCGTTACTATTTTGTCCTTAATCAATAGAAATATGCAGTTTTTTCAGCTGCTCAAGCTGCCTTTTTCCCGTTACAAGCTGCTGCATTCCGGCAATATCTGTCGGTGATAAGCCTGCCGAACGGTGGGTGATACTGTTGTCTTTTACACGCAGGATCGTTTCCTTTAACGCCTTCTCCTTTTCCGCCTTACTTTCGACTTCCTTTATGGATGCATGAAACAGATCTGCAATCTCCCGCTGTTCGTCTTCATTTTCAAACATACTGATAATCTGTGCCGGGTTTACCTTATCACTGTCTAATTGTTCATAAAGGATCTGCGCCGTCTTTTGAAAAATCTCTTCGGTAAAATCCTCCGGTGTGATGTATTGCCGGATGATCTCTGCGATCCTTCCATCTTCGATCATCCAGGTAAGAAGCAGCTTCTGGGACTGCTTCATTCCATCCTCTTTTTTCTTCCGCTCATTGACACCGGACTTTAACGGTGTCCGTTCCTTCACCATTCCGCCCATCGTTCCGAAATGGTTGACTAAATTCCGCAGATTCTCGTAGCCGATCTGATACTTCTCCGCCACCGCATCAATATAATTGTTCCGCTCTAATTCTTCAGTAAATCCCAAAAGCTTTTTGGCAACTTCATTATAAAATGCGGTCTTGCTCTCCGGATCTGTCATATCAAAGTTCTGTTCTAAGACACGGATCTCGAATAGAAAGCTGTTCTCCGCCTGCTCGATACGCTTCTCGTACTCTTCGGCACCGAGTGCCTTAATAAACTCATCCGGATCCTTGTATGGCTTCATATTGATCACCTTCGTGGTCAGTCCCGCTTCCTTGCAGATCGGGATCGCACGGAGTGCTGCCCGGATGCCAGCGCCATCACTGTCAAAGGTCAGATAAACTTCACTCGTATAACGCTTCAACAGATTGGCATGTCCGATCGTAAATGCCGTTCCAAGCGAAGCCACCGCATTGTCAAAGCCAGCCTGATGCAATGCGATCACATCCATATAACCCTCACACAAAAGGATCTGCGGCTTTTTGCTCAGTCTTGCAAAATTAAGTCCGAACAGATTCCTGCTCTTATCAAACACCATCGTCTCCGGTGAGTTCAAATACTTCGGCTCGCCGTCTCCCATGACACGCCCGCCGAAGCCGATGACCTTATTATGGACATCCATAATCGGGAACATCGCACGGTTCCAGAACTTATCCCGTCCGCCCCGTGCTTCATCGATCGTCACAAGTCCGGTATCCTTTAGGATCTCATCCTCATATCCCTGCCCACGCAGGTAACGGTATAATCCGTCGCTGTACTGACCGGATGAGCCAAGCCCAAACTTCTGTATCGTTGCATCCGACAGTTCTCTCTTATGAAAATAGTCGAGTGCACGCTTTCCTCCATTGTTACGCAGCATTACATAATAATACTTCGCTGCGACTTTATTAATCTCTAAGATGCGCTGACGCCTGTCTGCTTCTTTTCTCGCCTGCGGCGTGATCTCTTCCTTAGGCAGCTCGACACCAACACGCTCTGCCAGTGCCTGCATCGCCTCCGGAAACGTAAAATTCTCATACTGCATCAGAAACGTGAATACATTTCCTCCCGCACCACAGCCAAAACAGTAATACATCTGCTTTGCCGGGGACACGGAAAACGATCCTGTTTTCTCATTATGAAACGGGCATAGTCCAAAATAGGTACTTCCCTTTTTCTGAAGTCTTACATAGCCCGATATTACATCCACAATATCATTCCGCGAGCGAACCTCTTCAATCAGTTCATCTGAATAAAATGCCATCTGTTAGTTCACCTGCCAAGCTTTTGGAACATAGTATTCCATATATTTTGTCGTTGCATACTGGTCTGTCATTCCCGCGATGTAATCACATACCACGCGGTCTTTCGCTTCCCCTTCTGCAATCATCTTCGTAAACTGTGGCGCCATCTCCATCGGATGCTCCATGTAAAAATAAAACAGCCGCTCCAACAGATCCTTCGCCTTATCCTCTTCTCCCTTTGCAATCGGATTCCGGTAGACATGCGTAAACATGAACTTCCGCAGATCCAGCATTGCTTCATGTACCTCCGGCGACATGATAATGTCGTTCTTATCCATACTGTTTGTAATTATATTATGTATCAGGGTGTCCAGCCTTGTAGTTGTCGAATCCCCCAATGTCGCTCTTAATTCAAACGGTATATCTTCTTCCCGCAGGATCTTTCCTCGGATCGCATCATCAATATCGTGATTGATATAAGCGATCTTATCCGAAAAACGTACGATCTTGCCTTCTAGGGTATGTGGCATCGTACTGGTCTGATGATTTAAAATGCCATCGCGTACCTCCCAGGTAAGATTCAGTCCTTCCCCGTTTTTCTCTAACTTTTCTACAATCCTTACACTCTGCTTGTTGTGCTTAAAGCCGCCCTCACAGAGCCGGTTTAACACACTCTCGCCCGCATGTCCGTACGGTGTATGCCCCAGATCATGCCCTAACGCGATCGCTTCCACCAGATCTTCATTCAGTCTGAGTGCCTTCGCAATCGTTCTTGCATTCTGGGATACCTCTAAGGTATGGGATAATCTCGTCCGGTAATGATCTCCGCGCGGCGTTAAAAAGACCTGTGTCTTATTTTTCAGCCGCCGGAATGCCTTACAGTGTAAGATCCGGTCCCGGTCTCTTTGAAACACCGGACGTATATCACACTGTGGTTCTTCTCTGTCTCTTCCGACAGAATTCTCACTTAAGGTTGCATATGGACTAAGCAGGGTATGCTCTAACTGCTCCATCCTCTCACGAATTATCATCTCTGCTACCACCTCCCGGATGCACCATGTGGTCGCTCTTTGGTGTGTATCAACACTTTCATGTAATCGAATTGTCTGTCATGAGGAAAAATCCCTCTGTTTATAATATTCTGTCAAATGTGTCAATTTCCTTTTTCTTTCTTAAATTGAGGCTTCTGGCATAATGGTGGAAGCCTAGCACCAA
>OBLI01002222.1_pt1 | contig 16979 bp, 18 predicted proteins | sample 1519701 | NCBI WGS metagenome assembly OBLI01 (sample SAMEA3663005, study PRJEB22513) | pig gut metagenome | biome: pig gut; feature: pig-associated habitat; material: faeces | place: France | collected 2012 | reverse complement strand
AGGGCGACTTCGAGGGCATCTATGAGGCCATGGAGGGCTGCCCCGTCACCATCCGTTTCCTGGATCCCCCCCTGCACGAGTTCGTGCCCACCGAGGAGGCCGACATTGAGAAGCTGGCCAAGGCGCAGGGCAAGACCGTGGCCGACATCAAGAACATCATCGCCTCCCTCCACGAGTTCAACCCCATGATGGGTCACCGTGGCTGCCGTCTGGCCGTCACCTTCCCGGAGATCGCCGCCATGCAGACCCGCGCCGTCATCCGCGCCGCCATCAACGTGCAGAAGAAGCACGCTGACTGGAACATGGTTCCCGAGATCATGATCCCGCTGGTGGGCGAGGTGAAGGAGCTGAAGTATGTGAAGGACATCGTGGTGAAGACCGCCGACGAGGAGCTGGCCGCTGCCGGCATGAAGATGAAGTATCTGGTGGGCACCATGATCGAGATCCCCAGAGCCGCCCTCACCGCCGACCAGATCGCCACCGAGGCCGAGTTCTTCTCCTTCGGCACCAACGACCTGACCCAGATGACCTTCGGCTTCAGCCGCGACGACGCCGGCAAGTTCCTGGGCGCTTACTACGATAAGAAGATCTACGAGAACGACCCGTTCGCCAAGCTCGATCAGGTGGGCGTGGGCAAGCTGGTGAAGATGGCCGCTGAGATGGGCCGCGCCACCCGCCCCGACATCCATCTGGGCATCTGCGGCGAGCACGGCGGCGACCCCAGCAGCGTGGAGTTCTGCCACAAGGTGGGCTTGGACTATGTGTCCTGCTCCCCCTTCCGCGTGCCCATCGCCCGTCTGGCCGCCGCACAGGCAGCAATAAAGGAAGGAAGGAATTAAGTTATACCTTTTGGTTTGACTTTGTTCTGACAATCGACGATGCAAAAACATTCCTGTATGCCGACTCAACAAAACGGCGAGTCCATAGGTGGAATGACATCACCGTCAAAGTGTATATCTAACCCGAAAAGGCAGGCCTAAAAACCTGCCTTTTCTTTTATCAAACCTATCTGTATCTCACTTGATACAGATAGGTTTTTCTTTATCTTTCCGATTCCCTTTCTATTCTTGCCCTATTACACATAATGTTGTTGATTTCCTCAACGGAACGGGAAACTTCACTTTCAAAGCAGTTAAGCGAAGCAAGAACGGCATCCAAATCACCTTTATTTCGCAGATCCGTGCCGACCGTTTTACTGCTTGCCATAATGTGCTTTGATTGTTTGGCGATTTCTCTGTTTGCTTCTTCCAGTTGCTTTAATCGGTATTCCGCTGTCCTTGCTTCCGCTGCCACAAGAATAGCAAAGAACAATTTCCAAAGTCGGACAATAAGCAAGTCATTTGAAAACACCAAATCACAGAGCAACTTATTTAGATATTGTCGGCTGTCGTTTGTCTCGTTTCTCAAACGACCCACTTCATCGCTTATCCGCTTCTTCTGCTTGCGGTAATAATCAAAATACGATTGGTTCTGCTCGGAAAATTCATCCCAACAAGCGGAGAGTATTTCTTTCTGCCGTTTCAGTATTTCATCCTGCTTTGAAACCGTCTTTCGCAATTTCTCATTTTCAATATGCTCCAAATAGGAAACCGCCGAATCGCTCCCGATAACATATTCCTTAAATCTGTCCTGTTCACGAAGTAATTCACCTGCCATACGGTCTACAAAGTCGGCATCTGCTTTCGCCTTGAACTCTGCTGTTTCAAGATGTGTCCTGCTGCACTTGCCGTCGATAATTTCAATGCCCTTTTCACGACACATATCCCGTAAAATTTCTCTTTGTCGGTTTTCCCACTTTGTAACGGCATTGAGCCTTTTCCCGTCCGCATTTTCCGCTTTGTCGCTTTCATAACCCATTTGAGCTAAAGCACGGTTCAAACTTGCCTGATGCTTTTGTCCCCGGCTACAATCGGCATGAAAGACCACTACCAGTCCCAAATGAACAACACCCTGTTCTCCCGTATGTACCGATGCATTTACGATTTTTACATTCGGATTGTTTCGCTCAAACTCCCTTGTGTATCGTATCATTATCTCCTTTGCCGTCTCCTGCATATTTCCGCCTTTCCGAAATTCGGGATTATCCCGTGAATTTCCGAAAGCGATAAGTATTTCATACGCCGGCTTGGTTGCCTTTTGAAATTTTCGTATCTGTGATGTCGGCAGACCTTGCAGCCGTTTTTCGGCGATAAGGTCTTTTTCTTTTTGCTCGGCATTCTGCAATTTTTCAAGATAGGAATGATACCGTCTTGACTCACGGACGGTCGCATTATATTCCCGGAACGGATCGCCGAACAGCGATTCATAGCAATCTTCCAAAGTGGTATTGCCTTCATAATACCAGTTGTGTTCTCTTTCGTATTCCGCATCGGCATTTACCCATATCGTCCGATTGTCGTGCATTAGATTGAACGATGCCCCCATGTGGAACGACAAGGTTGATTTTATCATACTCTCACTCTCCTTATCCGTTTTATAAGGAAAGTATGGTATTTGTAATCTGCAATCGGCAGATATACAACCCACTGTAAGTTTGGCAACACCATGCCAAACTGTGGGGGACATCCGTCGGTGCATTTTTTGTTTTCCCCGATTTTGAAAGCGGTCTTTCATAATTATATCGGAAGCGAAACAGCAGTATCGCCAATACGGAGAAAGGAGAAAAAGAATATGGCAGATTTACGAATCTATGTGGATGATGATTACAAGGCACTTGTGAAAAGCCTCGGTAATCGACTCGGCATGACAACCAGTGCTTTGCTGTTTGATATTGTCAGTAATGAAATTCCCCCATTAGTGGAAGCAACACACAGACAACAGTTGAAAAACGAATTTGCATCGCTGAAACACGAACTGGAAACGGACGGACACAACATGACCGCCGAACAGCGAGCCGAGATGAAAGCAAGGAAAAAAGAAATCCTTCGGGAGTTGAGCCACTATGAATGAATATGAGGACATCCACATTACCGTTGCAAGGGATATTGAAAATCTCGTTTTGGACTGTTTGAAAGAACACGAAAATGCAAAAGAAGAGCCAGCCCAAGTGAGCTGCAGTAAAGATAACAAAAGAAAAATTGAATAACAAAGTGGATATGCACGAACCCACTATAAAAACCGTAGGTGTGGTCGAGCCGATGCAGAAAAATCAACTCGGCGGAATAAAACCCTGTTTCCCGTTTTTTCCGTCGTCATTGGAGAAGGTTGCAGAACTCCAAGTAAAAATAAAGGGCAAAGGTTGGAAGATGATGATAGAATTAGAGAGCCATGAGTCAGGGGTCATTGAAACTCGTTCGTAAGAACAACTCTCTACCGGGCAATGAGAAAACTCGGCCTGTGGGAAACTCCGATGAAGCGAAGCGACGGTGTGAATACCGAACAAAGACTTCAAGACAGATTTCACCCAAATACAGGTGAAATCTGTCCGTTCGCTCGCTCGGGTGTGACCGATCACTATTGTTTTGGTTGTGGTTAAGGTACTGGTTAATAGTTATGGTTATGGTTAAGGTTACAGATATATGTATAGCAACAGAAAGGAATAAAAACACTATGATAGATATAAAACAAATAAAAGCACTGTCAATGAGAGAAGCCGAGATAACGGAAACACTCACCTTTGCAAAAAAGGAACTGGATAAAACGGGAAGTGCCGTATTGCCGTATTCCCTTTATCATGCCCTTTGCGAAGAACGAAAGCAGATACGGGAACAACTGGAACAAATGATGAAATAGAAAGAGGACTGGAAAACCAGTCCTCTGATTTTTTAGATTATCCTACAAAAAATTGTGTTGCATAATATAGACCATCACTACAGTAAATAATTGCAATTGCAGTCCTTGTATATTTTTCGCTCAAAATTTGCGGTCTGTGAGAATCTGAATCCATCCATTCCGATGCAAATTCACCATAATCTGATGTGCCAATACAGTTTTCACCATAATACTTAAATGGTTTTAATGTACCATTGTCATATTCCCACATTGCGGTATACGATTTGTCTCCGTTTGGTCTATTGTGCGGACCGGCATTATGCTTTCCACATGCCCAATCATAGAATTCATTAACTCTTACCTTCGTTCCAGCATAAAGTGCTTCATCCCAAATCAATGCACCTAATCCCGCTTTTGCTCTTTCAGCATTGATGTCGTTAAAAACCCGCATTTCAGCATCATAATAATCATGACTTACAGAAACGGTCTGCTTAATCTTAGGAATACTCGAACCACTCGAAATCAACTTACCACAATCTTTACAATAAGTATCACCCGTATAACCCTCAGAGGAAGTAGTAGCATCTTTCTTGTTTCTAACCTCTGTATTAGAGTGGTCACAGGTCTTTACAGCAGGAGGAGTAGTAGGTGGATTTGTAGCGGGAGGATTGGTAGAAGGTGGATTAGTCGCAGGAGGATTGGTTGCGGAAGTGGTATCTTTGGCAGGGGCAGTCGCCTTGCTGTCTGAGGTCGGCTGCTCGGTGCCTGTTTCCGCCCCCGTCGTATTGCTCTCGCCCGTCGTTTCGGCAGGAGCGGTTTCTGTGTCTTTTTCGGTGTCTTTCACGGTATCGGAAACCGTGCCGGAGGTGTCAGTGCCGTCACTCAAATTGTCGCTCTTCCCGCTGCAAGCCGTGAGGGTGACGAGAAGAGCCAGTGCAAGTAAGCAAGATGCAATTTTCTTCATAGTCGTATTCCCCAATTTTCATCATTCGTGAGTTTATATAGATATTAATATTATACTCCCGTTTTGCCTAAAAGTCAAATTTGGTCGAAACAAAAACGATATGCAGAAAGAATCGCCGCAAAAGAAATCTGTCCAGTTGCTTTAATCGGTATTCCGCTGTCCTTGCTTCCGCTGCCACAAGAATAGCAAAGAACAATTTCCAAAGTCGGACAATAAGCAAGTCATTTGAAAACACCAAATCACAGAGCAACTTATTTAGATATTGTCGGCTGTCGTTTGTCTCGTTTCTCAAACGACCCACTTCATCGCTTATCCGCTTCTTCTGCTTGCGGTAATAATCAAAATATGATAGATATAAAACAAATAAAAGCATTGTCAGCGAGAGAAGCCGAGATAACGGAAACACTCACCTTTGCAAAAAAGGAACTGGATCAAACGGGAAGTGCCGTATTGCCGTACTCCCTTTATCATGCCCTTTGCGAAGAACGAAAGCAGATACGGGAACAACTGGAACAGATGATGAAATAGAAAGAGGACTGGAAAACCAGTCCTCTGTTTTTTTAGATTATCCGACAAAAATACAAGATGCATGATATGTGCTTTCTGCAAAAATGATTGCAACTGCCATTTGCGAATATCCATTGTAAAGCATATTTGACTTGTGTGCTGACGAATTCATCCATCCGTTTACAAAGTCTCCAGAATTAGAATTTCCTCCACAATTTTCTCCCCACACACAAAAACTACCAAAACTATAATCAGATGTTTCAGTTACTGCTGTGTAAAAATCATCACCATTTTTTCTTTTATGTGGTCCTGCTCCAATTCCAAGGTCTATAAATTCATAATGTTCATAAGCCCTGATTTTAGCGCCAGCATAAAGTCCTTCATTCCATGTCAATGGGGACAGACCATTTTTTGTTCTCTCAGCATTGATTTCGTTAAATGCTTTCATTTCAGCATCATAATAATCATGACTTACAGAAACGGTCTGCTTAATCTTAGGAATACTCGAACCACTCGAAATCAACTTACCACAATCTTTACAATAAGTATCACCCGTATAACCCTCAGAGGAAGTAGTAGCATCTTTCTTGTTTCTAACCTCTGTATTAGAGTGGTCACAGGTCTTTACAGCAGGAGGAGTAGTAGGTGGATTTGTAGCGGGAGGATTGGTAGAAGGTGGATTAGTCGCAGGAGGATTGGTTGCGGAAGTGGTATCTTTGGCAGGGGCAGTCGCCTTGCTGTCTGAGGTCGGCTGCTCGGTGCCTGTTTCCGCCCCCGTCGTATTGCTCTCGCCCGTCGTTTCGGCAGGAGCGGTTTCTGTGTCTTTTTCGGTGTCTTTCACGGTATCGGAAACCGTGCCGGAGGTGTCAGTGCCGTCACTCAAATTGTCGCTCTTCCCGCTGCAAGCCGTGAGGGTGACGAGAAGAGCCAGTGCAAGTAAGCAAGATGCAATTTTCTTCATAGTCGTATTCCCCAATTTTCATCATTCGTGAGTTTATATAGATATTAATATTATACTCCCATTTTGCCTAAAAGTCAAATTTGATCGAAACAAAAACGATATGCAGAAAAAATCGCCGCAAAAGAAATCTGTCATACTTACTTTAAGCAAAACGGCAAAGGTGCTGCTTTGCAAATAAATTACAAGGAGTTTATGACGATGAGTAAGGTATCGCAGATTATAACCGAAACCGTATTAAAGCGAATGGAAGAAGCCGAGAAAAACGGCGAAGTGTTCTACTGGGTGAAGCCGTTTTCGGAAGGTTCTCCAAACAAGCCGTACAGTTATGACACAGGGATTCCATACCGTGGCATCAACCGAATACTGTTGGATAACGATGAATTTCTGACATTTGCCAAGGTGCAAGAAATGAACAAGAAGAAAGATGCCGTGCAGTATCATATCCGTAAAGGGGCAAAAGCAAGTATGGTATGCTACTATAATACCATTCCCGTGATTGATGAAGAAACAGGTGTACCGCAAATCGACGAAAGAACAGGTGAGCAGATAACCAAGGGGTTTTGGAAGTATTACCGTGTATTCAGCCGTTCGGATGTGGTAAGAGCCGATAACGGGGAAAACTTACCTTCCAAATTTGAGTTTAAGCATTATTCACACGAAGATGCAACCGAACAAATGACAAAGGCACTTGACCGCTTCAACCGTTTATATGAGTATTTCTGTGAGAAATACGGCATCACATTGCAAGTAATAAAGGACGGAACACAAGCATATTTCTCCCCAAGTGATATGGTGATAAAAGTACCACAGGCAGAAAACTTTCGCTCTCTTTCGGAATATTGCAAGACTTATCTGCACGAGTTATCTCATGCTACGGGGGCAAAGTCGATTTTGGGACGATTCAAGGATATGCCGGATGCTGATGCAATGATAGCTATGCAGTCATACAGCCGTGAAGAATTAGTCGCCGAGTTGTCCGCATCTATGCTTGCAGCCGAGCTGGAAATCCCCGATGACTCCGAGCATTCCGATAATTCCGTTGCCTACATACATTCTTGGGCATCTTATCTGAAAGATAGGCCAAACGAAATACTGGCGGCATCGGCAAAGGCAGAAGCATCCTGCCAGTTGATAATGGACACCTTACAGGAAATGGAACACAAGCAGGAAATAACGAAAGAAAGGAGCGAGGAATATGATAGATGAAAGCCCGAACATAACCAAATTGAAAAGTCGCAATATTTTCAATGAGATACGAGAGAAGGTAAAACCGATAACAGCCACAGAAGAGAAACAGGATAAAAGAGTCGAAGGACAGGAGAGCATCGAAGAAATTTTATCGGATATTTTTGATGATTAAACAGACCCGGTACACGATTTGTTTGTGTGCCGGGTCTGTTCTTTATTTCCCGTATTTCTTCCGAAACTCTGTAATGTTGAAATCATAAGGAATAGGTTTACGGGGCTTCGGCTTTTTCTCCGCAAGCAGTTGCCACCGTTTGAATATATTGTAACTGCCTATCATGTTCAGTGCAAGCATCGCCGATTCAATTCTGTCTTTCTCGTCTTTAATGCCTGAAAATCGGGCATCGGCACAAGCGAGTATCTGCTCATACTCCACAGGAAGCCCACCGCACCGTTTCGGTAATTCGCAGATATTGTTTCTCTGTTCGCTGAGCTCATCTGCATACCGCAGGGTGTTCTCATAGTCCCTTGCCATAAGCCAAAAGGTGATTTTGTTTTCTATACCGCAAAATTCTTTCAGCAAAGAGAGTGTTGTTGGTTGATCTATCTGATAACTCTCATAGGCAAAATATATCTCTTTGAATGCTTCGCTGATGTCCAATCTCTTTTCCGCTTTCAAACCGCCCGATTTTTTTCTCGGTGTGATCTGTTCGGCATAGTCAGAAAACATATTGACTAACTCACCAATGCTTTTTTCGGATTTCATTAAGACAGGTTCTCCCTTTTTGGGATCGCCGAACCGAATCGTCGATAAAGGTGAGAGTTTTGCGATTGCCCCCGTAAAATCATATATCAGTAAGTCAACACCTTTTTCAATAATAGAAGTATAATACTCCTTTGCTTTTTTGCTGTATCCGAGCAAAAGCGAATCGACGGAATACATATCTATACGGTCACCGCTCTGCAGCTCGGCTATAAGCCGTTCCAATTCGGGACGGTTCGCCGCATCGGAGCGAACAATGTCAATAACGGCATCGTCTCCGTAAAAACCGATTGAATTCAACTCTTGATAGGACACGGTTTGGGTTATGTCGATAGGAGTGTTTCTGATGCTGATCCCATAGCCTTTAATGGTACTCATAATATTTTTCCTCACAAATTTCAAAAAAATCCTTGACTTTTTCATTAGTGCAGTGTATTATAGTGGTATAGCCGGAATACGAAAGCGGTTATATTTTTTCAGCCAAATAGCGGTATATCAAAAAGGCGGTTCGTCCGCTTGTTATTTCCGCTCTTTTAGCAGTATACCATAAAGGCGAAAGAATTGCAAGACCTTTTGGGGTTTTGCACGAAAAAATGCGAGGTTGTGTATCGCATAAGTTTCACAACAGGCAACCTAACGACCTTATCCGTCAAGGGCATAGCAACCTATGACAGAACTAAAAAAATAAAATTTGAAAAGGAGAAATCCAAATGAAAAGAATTAAAGTTATTACCAAGGAAGAAACCAATGCTATTCGAGAAATGTATGCAACGGGAGTCCCGAGTCAAAATGCATTAGCAAACCATGTCGGCACAAGCCGGTATTATATTGGGAAAATGGTTCGGGACATTGTGCCGGATGCTCTCCGTATCAGGCATTCCGTTTATACTCCGTTAGGTTTCAGAAGGTCGTATTTGCTGCGAACTGCACTGTTTGCAAAAATGGTCGGAACAAAGAAGGTGGCTTAACTATGAGAGAAACATGTAAAAAAAGAACGATTGCTTTTTATGCCCGTGTATCTACCGAGCATGAGGCACAGGTCAATGCTTTTGAGAACCAGTTGGATTGGGGCAAGGAATTGTTGAAACAACATCCAGAATGGACGGAATACCATACATACTATGACAAAGGCATCACGGGAACTTCAACTCAAAAACGGCCCGGTTTTATGAAGATGCTTTCTGATGCGAAAAGCCACAAGTTTGATTTGATTGTCACGAGAGAGGTCAGCCGTTTTGCCCGTAATACCGTCGATACACTGACTACTACAAGAGAGCTCAAGAGGGCGGGCATTGAAGTGTATTTCGTAAATGATAACATTTGGTCTTTTGACTCCGACAGTGAATTGCGACTCACCATTATGGCATCTATCGCACAGGAGGAAAGCCGTAAAATCTCCAAAAGAGTAGCGGCAGGACAGGCCATAAGTCGAAAAAACGGTGTTTATTACGGAAACGGAAACATACTCGGTTACAAGCGAATTGAAACCAAGGAAGCCGACAAGCCGAAGGAAGTCAATTATGTTGTCGATGCCGAGCAGGCACGGACTGTCAAGAAAATATTTGAATTGTACCTAAACGGCAACGGACTACGAGCGATACAATATGAGTTAGAACGGCTCGGTTATAAAACGGCAACAGGCAAAACGGCATGGCATTTGGCAAACATCGAAAGAGTGCTGCAAAATCCGTTTTACTGTGGTGTGATTGTTTATCGCAGACAATGGACACCCGATTTTCTGGAACAGAAGAAAATTAATAATATCGGCGATATGCCGTTTGAGTATGCCGCAGGAACTCATAAACCGTTGGTATCAAAAGAAGATTTTGAGAAAGTGCAAAACATGATTATGTCGAAACGGTATGACAATGAAAATTGCCCAAGAGATGAATACGGGAAAATTATCCCCGAAGAGGGCAAGAAAAGACAGCGGTATTTAGGCAAGAAGGATGCCGTTGATGTTTGGGGCGAATTGCTTGTTTGCGAGTGCGGGCGGCATTTCAACCGAAAAGTATGGCACAGAGATGACAACGGCGGTGTTCAATACGGTTATCAGTGTTATTCGCAAAAGGCAACGGGAACAGTGAAATCAAGAGAAAATCACGGATTATCCACAGAAGGAATCTGTAATAGTCCTATGATACCGCATTGGAAACTTCGACTGATGGCAGACAGTATTTTTCATAATTTCATCAGGGACAGAAAGAAACTGGTTGGAATGATTGAACGACTCGCAAAAGAGATGGAAGAACAAAAAAACAAGGCCAAAAATCTAAACGACAGCAAGATGGATGAAATTAAACAGATAGATGCACAAATATCCAAACTGAAAACCCGTGTGTCAAACTTCCAAGTCATGAGGGCAGACGGAGAGATTTCAAAGTCGGATTTTGAAGTGCAAAAAAGAAAAACAGATACCGAGATTGAAAATCTGCTCAAAGAAAGGGCTGAACTGATTCCGGCGATTAGCCCGGAAGATGATGATGCAGAGGAACGAGCAAAAAGATTTACGGAATATATATTGCAACTAGACTACGAAAAGGATGAAAATGGTCACACAGTACTATCAGAAGAAGTCGTTCGACAGTTTGTCTCCAAAATTGTGGTGCATAAGGACTATTTTGAATGGTTCTTGCGATATAATCCCAATCCCGACGAGCCTGTTGTTTGCACGATTGGCGGCGGAAAGCGGAGAGGAGACGAGAAGCCCTATTTTAAGGACTTCTCGTCTTCTGATTACGACTTTAGCGATCTTTATTTTTTGATTCCTAACTTTGATTACATTAGCACAGGCAGCTATCAAAAGTAGGTAGGAGTTCTCTTTCCTTTGAATTACCGCTTGGTTTCAAGGAAGCAGAAGCCTATCGAAAGGCTAACGGCAAATACGTGAGGAAAAATCAATGGAGAGATACCACAGTAACCGTGGAAATCGACCTTGATTGACAACACAAATAACGATAAGCGTATCATTAGAAATAGTGATACGCTTATTTTTTTGCACATTTGTTGTTTCCTTTTTCTTTATATATAATAAATATGTAAGGAGGGGTTGATATGAAGCACAAGCGATTTATGTATTTGAATAACGAGCAACACAGCACCTTACTCCGCTGCCTTGTGGAGTTTAAGAACGACCTTGTGCGCCAAGGCAGAACCGCCGATATTGTGGACGAGGTAATCCTTAAAGTAATGAAAGCTCCCGTTAAAAAGTTAAGAGTATGACCTACATAACCGCACAGCCGCTTATTCCAAAAGAATAGGCGGCTTTTTCTATTCCACTACATAGCCGATCATTCGCCGTGGTCGGCTAAATCTGTGTAAAGGAGGACACGCAAATGGCGAAAACAAAGGTTATTGCCGTAGCAAACCAAAAGGGCGGCGTGGGTAAAACCACAACCGTGTATAATCTCGGAGCCGGTCTTGCAATGCACGGCAAAAAGGTCTTGCTTGTGGATGTTGACCCACAGGGCGATTTAACCAAGATGTTAGGACAGCGCAAACCCCACGATATGCCGTTGACTCTCGGAAACTGTATGAATGATATTGTTGCAGGCAACGAGGTCACGGAGCATCCGGAGATCCTGCAGCATTACGAAGGCTTTGATTTTGTACCCGGCAACCGTATTTTGTCTGCGGTGGAAACGGGACTTGTCAATGCTTTCAGCCGTGAAACCGTACTGCGACAGTACATTGACAGCGTAAAAGACGGTTACGACTATGTGTTGCTTGATTGCCGCCCGTCCCTCGGTATGTTGGTTATCAATGCCTTGTCTGCATCCGATTATGTGCTCGTTCCCGTACAAGCGGAGTATTTTGCGGCGGAAGATATGACCGAACTACTCGGCACGGTACGGCAGGTAAAACGGCAGATCAACCCCAAGTTAGAGGTAGGCGGAATATTCTTGACGATGGCGAATGACACCAATTTCCGAAAGGACGTGGTAAAGGCTATCAAGGAGAACTACAAACGCCATTTTCCCGTGTTTGATACGGTTATCCCCGCTACCATAAGGCTTGGAGAAATCAGCACCAAGGATAAGAGCATATTCAAGCACGACCCCAACGGCAAAGCCGCAAAAGCGTATGCAAACTTGGTGAAGGAGGTGCAAGGAATTGGCGAAAAACAACGTATCCAGCCTTCTGACCTCAGTAGATGAGCTGTTCACCACACAAGAAGAACGTGACATTGCTCAAAGGGAAACTGTCATTGATATTCCGCTATCGGAAATAAGCGATTTTCCTAACCACCCCTTTAAGGTAACGGTTGATGAAAAGATGCTTGAGATGGCAGACAGCATCAAGAGGTACGGTGTGTTAGTCCCTGCCATTGTGCGACCAAAACAAGGCGGCGGTTATGAAATGATCGCCGGACATAGGCGTAAGGCGGCAAGCGAGATTGCCGAAAAGCCTAAGCATCCACCTTCCGCACTATATAGTCTATAAATATTGATACGGTTCTCCATAGTGTTATTTTTACAGATGTACAGAGGATTGAATTTTTCACTATTTTATGATATAAATATTATGTATATTTATGCCCATACGCTTTTGTATGAGAAATTTAATTGTTACAAAGAATGAAACGGGGTGATTACTGTGACAAAACCGAATAAATCTACTATGCGAGCCGGTGTTTTAACCGCAACAGTAATTATCTGCGCCATTCTTGCCCGTGTTATCGGAAACTGGATTATTTTCCCCGTAACCATGGGACTGGTACGCAGTTTTCTATACATAGGTCTATATATTGCGTGGGGTGTTTCTGTCAGAAAGCGAGTCATTCAGGCACAGGTACGCAGGTATCTTACAGCCGTTTCCGTTCTGACGGTTTTTTGGCTTACAGTACGGACCATGAAATATTTCCTTGTTTTTGATCCGGGCGCAGCGCGGTATTTATGGTACCTTTATTACTTACCCATGCTGTTTATTCCGCTTTTCTCCCTGCTGGCGGCTATGTCGCTGGGGAAGCAGGAGGATTACCAACTTCCCAAAAAGGCGCTTTTGTTATATGTTCCTGCTGTAGTGTGCCTGATACTGATATTGACGAATGATTTTCACCAGATGATATTTGGCTTTCCGGCAGGAGAAGTATGGACGGATAAAAACAACAGTTATGAGTTCGGATATTATCTGGCAAACGGCTTGGAGATTGTTTATGCCTTAACAGCATTTATCATTATGGTCATCAAGTGCCGCACCTCAAAGCGAAAAAAGCATCTGCCGATCATTTTGCTTGCAGTTTCGATTGTATATGCGCTTATCTATGTCAGCGGTGCCCGTTGGATGCGGATTATAGGCGGAGATATTACATCGGTTCAGTGCCTGTTGTTTTCCGGTATTTTGGAAAGCTGTATCCGGTGCGGACTGATCCGAACCAATACGGGATACGGCGCCCTGTTTGAAGCCGGAACCTTTGGAGCGCAGATTACGGACGCTGACTATTCCGTGCGCTATACCTCAGCCAATGCACAGCAGCTTTCGGAAACGGTGATGCGTGAGACTGAAAACGGAACGGTCAGCCTGGATAAGAATACACAGCTTAAAAGCAGCAGAATTGACGGCGGTCATGTTTTGTGGCAGGAGGATATCACGGATATTACCGCATTGCTGGAACAGCTTGAAGAAAACAGAGAAACGATTGCACAGAGCAATACTCTGGAATGGGAAAACTATAACACAAAGCTGAAGATCAATACTGTTCGGGAAAAGAACCGTCTGTATGACATGCTTCAGCAGCAGACGACGCAGCAAATTGAGCTTATCCATGAACTGATTGCACAGTATGATGCAGAACCGGATGAAGAGAAGCGCCGTAGTCTGCTTGCAAAGATTACAGTTATAGGCGCATACATAAAACGCAGAGGCAATCTGATGTTTATCGGGGAAAAGTCCGAGACAATGGATATTTTGGAATTGTCAAGGTGTCTTGATGAATCCTTTGCCAATCTGGAGCTTATGGGTGTGGAGTGTTCCGTTGACTGTCCGAAGGAAGGTTTGATATTCGTTCAGGACGCTGTTCGTGTTTATGACTTTTTTGAAACTATAACAGAGGAAACCATAGAGGATCTGCATTCTGTCTGGCTGAAAGTGCGCTGTCTTGCGGATTCGTTCAATTTTTATTTGGAAGTTGTGTGTGAAAAGCCGCTCTCGGACCTTGAGAAGCTTGCTGATCATTGTGATTTTGAAGACGGTGTATGGTGTTTCACACTTCGGATCGGAAAGGCAGGTGAACTGTCATGACATTGTTTTACCAATCCTCTTCAGTGGAACAGTCGTCACTGATGGCCATGCTGCTGCTTACTTTGATTTTTTCTTTGTTTTCGCTGATTGTGGCTTTTGGCAGTGAAAAAAACAGGCTGTATAAATATATCGATACAGGGCTGTTTCTGCTGTTGTTTGTTATTTTGACAACACTCGCAAATATCTATTCGCAGATAGATGACGGGTATCCGGTCAGCATTTCGTTTCCGCTTCCAATGTGGCTGTTGTGGTGTATTACCGGTGCAGCGGCGCTTTATCTGATTTGTGAATCGGTAAGGCGTTACCGCAGGAGAGGTGAACATCTCAGCCGCAATTCGGTCAAGCAGGCTATGGATACGCTCCCAAGTGCTGTGTGCTATTTTGCGCCATCCGGCGCCGTCAAGCTGTGTAATCTGCAAATGCATCGTCTCTTCTACCGTTTGGCACAAAACGAACTGCAAACTCTGGATGAATTGACACAAGGCTTAAGTGAGTGCGATAGCAAGAGCGGCATCGTGAGGCTTTCCGATCAGCGGCAGACATACCTTTTCCCTGACGGAAAAGTCTGGCGTTATTCGCAGACTGAGGTTGTCGCGGATGGCGTAAGCTACACAGAAGCCTTATTCTCTGATGTAACAGAACTGTATGAAAAGAATCTGGAGCTGCAGCAGCAGACAAAACAGCTCAAAAAGATTTCCCGTGATCTCAAACAGCTCTCGGATAATGTGCAGAAGCTGACAAAAGAAAGGGAGGTTCTTGCGGCCAAGACAAAGCTGCACGACCAGATGGGCGCAGGCTTGATTGCCATCCGGCAGATTTTGCGGCAGAACACCACTTCCAAAGAAAATGCCGCCGCTGTCACGCAGTTTCGCCGTGCCATTCAGATTCTGCAGGAGGAAAACGCCTATCCGCAGGATGATGTGGCAGAGTTTATTCGGGATGCAGCAGTATCGGGTATTCATGTGGAAATCACGGGTGAGCTTCCGCAAGAGGAAGAACTGCTCCATCTGCTTTTGCCGGTGATGCGCGAAGCCTGTGTCAATGCCGCCCGCCATGCAGATGCTTCGGCTCTGTATGTTACGGCAGAGCAGACAGAAGACGCCGTTATCCTGCATATAGGCAACGACGGAAAACAGCCGGAGGGCGAGATTGTGCCGCGCGGCGGTCTTGCCGATCACAGAAAATATATTATGGAAGCAGGCGGCAGTATGGAAATTCAGTCGCAGCCTGCATTTATGCTGACAGTTACCCTGCCGGCAGGAAAACAGGAGAAGAATCAGGAGGTGCCGGTGTGACGAGGGTACTTATCATAGATGATCAGCGGATTGCCAGAGAATATATGGAGAGTGTTGTGAAAAACGGCGAGGACTACGAGCTTGTGGGCAGTCTGTCCCAGGCGGATCTTGCTGCTACAGTCTGCCGCAGAAGTGCGGTGGATCTGGTGCTGATGGATGTCTGCACCTACGGAACAAAGGACGGAATCGATGCTGCCGCCGAGCTGCGTGGAATGTTTCCAAAGCTTAAAATCATCGTTGTTACCTCAATGGTAGAGCAAAGCTTTATCAGCCGGGCAAAGAAAGCCGGTGTGGACAGCTTTTGGTACAAGGATGTCAGCCCGGAGGATTTGATCACCGTTATGGATACCACCGCACAGGGCGGGCATATGTGGCCTGATGAGACGCCATCCGTAAAGCTCGGCGTTACCACCAGCGATGATTTCACAGAAACAGAAATCAAGGTTCTGCGTCTGGTCTGTGAGGGACTGGAATACAGCGAGATTGCAGAGCGGTTAAATTATACGAAGGATAATGTGAAATATCATATCCGCAATATCCTTCAAAAAACAGGCTATGCCAATAAGACGCAGCTTGCCATTGCCGTGACCGGCAAACGATTTATCATACCAAAGCTCTTTAATGAGCTGGATGGTTCAGACGAAAATCCCATTGTTTTATAAGTTTATCATATCGACTATATCGGAGATCCCGGTTTCAGATTTGAAACCGGGATTTTCTTTTTTTGTTGAAAAGGGGCAAAAGTTTACCCACATGGGTAGGGAAAAGAAAAATGCAGTCAGATATAATATGGATGAACATAGGATTACTGCGCTATTTTAAGTTCGGAATTTATAAAACCGGACATAAATCAGAAAATTAGGAGGCGATGGCATTGCGAAGAGTTGTAATCGATATGCAGAATGCCCTGTTTGCAGATGCAGTGGCCGGAGCGTTGCGCAGATTTGATTTCGATTTTGACCCGGTTATGAGTGAAAGCCCGGACAAAACCCTGTCGCTGTGCGATGCTGTGCTGGCAAATGTTCTGATTATGGAGGTAACGGCGTACACGCCGTGGAGGTTCGAGGAACGGATGAAGATCCGCAATGAACTGAGAAAGGTCAACCCGGAATGCAAAATTGTTTTCGTGGTGGATGAAAACACCGAGAAAAAGCTGGCGGATAAGGTTCGCCGTGCAAAAAAAGACGGACTGATCGATAACTTCATTTACGGTTCTGTATCTGCCACCTATCTGTCGGCTGTAATAGACACCTTATGAAAGGCGGTGGTTCTGAACAATAGAAAAGCATATCTATCCTCCGGAGGCCATACGCCGGGAGACGGAATAGAAAAAGATATGGAAAATCGATTATC
>OBLI01002218.1_pt1 | contig 16999 bp, 9 predicted proteins | sample 1519701 | NCBI WGS metagenome assembly OBLI01 (sample SAMEA3663005, study PRJEB22513) | pig gut metagenome | biome: pig gut; feature: pig-associated habitat; material: faeces | place: France | collected 2012 | reverse complement strand
TTTAGCAACGAGTCGGGACTGGGCTCGGCGCCCATCGTGGCGGCGGCGGCGCGCACGAAGAACCCCGTGAGGCAGGCACTGGTGTCGTCGACCGGCACCTTTTGGGACACGGTGGTGATCTGCGCCCTCACGGGTCTGGTCATTGTGAGCAGCATCATGGCCTATCCCGACATCGACTATCAGAACGGGGCGGAGCTAACGAAGGTGGCGTTTGCCAAGATTCCCGTGGTGGGCCCATTCATCCTCAGCTTCGGCCTCCTCACGTTTGCCTTCAGCACCATTCTCGGATGGAGCTATTATGGCGAGCGGGCCATGGAGTATCTGAAGGGCAAGCGCTGGACGCTGGCCTACCGCCTGCTCTACATCGTGGCGGTGTTTGTGGGCAGCGTGGCGAACCTTGCGATTGTGTGGAACATAGCCGACTGCATGAACGCCCTCATGGCCATTCCCAACCTGCTGTCGCTCATCTGCCTCAATGGCGTGGTGGTGCATGAAACGCGCAAGTATCTGTGGCGCGACCGCCTCGACCGCGAGATGGCGGAATGAGCGAGGACTGACGGCCACCGCCGAAGGCGAGAAAGAAACGAAGGAAAGGATAGCCGCCAACCTCCTGTCGCTTGGCGTGCCTATCGAAACCATCGTGCAAGCGTCTGGATTGTCGGAAGAGGAAATTACGAACATCCAATAAGGTACAATCAACACAAGGGAGATCTTCGAGTGACAGACGGGCCACTCGGAGACCTCCTTTTCGTTGGCTTCCCATTTCGGTCTAATGGCCGATGTGGGATAATTCTTCCCATTTCGATCTAACGGCCTATTGGGGGGCGTTGTTCTGTCCCAACGAACAGGTGCCAAGGAAGCCCGTCCGCTGGGCAGGTTCCCGATTGAACATTTGTCGCAAATTATTCTTCAAAATAATTGAGTAAACCAATTGTTTTACTTACCTTTGCAACCACAAAACAAATGCGGTTTGATATTTCATTATGGCTAAGACGGTCATAACAACTTAAGTCTTTTTCTAATTATTCTATTTCACGTTATGAAACATTTGAACAAGCTTCGTGTTTTATCGTTTCTCAGCCATGCTGATGATCGGAGGGCTGGCCTCAACAGCCTCTGTTACACATTCTCGGTGGAGTAGTTCCGCCAAGTACTTTGGTGGCGGAGCGTGCGCAAAACAAAAAGCAACATGATGGAAAACAATGTATTACGACAAGTGCCCAAGGGTCTCGTCTTGGAGGGCGGTGGCTTGCGAGGCATGTTCACCAATGGCGTGCTGGATGTGTTTATGAGCCACGGCATTGGGTTCGACGCCATGGTGGGCGTGTCGGCCGGTGCGGTGTTTGGCTGCAACTACAAGTCGCGCCAGCCGGGACGGGCGCTGCGCTACAACCTGAGATACAAGGACAACGCCGACTATATGAGTTGGCGGTCGTTGGTAAAGACGGGCAACTTTGTGAATGAGCGGTTCGCCTACCACCTGCTGCCTTACGAGTACGACCCATTCGATTTCGAGGCGTTCCGCACCAATCCAATGCGGTTCTATGCCGTTTGCACCGACATCGTGTCGGGGCGACCCGTGTATCGCGAGATCACCGACGCAGATGGCAAGGGCCTCAGGTGGATGCAGGCCTCGGCGTCGATGCCGGTGTTTGCGCGCCCCGTGGAGATAGATGGGCGCCATTACCTCGACGGCGGATTGACCGACTGCATTCCGCTCAAGTTTATTCAGCGAATGGGGTACCGGCGCAACGTGGTGGTGCTGACGCAACCCCTCGACTATAGGAAGCGGCAGGCGCATGTGGGATGGGCCATGAAGATGTTTCTGGGCGATTATCCCAAGGTGGCGCAACTCATGGCCCACCGCCATGTGATGTATAATGGCGAGTTGGACTACCTGCACACCGAGGAGCAGAAGGGCGACACGTTCCTGATTTACCCCGACGAGAAGCTCAACATTGGCCGTCTGAGCCTCAAGGAGGACAAGATGAGGCGGGTGTATGAGGCGGGTGTGGCGAAGGCGACGGCGCTGCTTCCTCAGATCAAGCGGTTTCTTGCTGGCGAATAGGCCCAACGCCCCATTGGCCTTAGGTAAGAAGCGCTGCCCGCTTTGTGGCGGGAGCGGCTTGGTGCGCATGAGGTAAAGGCGGTGGCGACAAATATGTCGCCAAAAATGCCTTCGCTCGTTTCAGCGCAGAAGGAGGAACGGATAAGGGAGGTTGCTGGCTCGTTTCAGACTGGGAAGAGGAACGGATAAGGGAGGTTGCTGGCTCGTTTCAGACTGGGAGGGGAAACGGATGAGGAGGTTGCTGGCTCGTCAAAGCGAAGGAAGGTGTGTCGGTCCCCACTCACCATGAGGAGCGGGACCGGCACACCTTCCTTATCTCTCATCGCATGCCTATGTGGTGTGCGAAGCGCTTGGGGTTAATATCTTGCGCTGAATGTGCTTACGCCGTAGGCGCGGAACATCACGTCGTTCTCTTCGTCCATGAAGTCGTGGTAAATGCGCATCTTCTTGCCGTCGAAGCGCACCGTGACATCCATGTACTCGTCCACATCGTCGTCGTCGTCATCATCGTCGATATCGAACGGCTCCCACAGGCGCATGACGCCATTCTGCAGGTCCTTCCATTCCCAGAATCCCACTTCCACTTCGCCATCCTTGTAGAAGCACAGGTAGGTACCGCAGGGCGAGAACACCAGGCGCAGGCAGTAGTCGTCCTTGTCCTCGGCCACGTCGTCCTCGTCGAAGCCCATGGCGCGGCCCTCGGGTGTGATGGTTACCTCTTGCATCACGCGGCCGAGCTTCAGCCATTGCTTAGCGTAGGCAATATAGGTGTCTTCGGTGGTGAACCACAGCTCCGAGCTGTCCATACGCCATGAGCGGCAGAGCTGGCGCACGACGGGCTTCGGCTTGTAGTCGAAATCGACCGTTACGTCAACCACGATCTTCACGCCATAGCGATTGGTGTAGATGATGGTGGTGCTGCCCGACACATGATTGTCCTTGATCTCGATCATCGTGTTGTTGCTCAGGCTGTACACACCTTCCTTCACACGTGTGAAGGTACCGTAGATGTAGGCGCCGTTCTCTAAGTCGATCGAGCCGTTGATGTCGGTGGCGCGTGTCTTGAGCGGAGCGTCGTCGTGGCGCTTGAAGATGTTGGCGCTGCGTGTGGCGTTTGCTGCGCGCTTCGGCAACTTGCCCGCCTTGGGCGTGGTAATGAGGAAATGGCCATCGGCAAAGAGCTCGATGGATGCAAACTCCTGGTCGCTTTGTCCGCCCCAGTTGTTCACCACCAGTTTGATGGCGTCCTTGGCATTGGCTTCATCCTCGCAATCGCCGAGTTTGAATTCTGTGGGTGGTTTGGCGCCTTCGGGCACCTTCGTCTGCTTTCCGTTATCATCACTGTCGCATGCTATGAATCCAAACGAAACGAGTGCGACGAGAAAAGAATAAATAATGCTTCTGGTCATAGATCTTGTAACTCTTTAGTTGTGAATAATTAATAGAATCTTTAACATTGTAACTATTCAGGCCGTATTTGTTAAAAAACGGAGGAATTGCGCTCAATTCACCAGTTAGTTGCAAAGATATGCACTATGTTTCATATTTGCAAGAAAACGCCCAAGTTTTTTTCATGCCCGCCTACATTGCCCCACCCAAGGCCATGGGGAGCGATGGGGGAATACAAACGAATGGCGGCAATCGCTTCTGTGGGGGAGCGATTGCCGCCATTGGTTTTGAGTGCGCCTGCGGCTTACGGGTTAGGCTTGCCGCGTGCGTTTTTTATTTCACAATTTGCTTGTGCCTGTTCACGATGTAAACGCCGGAGTGAAGGTGGCGCTTGTTGTCGACCTTGCGGCCTTGGAGGTCGCAGACGGTTGCCGACGGGGCGTTGTCGATTCCCACTGCCTCGATGGCGTTGGGCAGGGCCTGCTTGAAGTGGACGGTGTAGGTGCCACTCTCGGGAGCGTAGAAACGGAGGAAGTTGGCGTCGGCCCATGCTTGCGGCACACGTCGTCCGTAGGTGTCTGTCCAGTAGTCCACCGCATAGCCGTCGGCAGGATAGGCGCGCAACACGATTTCCTCGCCGGCGCCATAGGTGTAGGTGTCGGGCTGACCGTTGGCGTCGGCCGTTCCCTGCTTGGCGTCGGCCGTCTTCACCGTCACGGTGCAGGGTTCGTTGCCCTTGTCGGTCACCAGGAGCGGTATGTCGTACACCATGCGCTTCGTTTCGCTCTTAGCCGGCATGGCGTCGGTAGTGCTGTCCCATCCCGGGGCCCAGGAGCTGTCGAAGCGCAGGCGGATGCGTGTGATGCCCAGCGGCACGTCGTAGGGCAAGGTGACGGTCAGGGTGTAATTGTTCAGCGCGTCGTTGCCGGGACTGTCCTTCGCGCCATACACCTGCAGCAACTCGTTGTCGCCATCGAAATTGCCATCGCCGTTCCAATCGATGTAGGCCGAGAGACGGCAGTAGTTGAGTCCGCCGGCCGAGAGCCAGTGGAGCCTAAACAGGCTTCCTTGGGGCGCCTTGACCGTCTGTGTGGTTTGGCACAACGCCTCCGGACAGTCGGTTGTGGCGTAGATGCTCTTCTCCTCACCGCCGTTTTGCGCCACGGTGAGCGACCGCAGGTATTGTCCGTAGGATTTCATGTCGTTGTAGTCGGCCATGTTCTCCGCGGGCGTTCCCCATTTGTCGGCAAAGAAATGGGCGGTGAAGGTCTCCGGGTCGGCGCCATAGTAGGTGTAGGGATTGTCGGTGCTCACCACGCGTCCCGAGGCGTCGGTCCAGTTGAGAAACTCGCATCCGCTGGCCGCCTTGGCGCGCAGGGTGACCTCCTTGTCGGTTGTGACCGACAGGCCCGTGGCCCCCACGATCTGCACGCTGCCCTGTTTGGCGTCGGCCGTTTGCACCGTTACGGTTCTCGGTTGGGTAATGTTGTCTTTGACGACGATGGTGAAGGCCAGTTGCGTGCCGTCGTCGAGGGTGAGCATCGCCTTCATCTTTCCACACAGGGCCTTGGCAGGAATGTCGAAGGTCGGCGCCTCCACCGTTTCGTTGGGGGCGAACGAGCCGTCGTTGTTCATGTCGATGGCCAACGTGGCCTTGGCGCCGTCGGCGAGGGTCAGGGGCAAGGCGAATGTGGTGCCGCGCAGGGCCGTGAACACGATCGACGCCGTGGCGTCGGTGGCCATGTGGCGATAGATATAATAAGGTGAGGCGTCGGCCTTGGTGAGCGTGGCGAAGTATTTGCCGAGCAATTGCGCAGCCACCTCACGGGTGTTGCCCACGGGCTGGTTCGAATAGCTCAGCGATGCGTTGTGGGCCCATTGCCAGTCGTTGGCAAACCAGTTGGGGAGGGCCGTCCCGTTGTCGCGATGGCTGAAGAACGCCTTCCAGCGAGGGTAATAGAAATCTTTCAGCATGCCGGCCCACTCACGATACGAGTAGTCGCGCAAGCCACCGGCCTCGCTCGCCGTTTCGTTGCCCCATGTGGTGATGAGGGTGCGTGCGTTGTTGAGCTCGAGCCATTGGCGGTCGGCCTCGGTGGTTCCCTCCGCCTCGTCGGCGATGGCGCGCGCCATGGTGGTCCATCGGCCAAGCATGAAGTTTGGGTTGGTAGAGAGCAAGCGGTCGAGGTCGAGCATCAGTTGCAGGTAGGCGTCACGTCGGTTGGCGTAGGTCTTGGCGTCGCTGGCGCTGGTCGCCACTTCGTTGATCGATGCGAGGAGCTCATGGCCATAGTCGGTGAGCGCCTGGCGAGCGAAGTCGGTAAGGTCGTAGCTGTAGTTGGATCCCGTGAGGTTGGCTGCGAGCAGGTTGTGGGCCGCGCCGATCATGCCCTGCGGGTTGTAGAAGATGCTGGTTCCGCCCCAGCTCGACACCCGGTCGACGGTGAGCGACGGACGTGCGCAGAACACGGCCTCGTGAGGGCCCTGCAGTGCCGTCTCGCATCGGAGCGCCGTCTGGCTCACCTGCTTCCACGCCTTCAGCGCCTGTTCGTTGGAAACGCCATATCGGGCCAAAGCATAGTCTTTCAGCCACGTATCGAGAGGGGGTGTTGATGCGCGCCACGGCAGTTCGAAGAGGGCGTCGTAGAGCACGGGCACCTGCTCGATGGCCTCGGGTGTGGCGCCAATGCCCTTTACGTTGGCGTAGGCTGATTTCTGAGTGTAGAAATCGGTCATCACCTTCGACAGACGACCGAAGAGACCGGTGCGGCCTCCGAAGTTGGGCAACATACAGTAAACGGCGTCGTGGCCATTGTATTCAGCGAAATGGGTGTGGGCGTCGCTGAAGAGGTCGAGCACGATGAGCTTGCCCTTGTTCACCTGCGAGAGCACGTTGTATTGGGCGCCACTCCACTGCCAGAACTGTATGACCCACTTGGCCTTGCTGTTGGCCTTGAACATGGCCTCACCGATGCGCTTGTAGGCCGATGCCACGTCGATGCCACTGGTGTTGGCGCCCTCGTGGAAGGGGTCCATGCTGTAGTAGGCCGATGTGCCCATCACCTCAGCGAGGCGTGCGTAATATTTCTCGGAAATGTCGGCGAACGCCTGTGTGTTGGGGTCGAGGATGTATGGCCGCACAAAACCACACCAGTTGCCTTGGTTGTTGGCCGAATAGCCCTTCTTGGCAATGTCGCTTGGCACCATACCGGCGTAGCCCGGCAGCACGGGCTGCATGCCCAATTCGCGCTCGCGGGCCAGGATCTTCTTGGCCAGCGCCTCCTGTCGCTTATACCACCAGTTGGGGTTCTTGCCGCCCCATCCCTCGAGGTTGTTCATGCCCCACCACGCCTGGAAGCAGGGCCCGGCAATGAACTGGTTGGCCTCGTCGTCGGTATATCCCAGGTCTTGTGTGAGGAGCTTCTTCCACACCACATCGAGACCCACGATCTGCAGGGGCATGTTGATGCCGTGGAGCGCCATCCAGTCGATTTCCTGCTGCCAGCGCTCCCACGTCCAGGTCGACATGGAATAAGAGAAGGTGCAATAGTTGAGATAGTAGCGGTAGCTCGTGGCCGTGGAGTGTTTCTCCTGCTTGGTGGGCACGGGCAGCTCCCTCTGCGCGAGGTTGGTGGTGAGGTTGTTCCATGCGAGGTTGACATGGGCGTAATGGTTCAGGTACCAATTGATGCCGGTTGTGAGGGCCGACAGGTTGGATCCCTTGACACACGGTTTTCCGTCTTTCGAGGTCACCACGAATGCTTCGCGTATCGACGAGCCCACGGTGGGGTCTACGATGGTTACGATGCGTTCGGCGGTGCCCTCTCCGCCGATACGGTTCAAGAGGTCGCAAACCCCTTGTGGGTTCTCCACGATCTGCGCTGTCGCCTTCGTGTTGGCCATGCCAACGATGAGCAGGAACGCGACAACTAATTGCAATAGTTTGGTTTTAGAAATCATATTTGTGTTATTAGGGTAGTATCGTAGTGGGTAGGCGCCAGGTGGGGTGGGGCGACGTTGGCGCGCTGCCCGGTTCTGAAAACTTCTGCAAAGTTAACAAAAATGGGATAACGTGAGGGTGGTTGCCACAAATTATTTTATGTCATGCCACATTTTTGCTGCATTGGTCCCTGGAATGCCTGGCGAGACGTGCGTCGGGGCATAGCGATCGGCGTGGCCAATGGTTGTGATGGATGTTAAGATATTTGGTGAAAAAGTTGTGCCGGGATTTTGGGCGAAATAGAGTGCGCCATCGCCGTTTTTGCGCCCTCGGAGCGACAAAAACCCGACTTCCATTTGCCGTTAGGCATCTTTCGGGTTGCGATAGCTAAGCTTTCGAGGCACCGAAGGTAAGCTATCGAGGTGCGAAAGACCATGTATCGAGGTGCGAAACATGCCTTTTCGCAGGGTGGAATGTGGGGCATTGAGCGTTAAATGAGGTGTTTGAATTGTAAACACCTGAATGTTAGACGGTTACAAAAACTCGCAAAAATGGCGTATTTGGAGGCGAGTCGTGGTTCGGCGACAAAAACAATGTAAATTTGGGGGAGGGTTGTTGGGAATGTTGAGTGCGCAATGGGGCAAGTGCCATCTGCAAGGGGGGCGATGGCTTGCCTTACAATATGCGGTCGAAGAAGAAGTGGAAGATCCGCAACGGGTAGAGCAGATAATAGATTACCTTCTCATAGAGAGGAATCTTTGTTTTCTTGATATTCTTGTATTGTTCTTTGAGCGGAATGTGCTTGGCTATCCTGTGGATCACAATGTCGTGCTCCTTATAGATGCGCCGGCATTCGGCCTTGAAGCGCCATCCGTGCGACATCCTATGGCCTTGAAGGGCGTGGGCGAGGTGGATCATCTCGTGAATCATCACCTCGTCGAGCGTCGCCGGCGTAAAGTCGAAACACGACGATATGGTTATGGTGGTCCTCATACGCTTTTTATTGTAATTCGTTTGTCCTGCTGCAAGTGTCATTTTCCTTACGCTCATTTTGGTAGGCATGCGCAGTTGGCCATCGAAGATCTCTTGGTTGAGCGCTCTGAAACGCTCCTTCAATAACGGTTCGGTTATTTCCATGATGTGTCGCTTTTTATTTGGTAGTGTTTCACTGAGTGTGTCTGAGGTAAGTTTGCCTTAGAAGTGATGATGCAAAGTTAATAAATAATTTTGTTTTTCATATCAACAAAGCTCTTTTTGCAGCCGGACGAGGAAACAGGTCTTGCTTAAGCTGCTGGTTGACAATGGTCTTTAGTTTTTTCGACTTCACGATTGCTTGACCCTTGTGGTGGGCGGCGGTTATTTCAATTTTATTCCGGCGATGTTGTATTTCTCGCCGTTCTTAATGATGTAGAGGTTGCCATCGATGAGGGGTTCTGCCAAATGTGCTAATGTGTGTGTTGCGTTAGGCTATGCTGATAATAGGTATTGCGTTCTGCTTGCAAAGCTACCACATTGTGCGGACAAAGGCCATGGGGCGGCTCATGTTTTTTCGCTGATAGAGGCTTTTTACATGTACCATTTCTTGGGATAATGCGTTTTAATGGCTATATTTGCAAAAGCCAAGGGATGTGCCCGCGGCTTTCGACCTAACATAAACCCCATTCGGATATGAGAATATTGCATACCGCCGACCTGCACCTCGGACAGGTAATCTACCAAAATTATGAGCGGCGCGACGAGCACCGCCATTTCTTCAACCAGCTGGCCCGTTGGTGCAGAACCTACCAGCCCGATGCGTTGCTCGTTAGCGGCGACGTGTTCGACATTCAGCAACCATCGGCCACAAGCAAGGAGGCCTTCGCCAACCAGTTTATGGAGCTGCACCGCCAATGCCCAAGCATGGCGATGGTTATCACGGCGGGAAACCACGATTCGGCTTCGCGCCTACAAACGGAACGTGAGGTGTGGCAGCTCGCCAACACGCATATCATAGGCACGGGCCCGTCGATCGTGGCGCAGGAAGGATGGGAGGAGAAATTCATCATTCGCCTGAAGACGGGATACGTTGTGGCCTTGCCACACATGATCGGCGCAAGGCGCGAACAGTTGCAAGCCCTTCTCGACAAGGTGGCGCAAGAGAATGACGAAGGCAAGCCGGTGGTGATGATGGGCCATACGGCAGTGGCTGGCCTCGACGCAACGGGGCATGATTTTGAGATCGGAAAGCTCAAGACGCAGGCGCTCTCTGAGTTTGGCGAGGGCTACGACTACCTGGCCCTCGGCCACATCCATAAGCCGCAGACCATAGGCCATCAGGAGGATTGCATGAAGGAGGAGGTGAGTTATCCGGCTCCTGTGGTGAGATATTCGGGCAGCGCGCTCCACGTTAGTTGCGACGAGGCCTATCCCCATACGGTAAGCCTCGTCGATATCGACAAGCATCAGGGAACCGTGACCGTCAAGCAGCTTCGGATAGATGAGCTGCGCCATTTCCATGTGCTCCCTCACGAAGGCGCCTACCACAGTGCGGAGGAGGCCATAGCGGGCGTGGCGCAGTTTGCCAAGGATCACGCAACGGGCTATTTCCGCTTGAGGGTCGATTATGCCGTCGCGTTGCCTTCCAACTTCAATCAGATGGTTTACGACGAGCTGCTTGCCTATGGCGACGAGATACGTTATAATCCCAAGATCATTTGGGAGGGGCAGGCCGAGGAGCGCACCGACGCCATGGGCAAGCCCACGTTTGAAGTGGCTGAGCTGCAAGAGATGCAGAACCCGATGGACTTCATTGAGAAGACCAAGGACCAATATGAGCATCTCGACCTCGACATGGTGCGCAAAGCCTTTGAGGAGGTAGAGGCCGAAATTGTTCGCATGAACGAGGAGGAGCAGGCCACCAAGAAGGCCAAGGCTGAGAGAAAAGACAAGAACACAAGCATAGCGTAGGGCATTATGGAGTTGAAAAGTATATCTATCAGAAACATTGCGTCTATCGAAAAGGCAGACATCGATCTGCAACACGGACTGAACGACGCCATGACGGGTGAGCCGGCCGGCATCTTCCTGATATCGGGCGATACCGGTGCGGGCAAATCGGTCATCCTCGACGCCATATCCATGGCGTTGTATAAGACCACGCCCCGCATCTCGGGCGTTGCCAACAAGACCAACAACGAATTTAACAATGGGGAGGGCGAGAGCATCAGGGTGAACTGCATAGAGCAGTACACGCGGATGGGCATCTCGCCCAAGGACGAGAGCTACAGCGAGGTGGTATTCGTGGGCAACGACGGTAAGGAATACCATGCCCGCCTAACGCTGGGCTTGAAGCTGGGCAACACCGACAAGACCACGGGCCGCCGTCACATCAAGCACAGAACGTCCCAATGGGACTACACCGTCGATGGAGGGCCGTGGACGAAAGTGGAGGCCAAGACTGGCCAACCGCTCTTGGACGCCATCGGATTGTCGTTCGAGCAGTTTGGCCGCATGGCCATGTTGGCGCAGGGGCAGTTCGACACATTCCTCACGGGAACCAAGGAGCAGCGCGAGGCCATCCTTGAGCAACTCACCAACACCGAGAAGTTCTCCGTCTACGGCCAGGCCATCAAGAACCTTTACGACAGGGCCAAGCAGCAGTGTGACCTCGCCCAGAAGGAACTTGACACGGAGAAGGAGCACGCCCTCAGTGCCGCCGATGTGGAGGCGTTGGAGCGCGCCCTAAAAGAGAAGGCCGCCTCGCTAAACGACAAGCAGCGCGAGAGCGACAAGAACGCTCAAAGGCTTACGCTCGTGGTTGAACTGCAAAACAAAGAGCATGACGCAAAAAAGGAAGAGATGCGCAAAGAGGACCTTGAACGCGTCATGGAGAGCGACGATTTCAAGCGACAAGTGGCTTGGGTAAACGATTGGGACGACACCGACGCTGAGCGCAAGCTGTTGGCCGACAAGCTCTTGGCGGAAAAGAACAAGGGCTTGGCAGAGAAGGCATTGGCAGAGGCGAAAGAGCGGTTCGAAGCGCTGTCGGCCGATTTGGTGTGTCGCAAGGAACAGCTCGATGAGCAGCGGAGCGCTCATCGTGCCCTCAAGCAATGGCTTGCCGACCGTCAAGACCGCGTGGACATTTACGGCAAGGCGGGTGTGGTGGCCGACCAAATCGACCAGTTGGAAGACAAGCGGACTAACCTGGAAAAAGAGTCGGCGCGTCTCGCTGAGCAGGCCAACAAGGCCAAGGCACTGGAGGGTAACCTCTCGAAAGCTGTGGAAGCGCTCAAGCAGGCCGAAGGGGCCGTGGACAACAAGCAGCAGGAGATCGACGGCCTTGTGAAGAAGCAAGAGGCGCTCGCGCCAGGCAAGGTCAATGCCGACCTGAAGGACGCCAACCAACGCAAGACCCACTTAGACTTGCTGGAGCAGCGCCTTAAGAGTAGGGCCGAGGCCCAAGAGAAGCAGATGGAGCTGAAGGCAGCCATCGATTCGGACCAAAAGGCGCTCGGAACACTGGCCGCCAACGTCGAGGCTACGCACGCCAACTACGTCCAAGCCACCCAAGAGGCTGATGCCGCCAAGGCGTTGCTGACGACCATGAAGATGGGTGTGGACGAACAGTTGAGGGAGCTTCGCAAGCGCCTGCGCGCCGAGCACGCCTCAACCTGTCCGCTCTGTGGCCAGGGCATCGACCACCTGCTGGTCGACGAGGAGTTTGAAAACATCCTCTCGCCTCTTCAGGCGAAAGAGAAGGAAGCCGCTGCCCACCTCGCCCTTGCCCAGCAGAGATGGAATGGGGCGAAGTCGGCCTACGACACGTTGAAGGGCAAGCTTGACACCCGTGAGAAAACTTTTGCAAGGGAGCAGAAGAACCTGGAAGCCATCCAGCAGCAGCTCCAAAGCATGGCGGCGACGGCAAGCCTCACCGTCGACGACACCTTGGGTGCGCAGGTCGCGAAATCGGCCGATGCGTTAAGGCGCACCATCGCCCAGTTGGAGGACGCGCAGAAAGAAGCCGAATCGTTGCAGCGCCAAATCAACCGCCTGTTGGCAGACAAGAAGACGCTTGATGCGAAGAAAGCGGGGGCCGAGAAAGCCAAGGGCGAAGCGGAGGCGGCGCTCAACGCGAACGAGAGGGAAACGGCACGCCTGAAGTCGACGGTCGATGGCTTGAAGAACGACATCGATGAACTGAACCGCAAGCTATCGGCCGATCTCGCCCCATTCTATCCCCAATGGGCGGAGGAAGTGGCTGCCGCCAAGCGCCAGTTGACGGCCGACGCCAACGAATATGCCCAACGGCAGGAGGCCGACAAGAAGCAACGCACCGACATTGAGAAGGCGACGCAGTTGTTGGGCACCCTGCACAATCTACAGCAATCGGTTGGCGCGATCACTGGATGGGAGCCGGCCACCAAGAACAAGCCGTTGGCGTGCGCCGACATCAGCAAGGCATGGGCCGACAACCATGCTGCCGTGAAATCGCTGAGCGACCGTCTCAAGGAGTGTGAGTCAACCATCGGTCAGGCCACCACCAAGCTCGACAGCTATTACCGGCAGACAGGGCGAGGAGAAGCCCACCTGTTGCGCCTTATTGCCCAAACGGGTGAAATACCCACCCTACGCCAAATGGTTACTAAGACCCAAGCCGACCTGAAGTCGGCCAACGACGCCCTTGGAACCGCTCGGCGGCGGGTGGCAGAGATCACGGCCAAACTGAAGGAGGACAACAACGGCGAAATGCCTTCCAAAGACGCGTTGGAACAACGCAAAGCCGAGCTCGACGCTTCCATCCAGGCCTTGGCTTCGCAGCGGGGAATAGTGGAAAACCAACTTGCGCAGAACAAGGCCAACACGCTCAGGTTGGAGGAAAAGGAAAACAAGCTGAAGGAAGCCAAGGAGACCTTCGGCAAATGGGACAAGCTGAACCGCATCTTTGGCGGATCGCGTTTCCGCACGCTCGTTCAGACCTATATCCTCAGGCCCTTGCTCAACAACGCCAACATCTACCTGAAGCAGATTACCGACCGCTACACCCTAACCTGCAGCGAGGAGAACGAGCAGCTGTCGATCCTCGTGCTCGACCGCTACAACAAGAACCAGGTGCGAAGCATCACGGTGTTCTCGGGTGGCGAACGCTTCATGATCTCGCTGGCGTTGTCGTTGGCGCTTTCGTCGCTCAACCGTCCCGACATGAACGTGAACATCCTCTTCATCGACGAGGGCTTTGGAACGCTCGATGAGAAGAGCCTCGACTCGGTGATGGCCACACTCGAGAAGCTGCGAGAGATTGCCGGACAGTCGAACCGACGGGTGGGCATCATCTCCCACCGAGAGGAACTGATGGAGCGCATCCCCGTGCAAATCCATGTGCAGAAGAGAGGCGAGGGAAGAAGCAGCGTGGAGATACTTAACGGCTTGGAGTAGCTCACAGAGACAAGCAAAACGAATGAGGGCGTGCCTACAGTTGGGGAAACTGGGCACGCCCTCATTTGCCTATCGTTTACGTTGGATATACCTGTATATCATGTCGCAGGTAATGTTGCCATGTTCCAGCAGGCGATTGATCTCTTTCCTCTCGTAGAAAAACTGTTCGGTGGTGAGCCTCTCGCGCTCCTTCGCAAGCGGGCGAAGGAGTTTCTGATACGCTATGTTGTCAATGCTGTCAATGCTGTTCTGTTTCAGTTGCGGCTGTCTTTCAGGATGCTGCTCGCATGCCTGAAGAATAAGGAAGCGTGGTTGGTAAAGAACTTCTTGTCGGTTTGTCGCTCAATAAGTCGATTGTTGTTGTCATATTCATTCCTTACAATTAGATTCGTACCAGTTGGAGGTCGGCTGTTAAGGCAAAGGGGTGATGGCAATCAATGATCGACACGGTGCCAAGGGTCAATGCCTCATTGCCCGAGAACTGGTTGTGCCCCACGATCTGCCGGTCGAATGGCACGCCCTCTAACGCGTCGTGGGTAAACTCGCCTCGGTCGGCCCACAGCACGCTGCCATAGGCTTCGCACCCATCGCGAAACGCGCTGATGTCGGCCAAAGCCTCCCATCCCTCCTCACGCTTGGTGAGCCCATTGAGGTTGTCGGCCGAGAGCTCGCCAATGATGTTGCGGTGGGCGAGATACCAAGGATATGTAAGGCCCGCATGGGTAAACAGGATGCGCTTGCCGTTGATGCGGGTTTCGTGCGCAATCTGCAAGTCGACGCTGCCGAGCAACACGCTTATAGTGGCGCGCCACCTGGCGCTGAACCGGCTGCCTTGCGCCAACCGTCGGAAGGTAGCGCTCACATAGTGCGCATCGTGGTTTCCCATCAGAAAGACCACCTCCTTGTCGGGGTGCTGACGGAGCGTTAGCTGCAGTTCCCACCAGTTGCGGATGGCGTCGGTCGGCGCAATGCCCTCACTGGGATAAGGGTCGAAATAGTCGCCGAGAAATATCAGCCTGTTGGCGGTCCACTCGCAGGAGTTGGCGAGCGCCTTCTTCCAAAAATCGCGTCCGTGAAGGTCGGGAAACATAATGCATTCTGCTTTCTTCATCTGTAGAAACATGTAAGAAACGTAGTTAATATAGCGCTTGCTACCGATTGCTCGCGGTTATTTATATGTAAAAACGAGGGGCGGCAACGAAAAGAGGAAGGATGTTACGACATGCGATGCGTAACATCCTTCCTTGGGGTTATAGCGTTCTTTCCTATTTATTTGGCCGTTGGCGTGAAGCGCAAGGTAAACGCGTGGGCTCCTGTAGGCGTCATGTATTGGGGCAGGCACGAGTCGCCACCGCAACTACGGTTTCCGATGCCTCGCTGCCAGAAGTCGAAGTGGGCGAAGACCTGCGGGGAACGCACCAGGTCGTAGGGGTGCTTGCCGCCATAGAACACGTCGTAGTTGAACTGTGCGTCGTCGAAATGCGACAGCGAGAAGGCCACCATGCCCTCGGTGGCAATCTGCAACTGGGTGCCGTCGTTGCAGAGCGTGAGCTGGCGCAAGCCCTGGCGGTCGCCCATGGTCTGGGGCGCACTCTGCTCTTCGAACATGCCATCCACGGTGGTGGTGTAGCGGCCGAGGAGCGATCCGCGCTGGCGGTCGATGTAGTTGCTCCACGGACCCTTGGCATAATAGGCAACGTTCTCGAAACCGGGCGCAAACTGCATGGTGATGCCGATACGTCGGGTTTCGGCCGACGAGTTGTTGGTGGTGACCTTCATGTCCACGGTTCCGTTGGGATAGATGGTGTAAGCAATCTGATGGGTGTCGGTGCCGTTGGTAACGGCCGTTTCCACCACCACGTTCTTGCCCTGCTTCTTAGGCGCGCTCACCAATGTCTTCTTGCCGGTGAGGGCACCCTCCTCCTTGTTCTCGTTCTCGGCCACACCACCTGTGGCGCCGAGGTTGATGTTGTCGTTGGCTATGCGTCGGAAGCCGTTGAAGTCGGGTCCGGCGTTGGGCTGCACGAGTTGCGTGTTGCGATAGGTCCACTGGGCGATGGTTCCATCCTCGGCGAAGGCAATGCAGAAATCGTTGCCGGTGATGGTGTTTCCCTTCACCTTGAGCTTGCCCTTCTCCTGGATGGTGGGCAGCTGGCCGTGCCCTTTCTGCACGAAGGTGGGGTCGGCAACCGATGCGCCCGCGGCGTTGTCGGCCGAGAGCTTAAACTGCTGCTGGGCCATGGTGTAGCCCTGCTTGGCCCACGATGTGGCCTTCTTCAGAACGAGGCTGAAGGTAATGACATACTCGGCCTCCCCGTCCACAGTGGTGGTGTAGGGAATGTTGATTTGGCAGGTGTTGCCGGGCAGCACCGATGGGATGGCCACCTGGCTCTTCTCCACCGAAACGCCATTGCGGAGCACCTCGTAGCTGAGGTCGTAGACGTCGGCCAGGTTGGTGAACGCACGCTTGTTCTTCAGGGTGAGCGTGTGGTTGGCGAACGACTCGAAGTTGGCGTCTCTGTAAACATACTTCACCTCGGTGAGCTTGGCGGTCCACTCACGTCCCGGGGTGATGATGCCGTTGCTCATGAAGTCGCCCTGGAAGCCTCTGTAGCCGTGGTTCATCTTGGTGTAGTCGTAGCCCGAGGTGTAATAGTGGAGCCCCGTCTTGGGATCCTTCAGCGGAAGGCCCTCGCGAATGCGGCGCGTGTCGTAGATGCCCTGGTCCACCCAGTCCCAGATGCAGCCTCCGGTGATGCCTGTGCTCGTCTCGATGAGATCCCAGTATTCTTGCAGGTTACCCACCGCTTGACCCATGGCGTGGGCATACTCGCAGATGAAGTAGGGCTTGTTGTTGAGGCCTTCCATCTGTTTCTTCACCACCTCGATTCTCGGATACATGTCGGAACCGAAGTCGGAGTATTTGGCGCCGTGCTTATAGCCCTCATAGTGGACCCACGCGTCGCGGCCGGGGAGCAGCTCCTTCACCTTGTCGTAGGTGGCCTGGAAATTGTCGCCACCGCCCGACTCGTTGCCGAGCGACCAGAACACCACGCTGGGGTGGTTGCGGTCTCTCAGCACCATGCGCTCCGTGCGGTCTACGTAAGCGTTGCGCCAGGTGGGGTTGTTGGATAGCGAATGGTTGTTGTGGCACTCCACATCGGCCTCGTTCATGCAGTAGAGTCCGT
>OBLI01002217.1_pt1 | contig 17010 bp, 20 predicted proteins | sample 1519701 | NCBI WGS metagenome assembly OBLI01 (sample SAMEA3663005, study PRJEB22513) | pig gut metagenome | biome: pig gut; feature: pig-associated habitat; material: faeces | place: France | collected 2012 | reverse complement strand
GTATATAAAAAATATCTATATATGGAATTTTTAATAAAATAAAAATTATAAACTAACATATAATGTAGTATGAAAAAAATATTACTAGTTATATTTAGTTTTTTTATTTTGTGTAAAACAGTTAATGCCTCATATATTGTTTATGATATGGATAATAATAGAGTTTTAAAAGAGATAAATATGAATGAAAAACATTTAGTGGCCTCAACATCAAAAATAATGACCGCTATAGTGGCTATCGAAAATAGTAATTTAGATAGTAAGGTAATTGTAACAAAGGATATTCTTTCTGCAGTAGGAAGTAGTATTTATCTAGAAATTGGTGAAAAAATATCCATGAAAGATTTACTATATGGTATGATGCTTCGAAGTGGAAATGATGCAGCAACTATGATTGCTATTCATGTTTCTGGTTCTATGGAAAAATTTACTGAAAAAATGAATGAATATGCCAAAAAGATTGGAATGAAAAATACTTTGTTTTATAATTCTCATGGTCTTGAAAATAAAGATGGTTTGGGAAATACTTCAACTGCATATGATATGGCCGTGCTTACAACTTATGCTATGCAAAATGATAAGTTTAGAAAAATATTTAGTACTAAAAATTATAATTGTAAATCAGATAGAAAAAACTATTCTTGGCAAAATAAAAATAAACTATTAAAGTATGATTATGTAACTGGAGGTAAAACTGGTTATACTAAAAAAGCCAAAAGAACTCTTGTAACAACTGGACTAATAAATGGTACAAATATTGTTATTGTTACTTTAAATGATTCTAATGATTGGGAAACTCATAAAACATCGTATAAATATATTAAAAAAAACTATAAAAATGAAAAAATTTTAAATAAAAATAAATTTTCTTTAGATACTAAAAATTTATTTATCGAAGATACTTTATATATTAAAAATAATTTTAATTTACTTATTAATAATAGTGAAAAAAAACTTATTAAGATTAAATATTTTATAAAAAAAGATAGTAATTATGATAATGATGATATAGTAGGATATGCTAGCATTTATTTAAATAATAAAGAAGTAGGAAATGAAGATATTTATATTAAGAAAGGTAAAAGAAATGGTAAAATTAAAAATTTTTTTCAAAAACTATTTAAAAAAGATGTAGATTAAGTTATAATTAAACTATGGAAAAGAATAAAAGTGGAATATTATTAGTTATTATTGTTATTTTAATGGGTGTTTTACTTGCTTGTGCTATTTTAGGAAATAGAGATAATATAAGTGATAAGACATTTAATTATAAAAAAGGTGATGTTATTACTATTGAGGATAAAGAAATAACTGTTTTAAATGTGTCTGAAATTAAATGTGCTAAAAAAGAAAAATGTAGTACTGAAGTTGAAACTAGTATTAAGATTAAATACCATGATGTTTCAACATATTATGTACTTCAATCTTATCATAAACCAAGTGATACAATTAAAGAAACTAATTTAAAAGTATATTTAAATTATACTGATGATAAAATATCCTTTGAAATTAAGTAAAAAAACTTTACAATATTAATATTTTACTATTTAGATTTATAAGTTTGAAAATAATTTTAGAATATATGAAAAAGAAACAAATTAAATATATTTGGCTAAAAATTGGGATAAAAAGCAATATTTGCTTTTTTTTTTTGACTTTAAGTAGTATAATTTATTTAAGGAGGTAGAATATGGGAATAATAATCGGCATTGTTTTAATACTTGCTGTTGCAGCATTTTTTGCAGTAATGACTTGTAAAAGTAAACATAGTGATTTATTTAGATGGCTTTTAATTGCTATTTTTGTAGCAATATGCATTACCTGGGTAGTTCCTTATGGATATTTTAATGGTGCTACTTATGGTGAAGTAGCAATGAAAAGAATTGGTCTTGCAGATCTTCCATCACTTTTATATTACGCTGCTTATTTTGGACTTACAACTATTATTTACTTATTTATTCTTGGTGGTTTCTATGGAATTTTATCTAAAACTAAATCATATAGTGCTTTAGTTAGTAAAATTGCTAAAAAACTAAAAGGTAAAGAAAATATTTTTATGGTTGTTACTTCAAGCGTGATAATTATTTTATCATCACTACTTAAAAGTACTTTTGCACTTTTAGTATTTGTTCCATTTATAGTATCAATTTTACTTAGTATGGGACAAAGTAAACTTACTACATTTGCTGTAACATTTGGTTCAATTTTAGCTGGACTTTGCGGTGCAACATACGGAAGTGATGGACTATATTTCTTAAATTACTATATGTCTACAGAACTAACTAGTGGTTTAAGTTATCGTGCAATTATTGCTGCTTGTGCACTTGTAGCTTATGAAGGTTTATTAATCTTTAAACTTACAAGAAAGTCAAATAAAAAAGCTAAAGAAGATAGTTCTTCAGAAGTTGATCCATATAGTGCTGTTGAGGTTAAAGGTAAAGTTAGTACTTGGCCAATTATCGTAGTATTTAGTATTTTATTTGTTTACTTAGTTCTAGGATATACTGCTTGGATGACTAACTGGAAAATTGAAATATTTGCAAATTTCCACAAATGGATTACAGAACTTAAAATTGGTAAAGAATTTACATTATTTAGTTATATTTTAGGTTCAGGTGCTGTAGAATTCGGTAAATTTGAAATTACTGCTTTAGTAAGCATGTTAATGGTTTTATCAGCAGTAGTGGCATTTATGTCAAAATTCAAATTCCAAGAATTTTTAACATCATTTGGTGAAGGCGCAAAGAAAATGCTTAAACCTGTATGCTTATTTGTTTTAGTATATGTTGTATTTATTGTAGCGTATACATCTCCATTTATTCCAGCTCTTTCTAACTGGGCATTTGGACTTACAAAAACATTTAATCCATACATTACTTCAGTACTCGCATTTATTACATCTATTTTCCATGCTGACTTAGGATATACTGGTTATGCTGTTGGTGGCTTTATAAATGCTAGTTATGCAAGTGACATTACACTTGTACAAACTATTTATGTTGCTACTTATGGTCTTGCACAAATCCTTATGCCAGTAAGTGGTGTACTTATGGTTGGTCTATCATATTTAAAGATAGATTATAAACAATGGTTCAAATATATTTGGATGTTTGCGGCTGTAATGTTTGCTGTTTTATTAATACTTGCAACTATTGTATATTATTAATAAAAAATAAAAAAGAATAATTTTTAACATTTATTCTTTTTTTTATTACAAAAATATAGTAAAATGGATTTATAAGGATATGATGAATATGGAAAATAAAAATAAATTAACTGTTTCAAGTTTGATAGCAATAGTATTACTTCTTATTATGGTAGCGGGTGCATCATTTGCATACTTTGGCTCTTTTAAGCAAGATGTAAATAGTACAGCAAATATAAATGTTACTACTCAAAAAGGATTTAATACAACCTTTACTTCTTCATCTGCTCCTTTAGAACTTCATGCAACTCTTGCTAATATGATTGCCTCAACTCCTGGTTCAGTAGTAGCAGAAAGTAATGTAAATTTAAATGTATCACTCGCCCTTGGAGGTACTGGAACAACTTATAAATGTTTATATGATATAGTTTATGAATATGATTCTAATAGTGATGTATATGGAAGTGAAAGTGTTCCTGTTACAAATGAAAGTAAAAAAGAATTAACTTTAACTGTATCTTCTTCCTTAGTAAGTGGAACAAATAACTTTAGTGAAGAGAAAAATTTTGCTTATGATAGTAGCTGGGAAAGCGTTAATAATACTTTTAGAAAAACTATTGTTAAGGATGCAACAATCATAGATAGTTCTATGGGCGGAACAACTAATACTTGGAATTTAAATTTAAAATTTTATTTACTATCTGAGTCACAAGCAAAAGTACAAGGAAAGACATTTACTGGTTCATTTTTTGTAGATAATATAAGGTGTGGTGTTAAATGAAAATAAATAATTATTATGATAGTTTTCATTACATTTTTTTTGGAATATATTTTGTAGTTTGTCTTGCACTTATTGCTATAACACTTTTTCTAAAAGTTAGTACAACTTATGTAATCGTGGGAATAATTGAATTAATAGTTATAACTATATTGATGATATTCTTTTATGTTAAAGCATACTTTTTACAAAAAGATAAACTAGTTATAAGAGCAGGTTTTATTAGAAAAGAAATTCCCTATAAAAGTATAAAAAAATGTTATGTAGTAAAAAATATTAATCCATTTTATTCAACATCAATAAAAAGACTTGCTATTAAACTTAAAAATGGTAAAGAAATTTATATTAGCCCAGTTAAAATGGACAATGTTTTAATGAAAATAATAAGAAAGGTAGAATTATGACAGATTATATAATTATTGGACTTCTTGCAGTTAATTGCTTATTAATTTTTTTATCTAAGAATAATAATAATAATAAAAATAATAATGAAATGATTGAAAAATTAGGTAAGTTTGAAACTGATATTACTAAGTCAATTGGAGATTTTAAATTTGATTTTTCTAAAGTACTTACAAATGATTTTGAAGTATTAAATGAAAGAATAGAAAGAAAACTTACATTAATAAATGATATGGTAAATGAAAGACTTGATAAGAATTTTGAAAAGAGTAATAAGACATTTAATAATGTACTAGAAAGACTTTCTAAAATTGATGAAGCTCAAAGAAAAATTGATGATTTAGGAGCAGATATTATATCACTTCAAGGAGTACTTACAGATAAGAAAACAAGAGGAACTTTTGGAGAAGTAAATCTTGAATATATTTTAAATAATGCTTTTGGACCTGCAAGTGGGGGAATATATAATACTCAAGTTAAATTTGATAATGGGTATATTGTTGATGCTCTTTTATATGCACCATCTCCACTTGGAACTATATCAATTGATAGTAAATTTCCTTTAGAAAATTATCAAAAGATGGTTAATAGAACATTTACTAAAGAACAAAGACTTGCATATGAAAAATTATTTGTACAGGATGTAAAAAAACATATTAATGATATTAAAAACAAATATATTGTTCCTGGAGTAACAACAGATGAAGCAATTATGTTTTTGCCTGCTGAGGCAATCTTTGCTGAAATAAACGCATATCATCCAGAACTTATTACATATGCATATAATAATAAAGTATGGATTACAGGACCTACAACTTTAATATCAACTCTTTCAACAATATCAATGATTATAAAAAATATTGAAAGAGATAAATATGCAAAAGTTATTCATGAAGAGTTAAATAAACTTTCAGTAGAGTTTTCTAGATATAAAGATAGATGGGAAAAATTATCTAAAAATATTAAGGCAGTTAATAATAGTGTTGATGAACTTACAACAACAACTGATAAAATAACAAAAAAATTTGATGCAATTAATAAAGTTGAAATAAAAGAAATTGAGGTTAAAAATGACAAAAACTAAAAAAGATAATTTATTTATTACATTTTTGCAAGGCTTTGTAATTGGCTTTGGAATTATTTTTCCAATAAGTTCTTCGGTTCTTGCAATGACAATGGGTATTTATGAAAGACTATTAAAAGTAATTAATAATTTATTTACTTCTTTTAAAGAGGAAAAAGGGTTTTTAATTAGTTTCATTTTAGGTGTAGTGGCATCAGCAATTGTTTGTTGTCTTATTTTAAATATTACTTTAAATAAATTTCCAGTGGCAACATTATTATTTTTTGTAGGACTAATCGTTGGAGGAATCCAAATGATTGTTAAAAAAACTGAAAAGAAAATAACACTTCCAAATGTTTTATGCTCTATTATTGGTGCTGCAATACTATTATCACTTTCTTTTTTAGGAAGTGGAAAAGATGCTATTATTACTACAAATTTGATAGGATATTTAAAAGTTTTTGGAGTAGGTATTGTTGCCGCAGGTACTATGATAATCCCTGGAGTTTCAGGTAGTGCTATTCTTATAATACTTGGTTATTATGCACCACTACTTGCGATTATTTCTGATACTATGCATTTTACTAATTTCGGAGAAAATATTTTAATTATATTAGTGTTTGGCATAGGAATGATTTTAGGAATATTTGGTATGAGTAAACTTATGGAATATCTTTTAGATAAACATAAGATAAAGACTTATTTTGCAATAGTGGGCTTTGTATTTGCCTCAATAGTAAATATTATTATATTAATATTTGGTTATAAATTTAAGTTTATAATAGGTATGATTTTATTTGCTGGTGGTTATATACTAAGTGCTAAATATTTAAAAGGTGAGTAATGCAGATTATTATTATTTGCAATAATATAATAGAAAATAATTTAATATATAATGATTTGAATTTACCAGAAAGTAAAATAAGATTACCTATTATAAATAAACTTAAGGATACCGCTAAAAATATTGCATTATTGTCTTTATTAACTGATACTAATGCAATATATTCATCCCAAAATGCAAGTAATATGCTATTTGCCAAAACACTTGCTAAAAGGATTAATAAAGATGTTTATTCTTCAGATAAGTTTGCTGATGAAAAGATAGGTAATTTAAAAAATCAAGATCTAAAAGATGTTTATTTTATGCAAGAACATGATTTTAATATCAGACTTACGGATGGTGAAAGTTTAAATGAAGTAGGTAAAAGAGTAAAAGATGAAATAGAACATATTGTTAATTTAAGTAATTTAAAAAAAGTTGTAATATTTACTCATAAAAGAGCATTTTTAGGATATTTAATTAATATTTTACAGCCCTCATATACTCTTGATGATAATTTAGTAATAGAGTATGATGATAATGTTATATATGATAATAGTAAAAATGATATTGATATTTATAGATTAACATTTAATAATGGTAATCTAGATTATATAGAAAAGATTATTTACTAAAGGTATAAATTATTATAAATAAATTAATTAAGAAAGGAAAATATATTATGAAAAAAAACATTATATTAAGCATTGTTTTTTCATTTTCAATTATTGCTATAGGAATTGCAATTGCTAAAGTAATAACTTATATGATGGGGTAGATATGAAAATTAATATAGGAGTTAGTAATAGACATGTTCATTTAACTAAAGAGGACTATGATCTTCTTTTTGGGGATGAATATAAAATAATAAAAAACTTATCACAACCTAGTGATTTTGTTACAGATAAAGTTGTAACTTTAAAAACAAGCAAATATGAAATAAAAAATGTTAAGGTATTAGGCCCATTTAGAGATTATACACAAGTTGAAATATCAAGAAGTGATTCAATTAAATTTGGTATTAATCCTCCGGTTAGAGAAAGTGGTGATTTATTTGACGCTGAAACAATTACTATAGTATCTGACAAATGTGAAATAACTAAAAAATGTGCAATTATATCTCAAAGACATATTCATATTTCTTTGGAAGAAGCCCAAAATCTTAATTTAGAAAACGGACAAATTGTAAATGTTAAACTTGGTAAAGAGAAAAAAGGCATAATAGAGTGCTTTATTAAAATAAAAGAAAATGCGGTTACAGAACTACACATTGATACTGATGATGCCTGTGCATTTATAATTAATCAAAATGATGAAGGAGACTTATTAATTTAAGTCTTTTTTATTAAAATAAAAATCGACTTTATATAAAAGTCGATTCTTACATCTTGAATAAAAAAATCGTAAACCCATAAATACGATTTGATTATTTTTAATAATTACTTAGATAATTATTAAAAAGAGGTTGTTGTCCTTCGACAACTATTAAATTATATTATAATTTTCTTACTTTGTAAATAGATTTTTTGAAGTTTTTTTTATTTTCTTCATATTTTTTTATAGACATATCAAATAAATAATGATAAAATAAGTTTGACATTTGAAGTGGGCCTGCAATCCCACTTTTATTAATAAGAGGGTGATATATTTGGATTTTAGTAAATTAACTGAAAAAATTAATATTGCAATTAAGGATATGGATATATTTGTAGATAGTATATCTTTTAAAAAGAAAGGAAAATATTTCTTTTTAGAGGTAATCCTAGATAAGGTTGGAGGAATTGATATAGATGAGATAGTTACTGCTACTCATATAATTAATCCAATAGTGGATAAATACTGTGATATTGATGATAGCTATATTTTAGATATATCTAGTAAGGAAAGAGGTAATTAAAGATGAATGCAAATGAATTAATTAAAGCTGTTAAATTAGTGGCAAAAGAAAAAAATATTAGTGAGGATGTTATTTTTGAGGGCTTAACACTTGCTCTTACAACTGCATATAAAAAGAATTTTAATTCTAAAACTAATGTAATTGTAAAAATTGATAGAGAAAGTGGCGATATAAAAGTATATTCTTATTTAGTAGTAGTACCAGAAATTGATTATGGAACTGAAACTGAAGATGAAGAGGGTAATATTGTAACAACTCCACCAGAGATAAATATTGATGCACAAATACTTTTAGAAGATGCTCTTAAAATAGATCCTAATGCTAAAGTAGGAGATACTATTGAAAAAGAAGTAACTCCAAAAGATTTTGGAAGAGTTGCTGCAGGAACTGCCAAACAAGTATTAACACAAAAAATTAGAGAAGCTGAAAAAGAAAGTGTAATAAATGAGTTTAGTGATAAAGAAGGCGAAGTAATGATTGGTATGGTTGCTATGGAAGACCAAAAAAATTATTACATTGATCTTGGTAGAACTCGTGGTATGCTTCCTAAAAGTGAAATTATACCTGATGAAAAAATTGTTATGGGTTCAAATATAAAAGTATATTTAACTAAAGTTACTTTAGGAGCTAAAGGACCAGTTATTATGCTTTCTAGAAAACATTATGGTTTTGTCAAAAGATTATTTGAACAAGAAATTCCAGAAATTATTAATGGAACAATTGATATATATCAAGTAGTAAGAGAACCTGGTATAAGATGTAAAGTTGCTCTTATATCTAATAATCCAAAAGTTGATGCAATTGGTTCTTGTATTGGAGAAAAAGGTAGTAGAATAGCAGGTATTTTAAAAGAACTTGGTAATGAAAAAATAGATTTAGTATTATATGATGAAGATCCAGCTGTATTTATTAAAAATGCAATTGTTCCTGCAAAAGATGCTATCGTTAATATTTTAGATGAAAAAGAAAGAAAAGCTTTAGTAGTGGTACCTGATGATGAATTTAGCAAAGCTATTGGTAAAAAAGGAAGTAATATTAGACTTGCTTCAAGACTTACTAAATACTATTTAGAAATTAAAACAATGAAAGAAATTACTGAGGAAGGTAATAGATAATGAAAAAAGTTCCTTTAAGAACTTGTGTTGTATCACATGAAAAATGTGAAAAAAAAGATTTATTAAGAGTAGTAAGAACTCCCTTAGGAGAGGTATTATATGATAGTACTGGTAAACTTAATGGAAAAGGTGCATACTTAAAAAAATCTATAGAAGTAATAAATAAAGCAAAAAAGACTAAAATATTAGAGAAAGCTTTAGGGGTAAGCATTAGTGATGAAGTATATGATAATTTAGAAAGGATTATTAATGAGACCAACTAAAGAAGAATATTATATGGCTATTTCCCAACTTGCTTCATTAAGAAGTACTTGTTTATCAAGAAAAGTTGGGGCAGTCATTGTTAAAGATGATAATCCAATTAGTTTTGGATTTAATGGACCAGCAAGAGGTGTTGAGCATTGTGAAGATTTAGGTGGATGCAGAAGAAGAGCAATGGCTGATTATGCATCTGGTAAATATTTAGAACTATGTCCTGCTTCTCACGCTGAACAAAATGCAATTGCTTTTGCTGCAAGACATGGAATATCTACAGTAGGGGCAACAATTTATGTAAATACTTTTCCTTGTAAGGACTGTATGAATTCTATTATTAATAGTGGAATAACCAAGGTTGTATATAATAGTGAATATGATGCAAATCTTTCTAAATCAATTGCAAGTAATGCAAATATTGAAATTATTAAATATGAAGGTAGAGATTTAGAAACACTATTATATGATTTTGGATATATAGAAAAGGGAAAAAGTAGATAAAAATTAAATTAAGAAAGGATGGTTTTTATGAATATTAAAGATTATGCAAAAGATGTAAATTTATCAGTAGCAGAGGTTTTAAGAAAATGTAATGAACTTGGAATTAAAGCAGATGGTAATAGTATTTTATCTGATGATGATATTATTATGATTGATAATACAATTAATTTAATAAGTACTGATAAAGAAACAACTTATGAAGAAGAAGACCAAATTGATGATGTAGTTGAAAAAGTATTACAAAGTGAAAATATTGTAAAAAAAGATATGGTTGCTAATAGCAAACAAAAACTTAAAAAGAAAGATAGTAGTAATGCTGATTTCAAAAACTTAAAAAAGCAAATGTATAAAAGTAAAAGCAAATTAATGAGTAATGTAAAAGAGGATAATATTGTTTTGTATGAAGATAAAATGAGTGTTAAAGCCTTTGCGGATGCACTTGGAGTTTCTCTAAATGATATTATTAAAAAACTTATGAGCTTAGGATTAATGCTATCTATGAATGAAGTTATTGATTTTGAAAATGCTGAAATCGTAGCTTTAGATTACAATAAAACTTTAAAGAAAAAAGAAAGTCAAGATATTGCTGATTTTGATCATTATGAAGTTATTGATGATGAAAAAGATTTAAAAGAAAGGCCAGCAATTGTTACAATAATGGGACATGTTGACCATGGTAAAACAACTCTTTTAGATTATATTAGGTCTACGAGAGTAGCAGAAGGTGAAGCTGGAGGTATTACTCAAGCAATTGGTGCATATCAAACTGAAAAAGATGGTCACAAAATTACTTTTATTGATACTCCAGGTCATGCCGCTTTTACTCAAATGCGTGCAAGGGGAGCAAGTGTAACTGATATAGTTGTTATTATTGTTGCTGCAGATGATGGCGTTATGCCTCAGACAAAAGAAGCAATAGATCATGCAAAAAGTGCTGGTGTACCAATTATTGTTGCAGTAAATAAAATTGATAAACCAAATATTAATATTGAAAGAGTATATACTGAAATGAGTGAAAATGGTATTACTCCAGAAAGTTGGGGAGGAGAATATCCATTTATTAACCTTTCTGCGAAGACTGGTGAAGGCGTTGATACCCTTCTTGAAACAATTCTTGCAATTGCCGAAGTTAAAGAACTTAAAGCCAATCCAAATAGATATGCTTTGGGAGCTGTTATCGAGGAAAAACTTGATAAAAATGTTGGAGGACTATCATCATTCCTTATTCTTAATGGAACCCTTAGACTTGGTGACCCCGTGGTTGTAGGAACAACTTATGGTAAAGTTCGTACAATGAAAAATGATAAAGGCGAGTCTATTGTTGAGGCAGGACCATCTACCCCAGTAGAAATAACAGGGCTTAATGATACACCTAAAGCAGGTGATAAATTTATGGCTTTTGAAACTATTGAGGAAGCTAAAGAAGTTGCTGAAAAAAGAAAAAATATTGAAAAAGAAAAGAGTAATGTTAAAAAGACTTTATCACTTGATGAATTATTTGAAAGTGTTAATGCAGGTCAAAAAGAAGTTGCTGTTGTCTTAAAAGCCGATGTAAGAGGTTCTGAGGAAGCAGTTAAAAGTGCCTTAGAAAATATTAAAGTAAAAGATGTAAGAGTAAAAGTTATTCGTAGTGGTATAGGACCAATATCTGAAAGTGATATAGTTCTTGCTAGTGCCTCAAAGGCTATTGTAATAGGATTTAATGTAGTATCATCTTCGGATGCTAAAGCAATGGCTAAAGAATATGGTATTGAAATTAGATGTTATACAATTATTTATAAACTTGTCGAGGATGTTGAAGCAGCATTAAATGGTATGCTTGATCCTGAATATGAAGAAAAAATAATTGGTAGTGCTACTATAAGACAAATATTTAAATTTTCTAAAGTTGGTAATATTGCAGGTGTTTATGTAACTGATGGAATAGTTAAAAATAATGCAAATGTAAGAGTTATTCGTGATGGAAAGATTCTTATTGATACAAAGATTTCCTCAATTCAAAGAGGTAAAGATCAAGCTAAAGAAGTTAAAAAAGGTTTTGAATGTGGTATTACACTTGAAAAATATGATGACTTCAAAGAGGGAGATACTTTTGAAGTTTATGTAATGGAGCAGGTAAAACATGCCTAGTTTAAATGTAAAAAGAATCGAAAGTGATATTGAAAAATATATTCCAATGATTATTCAAAGGGAATGTCATGATGAACTACTTAAAAGTATTACAATAACTGGATGCTCACTTGCAAAAGATTTTAGTTATTGTAAAGTATATTTTACATCACTTTCTTCACTTTCAAAAAAAGAAATAGAAAAAGAAGTTAATGAAGCAAGTCCTTTTATAAGAGGAAAACTTGCCTCATTAATTGACGCAAGAAATATACCATTTTTAAAATTTACGTATGATGAGTCAATTGAATATGGTAATAAAATTGATGATATAATTAAAAAAATACATCAAAATGATTAATAATATGGGGTTTTGGTATGAAATTATATGTTGGCAATGTAGATAAAAGTTTTAAAGGTGTACTTTTAAATAATGCTTATGAGTATGCAAAGTGTTTTAATGGAAAAAATAGATTAGAATTAATTAGTAAAAAAAGTTTATTAGATAAGAATAATTTAATAATACAAAAATATGATCCTAACTATCTTTTTTCATGTCTAGTGAAAGAAAATCTTGATAGGGAAGATGAAAAAATAATTTCTATAGCAAATGAATATAATCTAATTGCATATTTATTATTTCATAGAGAATGTGGAATAGTAATTGATAATATTGTTATTGCAGATTACTTAGAATATATGAATTTATTTAAAAGTAGTTTTTATAATTATTTGATTAGTGAAGTAGAAAATTATTCAGAATCAGTAACTCCCTCCGCAGTATATATAAATCCTTATTTTAATGATGAATTATTAATTGATATTTTGTCTAAAAGAGGTTATATTTCAGATGAAGAAGGTTTAAAAAAGTTTATCTATTTACCAAAAGAAAATAGAAAGAAAGGTATTATTTATATAGAGGATTATGAACGCAGTAATTTTAATAAACAAAGATAAAGGTAAAACAAGTAGAGATGTAGTAAATAGTTTAACAAATGTATTTAATACCAAGAGAATTGGTCATACTGGAACTTTAGATCCGATAGCTCAAGGTGTACTTGTTATATGTATAAATAAATATACAAAACTTGTAAATAGTTTAATGAGTTTAGATAAAGAATATATTGGGACAATTACTTTAGGGATTAAAACTGATACATTTGATATAACTGGTAAAGTTTTAGATAAAAAAGATGTAAATGTTTCTAAAGATGATATTGAAAAAGTATTTTCTTCATTAATAGGAAAATATAAACAAGTAGTACCAATTTATAGTGCTAAAAAAGTAAATGGTAAGAAATTATATGAATACGCTAGAAATGGTGAAGAGGTAAATCTTCCTATAAATGAAGTTGATATATATAATTTAGAGTTAATATCTTATGAAGATAATAAAATAGTATTTAAATGTAATTGTTCTAAAGGAACCTATATAAGAAGTTTAATTCAAACTATTTGTGAGAAATTAAATGTTATTGGAACAATGTCTGATTTAATAAGAACCAAACAAGGTAATTTTGATATTTCAAATACATATACTATAAAAGATATTGAAAATGGTAATTATAAGGTTTTATCTGTAAAAGATTTATTTGATTATAAAATTTATAATTTAAATGAGGATGAATATAATAAAGTAAAAAATGGTTCTCATATAAAAATAGATAGCAATGAAGATAAATTACTTTTATATTATAATAATGAGGAAGTTGCAATATATAAGAAAAAAGATGAATTTTATGTTTGTGATATAATGCTTATTTAACTGGTTTTATTCCAGTTTTTTTAATAAATATTTTTTAGACATAAAATTTTATTGGGAAACTTATTGCAATTTAGAATTTTAAATGGTAAAATTAAATAGAATAAAGAGGTGTTTACAGTGAAAGATTTTATTATAAATTTATATGCTAATAAGTACTTTCCTATTTATTTAGGAGTGGTTATAATTGTACTTCTTATAGCATTTTTTATTGTTTTTTTCTTAGGAAAGAAAGATCAAAAGAAAATCGAAGAAACTCAAAAACTTAATTTAGAAAAATTAAAAGATATACAAAATAATACTGTGGTTACAAATAATGAAGTGAAAACTAGTGTTCCGGTACAAAATACTCCAGCCCAACCAGTAATAAGTGCACCTGAAGTTAAACCAGTAACTGTTAATGAACCTATACAAACTCCTGTAGCACCAGTTAATGAAGTAAAAACTGCTCCTGTAGTTGAGCCTGTTAAAGTTACACCAGTTATGGAAGTTAAAAAAGATATAGTAGTGGAACCACCAGTTAAAGAAGTGCCACCGGTTATTCCACCTGTAATGGAAATAAAACCTACTTTTGAGAATACAAAACCTGTTATTGATGATGATGTATATAGAGTTAATAAAAAAGAAGAAGAAACTGTAAATAGATTAAAAGAACTTTCATCTTCGCTAGATAAAGAGATGAAAAATTTAGAAACAAAATCTTTGGTAACTCCAGAAGTTCAAAAAGAAACTACTGAAAAACCTAAAGTAATGAATGTATATAGCTCAGTATATGTCCCAAATAATAATGTAGTAACTCCAGAAAAGGTTGAAACTCCAGCAGTAGAAAATAATGATGATTTTGATGATACAATGGAAATTGAACTTCCAAAATTAAAAACTGAAGAACCAATTTTAAAAGAAAATTCATCTGATTCACTAAATTTATTATAATTAGAAAGTGTTAAAACTTTCTTTTTTTTATAAACTTGACACTTAAAAAGCAAAATTGTGTAAAGTGAAGTTGATAAAATTTAGTTTTTTATTTATAATAATTTAAGGTGGTACTATGGTAAAAAAATATGATGAATCATCTATTAAGATATTAGAGGGCTTGGAGGCTGTTAGAAAAAGACCAGGTATGTACATTGGTTCAACAGATAAAAGAGGTCTTCATCATTTAGTATGGGAAATTGTTGACAACTCAATAGATGAAATAATAAATGGTTTTGGTAACTATATAAAAATAGTTATAAATAAAGATAATTCAATTACAGTAGCGGATAATGGTCGTGGTGTACCAATAGGAATGCACGCTTCAGGAAAAAGCACTCCAGAGGTAATTTATACAATGCTTCATGCTGGTGGTAAGTTTACAGAGGATGGTTATAAAGTTTCCGGAGGTCTACATGGTGTTGGTGCTTCTGTAGTTAATGCTTTGTCTAGTTCAATGACAGTGGTCATTTATCGTGATGGTAAAATAAGTGAAATTGACTTTGAAAATGGTGGTAAAGTAAAAAATCCTCTTAGGACAATTGGTGAAAGTAAAAAAACAGGAACTATTGTAAAATTTAAACCTGATGATGAAATTTTTAAAAATCTTCAGTTTTCATATACAACAATTTGTGAAAGAATGCAAGAAAGTGCTTTTTTACTTCCAGGTCTTACAATCGAAGTTATTGATGAAGCAGATAAAAAAGAAGTTAAATATCATTATGAAAATGGTTTAACTAGTTTTGTAGATTATATAAATGAAGATAAAACAACTCTTCATAAAGTAATAAACTATTCTGGAACTAAACAAGGTATTGAAGTAGATGTTGCTCTTCAATATACTGATACTTATCAAGAGAATATTTTATCATTTGTAAATAATGTTAAAACTAGTGATGGAGGTTCACACGAAGTTGGTTTTAAAACAGGAATTACTAAAGCATTTAATGATTATGCAAAAAATAATAGTATTTTTAAAGGTAAAGATTATTCACTTGATGGAGCAGATGTAAGAGAGGGTTTAACTGCAGTAATAAGTCTTAAGATACCTGAGGAACTTTTACAGTTTGAAGGACAAACAAAAGGAAAACTTGGTACTCCAGAAGCAAGAAGTATAACAGAAAGTATAACTTATGATAGTTTGAAATTTTACCTTGAGGAAAACAAAGAAGTTGCTCTTAATATACTTGAAAAAGCGATGAAAAGTAAAACTGCAAGAGAGGCCGCAAGAAAAGCTAGAGAAGAAGCTAGAAATGGTAAAAATAAAAGTAAAATAGAAAAAAATTTATCTGGAAAACTTGCTCCAGCTCAAAGTAAAAATCCTAAAATAAATGAACTTTTTATAGTCGAAGGTAATTCAGCAGGTGGTTCTGCTAAAGGTGGAAGAAATCGTAAATTTCAAGCAATACTTCCTCTTCGTGGTAAAGTTATAAATGCTGATAAAGCAAGTAGTGAAGATTTATTTAAAAATGAAGAAATTAATACATTAATTTATACGATTGGTGCTGGTGTAGGTCAAAGTTTTGATGCTAGTGAGTCAAATTATGATAAAGTAATAATAATGACCGATGCCGATGTAGATGGAGCTCATATCCAAATACTACTTTTAACATTCTTTTATAGGTATATGCGTGGTCTTATTGAAACAGGACACTTATATATAGCTGTTCCTCCACTTTATAAAATTGATTATGGTAAGAAAAGATTTTATGCTTATACTGATGAGGAACTTGAAAATATTAAAAGAGAAAATTCTGGTAAATATTCAGTACAAAGGTATAAAGGACTTGGTGAAATGAATCCAGAACAACTTTGGGAAACAACAATGAACCCAGATACAAGAATGCTTATTAGAGTAAATATTACAGATGCCGCTCTTGCGGAAAAAAGAGTAAGTACATTAATGGGTGATAAAGTAGAACCTAGAAAAGAATGGATAAACGAAAATGTTGAGTTTACCATGGAAGATAATTATAGGGGGTAAAAAATGAAAAATGAAATATTAAAAAGAATACAAGATTATGCCCTTGAGGAAATAATGGGTGATAGATTTGGAAAGTACGCTAAAGAAATAATTTTAGACCGTGCTATTCCAGATGTAAGAGATGGTTTAAAACCAGTTCAACGAAGAATACTATATGCAATGTATAAAGCAGGAAATACCTCCGACAAAGGTTATATAAAATGTGCT
>OBLI01002216.1_pt1 | contig 17030 bp, 14 predicted proteins | sample 1519701 | NCBI WGS metagenome assembly OBLI01 (sample SAMEA3663005, study PRJEB22513) | pig gut metagenome | biome: pig gut; feature: pig-associated habitat; material: faeces | place: France | collected 2012 | reverse complement strand
ATGCACGTTTTGTAATGCCAAACGCTGCTGCAAGTTCGCTTGTAGCAAGTTTGAATTTGCGAGAAATGATTCACCTAGCAAACTTGAGATTGTGTTCAAGGGCACAATACGAAATCAGAATGCTCGTAAAAGGTATGTGCGACGCACTTATTGCCGAAGAACCTTGGCTAAAAGATTATCTTGTTCCAAAATGCGAAGCACTAGGTTTTTGCGATGAAGACAAATCTTGTGGTCGAAAAATTACTCGTGCAGAATTGATTGGCGGAAAGAAGGATTAGTTAAGGTGAAAGCGTTAATTCAACGTGTAAAATCAGCATCTGTCGAAATAGACGGTAAAATAGTTTCAAAAATCGGGCAAGGGTTACTCGTTTTGCTCGGGGTTGTTGAAGGTGACGAAAAACAAAATGCTGAACTTTTGGCAGAAAAACTCTTAAAGTTGCGCATATTTGAAGATAAAAACGGCAAAATGAACAAGTCTTTGGTTGATATCAAAGGCGAAATGCTTGTCGTTTCTCAATTTACATTGTGCGGAGATTGCAAAAAAGGTACTCGTCCGAGTTTCGACAAATCCGCTCCACCTGAAATTGCAAATGAACTTTATGAATATTTCGTAACTCAAATCAAGAATTCTCAAACACCTTGTCAGACAGGTATTTTTGGAGCAGACATGCAGGTTTCGCTAGTCAATGACGGGCCGGTAACTTTTATGGTTGAAAAATAATTTGTGTGTAGGACTTGTCAAATTTTAAAAAGCATGGTAAAATAGGCATGTAAGTTATATTTTTTATTTGAAATCGATTTATATTGTGAGGATGTTACCTTAAATTTATTTTATTTGGATGTATTATTTTATTTTTTAATTAAGAGGCTTTTATTATGTATGTAAACAAGTGCATTAAGTGCGGTCGTGAGTTTGAAACAAAAAACCCTAAAAGAGTAATTTGTCCGGATTGTTTATACCCAGACAAAAAAATGATGGTTAGTGCCGATAATACTGGTTCAGATACCCCTTCTTCTCCAGCTCCTGCAAGAAGTCAGGATCAACAAGCAAGAAGTAGTTATTCAACAGAAAATAGACCACAATTCTATAGCAGTTATTCAAGTGGTGGCGACGATAATAGTCAAAGACCGTACAGACCTCAACGCCAATATAATAACCAAGGTGGATATAGCCGAGATAACAGAGGTTATAACAATAATCGTCAAGGTGGTTACAACAATAACCGATATAACAACAACACTCAAGGCGGCTATAATAGAGATAACAGAGGTTATAATAATAATCGTCAAGGTGGTTATAACAACAATCGTTACAACAATAATCAAGGTGGTTACAACCGTGATAACAATAGAGCTGGCGGTTATCAACGCAGACCTCAAAATAACAGATTTAATAACAACAGAAGACCAAATAACAGAAATGCTGCTCCAAAACAATTGTTGGTAAGTAGAGAACAACTTGAACAAATAGAATTGTTATACAAGTTGATGTTGCCACTTCCAAACCCTGATGCTCACGAAGTTATTGGTGAAAAAATTGGTTTAGAACCAAGAAAAGTATTCTTTGGAATAAATTTGGTAAGACAAAAAATGATGTTGCCAAAATTACCGTTCCCTAAACGTAAATTGGCTATCACACCTGACCAATTGAATGCTATTAAAATGTTGTATGAGCCATTGTTGCCATTGCCTCCAATTGGTTGTCACAAGATTATTGCAGCGCAATTAAAAATGGATGAATGGAGAGTTCACGTAGGTATAGGTTTGGTTCGTGCTCAAATGGGCTTAGAACGTTGGAATCAAGACAGACCTGATGCTCCTGAAGAATTTAAAAACCAAAAAGTAGAGGCTGATAAGGCTGAAAAACCTGTTAAGAAGACTACAAAAAAGGCTACAAAAGCTAAAGCAGAAGAAGTTCCTGTAGAAACTGAAAAACCTGTAGAGGAAACTCCTGTTGAAGAAGCTCCAAAGAAAAAACGTGGAAGAAAGCCAAAAGTAGTTGAAGATACTCCTACGGAAGAATAGTTATGAATAAATATGTATCAGTTGGAAAAATTGTAAATTTCCATGGAATTAAAGGTGAAGCGAAAGTCGGTTATTCAAAAAATCAGCAAGACTTTTTTACATCTTTGGATACTGTTTATTTAAAAGATAAAGATAACTATACATCATTGCATATTCTATCTGCAAAACCTTTGAAAAATATGATGATTGTCAAATTTGAAGGGATTGATTCAATTAATGATATCCTAGAGTTAAAAGGTAAGCTTTTGTTTGTGGAAGAATCTGTAATTAGAGAAAATCTAAATGAAGATGAATTTTTGATTGATGAGCTTGTTGGACTTGAAGTTTTTGATAATGAAAATGGTCAAAAGCTTGGATTTGTGATAGGAGTTTCTAATAACGGTGCAAGTGATTTAATTTCTATTAAAACAAATTCAAAAAAAATTTCTCTAGTTCCATTTGTTAAGGCTATTGTGCCTATTGTAGATATCAAAAACAAGAAAATTATGATAAATAATATCGAGGGACTTTTGGAATGAGGTTTGATGTTTTAACTCTTTTCCCTGAGATTATCGAGTCTTATTGCAATGTGAGTATTATGAAACGTGCTAGGGAAGGGGACGTATATTCACTTAATACAATAAATCCACGCGATTTTACATTGGATAAGCATAACAAGGTTGATGACACTCCTTATGGTGGTGGTGCAGGGATGGTTTTGATGCCACAACCTTATATAGATGCTTATGATAGTGTTGAAAAACTTGAAAATTCAATAACCATAATGCTTTCTCCGCAGGGAGAACCACTCAACGAAAAACTTGTTTTAGATTTAGCCCAATATGATCAAATAATTATGCTTTGTGGGCATTATGAAGGATTTGATGAACGAATCAGAGAAATTATTAAACCCAAAGAAATTTCTCTTGGGGATTTTGTTTTGACAGGAGGAGAACTTCCTGCTCTTTGCCTACTAGATTCTGTGAGCAGAAAACTAAATGGAACTTTAGGTAAAATTCAATCAGCGGAAGACGACAGTTTTTCAAATGGACTGTTAGAATATCCGCAATACACTAAACCACGTGATTTTAGAGGATATAAAGTCCCAGAAGTTTTGTTAAACGGAAATCATAAAGAAATAAATGAATTTCGTCAAAATCAGCAAATTGAACGTACGAAGCTCCGTCGTCCTGACTTGTATGAGAAATGGAAAGAAAATAATTAGTCTTTAATACTGCGGTAAAATTTATACATCAAACGCGTCAAATTTTCGTTATTTTGCATTGCACTGTTCATTTCTTCAATCAGGTCTTTAATTGGCGCATTTGCCTCCATCATAAAAAGTTCACTTGGAGTAATTTTAAGAACTGTTAGTATTTTTTCAAGATTTTCTGCAGACGGATAATATTTGCCGTTTTCAATATGGCTTATACTTGAAGTATCGAGTTCGACTAATTCTGCCAATTTTTCTTGAGTTATACCTCTAGTTTTTCTGATTTTTTGTATCTTTTTTCCAAGTAATTTTTTGATATTCATATATATCTATTATCGTTCAATGTATATTTTTATATAATTGAGTAAAACTCAATATTAACCTTGACATATTGAGTTATAAGTATATAATTAATAGCAAATTACATTTAATAAGGATACTTGATATGAAGAAATTTATTGCAACACACCTAGATATGTTATCCGCAAAAGCGAAATTAGGTTTTACCTTAGCTGAAATTTTAATTACTCTTGGTGTTATTGGGGTGGTTGCAGCAATTACAATCCCAAATTTGATTGCTAATAATAAGGCTAAAAAATTAAGGTCACAATATCTTAAATCTTATTCTACAGTCCAACAAGTTTTTAAATTGATGGAAGCTGATGATATTTCTACTGACCCAAACTCATACGACAGAAATGAAGGGATTATGTTTTATAAAACTTTTAAAAATTATTTAGTTGGAGCAACAGACTGTTACATAAAAACTTCTTCCCCTTGTTATGATATCAATTCAAAGAAATACAAAAATCTAATTGGCAACAATTTTGTACCTGGATTTTATTTTGATGATGGGCAAATTGCGTTGCAAGATGGTACGTTGTTGTTATTTGAGCAACCTGCTGCTCATCCACGTATATGGATATTTGTTGATTTGAATGGAGTATCTGAGCCTCCAAACCGTTTAGGGTATGATTTATTTTTATTCTATTTTGCAGATGGTGAGTTAAAAGCAATGGGTGACAAGGGGACTCCATATACAAATGATACTGTATATTGTAGTCTTTCAAATGCAACTTCATTAAATGGTGCATTTTGTGCTCATAGGGCGAAGACTGAATCTGATTATTTTAATTGGGTTGTAAAAAACGTGAGGTAGAAATAAATTTGTCGGCATAGCAATCCCGACCTGCAATATTACAAAGTAAGACCATTGTCACCCTGAACTTGTTTCAGGGGCTCAAGTATAACAAATTTTGCACTTGACTAATATTGTTCAATTTGAGATTCTGAATCAAGTTCAGAATGACATTATACCCTCTCCTAGGGACACTAGCCGAACCAACGAGCAAAGCGAGTTGAGTGCCGTATGGCTGAGGGCTTTCTATTCTTTTTCATGCACTCTGTGCATGGGTGCTTTTGGTGGCAAAAGCACCGCAAAACCACCGACACGCCAACGTTCACATCAAACTAAAAACTCGTATTGTAGCCGAATAACTCGTCACTTTCGTTCCTCAAACAAATTCGGCTTTTGTCGTTTACTCGTTTTGTTTGATTGTTCACTTATGGCTATTGTCGGAGTGTTGACCTTCTTGTTGAGGATTACTACGTCGCGTTGTCAATTTCTATTATTTTATTTGTAAAATGTCGCTCTTCGTAATGACATAGTTTTAATTTGTTCAGTTTGAGCTTTATATGGTAAAGTCGACCTACTTTTTAAGCCAGCCTTCCAGCCCTCTTGCCATCTGAACTTCCATCACCTACGACTTAATTGGACCGCCAGGGACACCAAGTCCAAAGAAGTTTTTCACAATTTTTGCAATTGCATAAACTCCTAAACCTCCTGCGCATGCTTTTGCAGGCATTCCTTTAGTCAATAGTGCACCAAGTCCCAAGCTAAGTGGTATTACATTATCTACAAGTTTAGAATTGAATCCTTTGATATATCCGATACCAGAATTGAAAAATCTTCTCCATCCTTGGTCAAGTTCCATTTCGTAAGCTTTATCTTTTATGCCCTCTGAAATTTTGCTCATATCTGTCAGGTACATATCATTATTCAAATAATATGCTGCAGCATTTGCATCTTTTTCACTGGCATAAAGGTCAGCTTGAAGTTTGCCGACATAATGTGATTCGTATCCGACAGCTGCCAATGCGCCAATTCCTAATCCTTTTGTGATTAGTTTCATTGGGCTTTTAAATGGACTTGTTAAACTTGAGATTATTGTCATAATTATGCCTTTTTACTTTCTTGTTTTTGTCCTTCTTTATTAGAAGATTCTTTCTTTTGATTATCTTTTACTTCAAATTCTTTTTCAACTTGTTTCCCTGACATCTTTAATAAAATATTGCTTGCATCTACCGCGTCTTGTCCGTATCCGTCAGATTTTTGTTGCATTTTTTGAAGCACTCCAACAGTGTAATCATCACCTGTAACTATTCTTCCTTCAAGAGCTGACAATGCAATTAATCTGATTTCTTCTGATGGGTCTTGCAACATCTTGTTAATTAATGCTGTCAAAGCTTTATCATCATGTCTTGATTCATCTTCAGCCAGTCTTGCATAAACTTCTTTTGCAGCATTTAATCGAACTTCTTTTTCTTGGCTGTTTAAATAACTTTCAAGATTTCTTATATAATCGTCAGTCAATTCCACAATTTTTCTTTTTTCGGTTTTCTTTTTATCTCCGTCATTGTTTGCAGAATTTGCCTTGTCGCCATTTTCGGCTTTGTTTTCACCATTTGTGGTTGTATTATTGTTGTTTGTTGTTGTGTTATTGGTAGTCGTTGTGTTGTTGTTATTATTACCAATTGTTCCGTTATTTGTACCGTTGTTTACGTTACCGTTTTGCTCTCCATTATTAACATTACTGCCACCACCCGCTTGTGGTGTTTGGGCATTTGTTGTACCTGCCTGAGCTTGTGCATTAGGGTTGTAGTTTGGGTAAAGTCTTCCATCAGCACCTACTGTTCCGGTGTAATATCCTGAAGGATAGCAAGGTATTCCACAATTACAACCATTTTGAGCATAACTGCCAGCACCAACTCCGCCTGCTCCGCCAACTGTCGGATTCATAATTTGAATATTAACAGCAGAGGCTGTTGGAGGTGTAGCTTGCGGTTGAGGGTATTGTGGGTAATACATATTTTGAGGTGGCAAATAACCTTGCGGATACTGTTGTACCGTTGGTTGTTGAACTTGAACAGGAGTTTGTACCTGTTGAGTTTGATTATTTATCGGATTTGTTGCACCTGCTATATTACTTTGAGGTTGAATATTGCTTTGATTTGAGACTTGCATAATACGTAACTTCCCTAATTTCTACCTATTATATAAAAGTATTTATTTACATGTTTTTTGCTTTAATGTAAAGTTTTGTGAATGAAATGTTTGTTAAATTTCAAATATAGTCTGTTTTTTTATTCCAGAGTTAGAAAATTTACTTGCCTTTTTGTTTTTTGTCATGTATAATTTTTGTGTAGATTGAGGGTTTACGAATAGTTGTTCGTAATGGATGTTGTTCCCTTGATAAAAGAAAGAGATTAACTCCTTTAGATGAGTCCAACGGAATTTAATTACAAGTATATAAAAGATAACGCAAGCGCTGGTAGTTGGCGTCGAGGTTATGAGTACCATACAAAAGATATGGTCTTTGATAATTATCCTGAAAAGAATTTTTATATGGGTAAAGTAAAAGGAAATTTTCAGGATCATTATAATACAGATTTAATTTTCAAAAAAAATAAAGTTGAAGCAAGATGTAATTGTCCATTGAAAGAAGAATGGTGTAAGCATGCTGTTGCTGTTGCGCTAAAAGCTATTGATGAGCATGCTTATGAAGATTGGCTTGAAACAAAATTTGGTATGGAATTTGATTTTCCTGATGAAAATACTGCATTGACAACTGAACCTACAGGCAGTTATATTTTTCATTTTAATCCGAAAAGAAAAGCTAATTTCTTCTCAGTTTTAGTGCGTTCAAGAGAAACCGGCAAAATCGTAAGACAAATTGAACCGATTTTGCGTGCCGTAATTGAAGCTCAAAAACAAGATGCGAATTTTGAATTAAATGATTCTCAAAAGGTTGAAATAATGATTTTTCAACAACTTTTGAAAAATTCAAGGCAAGATAAAAAAGCCGGTTGGTATGATATTCCGATTTCAAAATTCGGACCTATGTTTAACTTGTTATCAAGAGCGGATGAAGTCTTGGATGAAAAAACAAAAGAGCGTTTGAAATTTACTGATAAAGAATGGAAATTGGTTCTTTATGTAAATACTTCAAATACTGCAGGAACTTTGCTTTTGTCTTTGGAATGGCAAAGACCTGATAAGGACGATGTTTATCCGTTTGAAGAAGTTCGATATTTTTCAAGACATTTGAAATGGGGCAGATATAAAAACATAATTTTCCCTACAAATGTTGCGATTCAAAATATTCCGCAAAATATTACAAAATCATCTTTTACTGATTTGAAAGACTCTGAAGGTGGAAAATTTATCTATGAAGATTTGCCAAAACTTCAAGCTGTGATGGATGTTGTTGTAGATGAAAAAATTTCAAAATTGATGCTTGAACAAAGACCGCCGGTCAATGTTGTAACAATGGGTATAGATTATGACCAGAGTTTAAAAGCATCATTAGACTTTGAGTATGATGGTGTTAGAGTTCCGTATTCAAAATCTAATACTGATAAAACTCAATATATTACGGTTAAAAAGCCTGATGAAGATTTAATTTATTGGGTAAAAAGAAATCCTAAACATGAAAATGAAGCGTATGCAATGCTTTTGGCTTGTAGATTTGTGCCTATGCAGACAAATAATTTGGCATTGGAAAAAGAAAATGCAATTGATTTTTACAACTATTATTTGAAACAAGCTGGTGAAGGTTGGAGATTTGAAGAAAAAGATGATATGTCGTTTTTCAAATTGATGGATCAACCTTTCAAATTGTGCGCAAAAATTGACTTTTCAGATGAACAACCTGACAGTTTTGATATAAATATTTACGGTCAAGCCGGAGATGAAATTATCAACTTTGATGAAATTTATGAAACAATTCAAAGCGGTGAAAAATACGCACGTATAAGGAGCTTGGGTTTTGTTGAATATCCAGCTCAAAATATTTATTCAATGATGAGGTCGTTTAACTCATTTGATGTTTATAGAAATCCTGATAACAGATTTACCGTCAAAACGTATCGTGCTGGGTTAATCAACGAATTGAAAAACCTTGGTGTAGAACTTATTTTGAGCGAAAGATTTAAAACTTTCTGGGAACAAATGTCTACCTTTTCAACTGTTGAAGAACTTACTTTGCCAAAAGGTATAAATGCTGAGTTCCGTGAATACCAGATGAAAGGTTTTGGCTGGTTGTGGTTCATGTATAAATATGGATTGAATGGGATTTTGGCTGATGATATGGGGCTTGGTAAAACTTTGCAGGCTTTGACGGTTTTGCAAAAGGCGAAAGAGGAAGATGGACCGATGCCAACCCTTGTTATTGCTCCTACAACGGTTGTGTTTAACTGGGAAGCTGAAATCCAAAAATTTGCTCCGACTTTATCTTGTTTGAAGTTGCAGGGTGGAGAAAGAAAGCAATTCTTTAAGAAAATTCCTGAATATGACGTTGTAATTACAAGTTATGCTTTGGTTAGACGTGATATTGCGAAATTAAAAGATGTTAATTTCCGTTATATAATTTTGGATGAATCTCAAAATATCAAAAACGCTACATCCCAAACAGCACAAGCTGTTAAACAACTGAACTCTCAGCACAAATTGGCTCTTTCAGGTACTCCGATTGAAAATAAACTTGAAGAATTATGGTCAGTATTTGATTTCTTAATGCCAGGATTCTTGTTTTCGATGGCTGATTTTAATTCAAGATATGTTAATCCTATTATGGAACGTCAGGATAAAATTGTTGAAAAACGCTTGAAATTGCAAATTTATCCATTCATCTTGCGTCGTATGAAACGAGATGTAGCAAAAGATTTGCCGGATAAGGTTGAAAATATTGCATACTGTGAATTGACAGATGACCAAAGAGACTTTTACTTACAAGTTCTTGATAGTACAAAAGAAGAATTATTCAAATCTATTGAGCAAAACGGACTTGAAAAGAGTAGATTGTCTATTTTCTCAGCTCTTCTTAGAATGCGTCAAATCTGTTGTCATCCAAGGTTGTATGACAAAAATAATGTTAAAAATGTTATTTCATCAGGTAAGTTTGAAAAACTTAAATCAATGTTGGAAGAGATTATTGCAGAAAAACATAGAATTTTGTTGTTCAGTCAATTTGTTGATATGTTGGATATTATCAAAGTATGGCTTGAAAAATCAGGTATTAAGTATGAATACTTGACAGGTAAAACAAAAGACCGTCAAGGTGCAGTTGAAAGATTCAATTCAGACCCTACAATACCGATTTTCTTAATCAGTTTGAAAGCCGGTGGTACTGGCTTGAACTTGACCGGTGCAGATTATGTAATTCACTATGACCCATGGTGGAATCCGGCTGTTGAAGATCAAGCTACAGACCGTGCGTATCGTATCGGACAGACCAAAAAGGTCTTTGTTTATAGACTTATTACTAAAAATACGGTTGAAGAGAAAATTCAAAAACTTAAAACAATTAAACGTAACCTTGTTGATAGCGTAATTTCTGTTGATAGAAATATTACAAAATCGCTTACTATGGATGATATTAGAGAAATTTTCTCTGTTGATTAGCACAGTGCAAGTGTTAGCGTGTAAGAATACAGGTTGTTGCTGGGCTATCCATTGTTTTTTAGATATGCTGTGCTGACTAGAATTGAGCTAAAGTGAATCGTAATTACTACTACGTCGCGTTGTTTTAAATCTATAAAATATACAAACTACAAGGTACGTAAACATAAAATCTCCAAAATAGCAATGTTTTATCTTGTGAATTTTTGTTATATCAACAGATATGGTAAAAAAGATGAGTAAAGTGTTCCATAAAAAGTTTGGAAAGCGTGTCCGAGAGCTTAGGAAAGCTAAAGGTATGACGCAAGAACAACTGAGTTTGGAAATTCTAGCTGATAATTCATATATCGCAAATATTGAAAATGCTCATCGAGATATACCGCTTTCGAGGATTAGATTAATTGCGAAAGCTTTAGATGTCGAGCCTTATGAATTACTGAAATTTTAGAGGAGTTATTATGGTTGGGTTATATCAACAAGAATTTAATGATTTTTATGAACAAAAAATAAAGCCTATTGTTGCTCCGTATGAAAAGAAACGTGTAAGTCTTGAGTTCAAGAAGGCTGCTGCGGTAGCATTTGGTTTTATAACCATAATGTTTTGCGGATATTTGTTAGCGAAAGACAATTTCTTGGGCTGTATTCTGCTTGTACTTATCTTAATACCATTTCTTTATGTTTGGTTTTTGGAAGATCAGTTTCACAAATCTTTTAAAAAAGAAATAACTTCTAAAATATTGTTACTTTTTGGAAATTTATATTTTTCAGATTCTAAAAATGCAATTCCTTATGGTGATATTAAAGCTTGGGGACTTTTTCCATCTTCAGAAGGAAAAACGGATGATGACGTAATTATTGGTTTATATAAAGGTTGTAATTTTCTAATAAACGAATGTGGGTTATATCACATTGAATCTCGCAGATCCAGTTATAGTGGGAAAGCTCGTCTGGAGCGAGTTTATGATTTTAGTGGTTTGATTATAAAAATTCAAATGAAAAAGAATTTTACTAGTCAAACTTTTGTTGGTATCTCTGGCAAATGTAGAAAACCGAACAAGTTATTTCAAGAGGTGTTATTAGAATCGATTGCATTTATGCGTAATCATAAAGTCTATTCAACTGACCAAATTGAGGCAAGATATCTATTGACTACAGGTTTTATTGATAGACTGTGCAAGCTTGGTGATAATTTTAAATATGCTGTTGCAACCGTGGGTGGAGGACTTGATTCTACAAATCAAGTATCATCAGCTTTATCGCTTGCTGATTATACGATTGGCGATGCAAAAGATGATGCTGTGGCTGTGGCGTTTGTTGGGGGTTTTGTTTATCTGTTTGTGCCAAAAGAAAATGATTTCTTTGAGGTTGATACAAAAAGAAGTTTATTTGATGCAGAGCAATATTATACTATATACAAACAAATCAATTCAATTTTGGAAATTATTGATTTTATGAAGTTTGATAAGAATTTAGGTATGTAGAGTGGACTGTGAGGCTAAATTAATCTCATGTGTACAATATTGTTACCCTGAGTTTTAGTGTATTCCAATCTTTAGGTGGGCTAGTGAACCCACCATACTTTACAACTTTATAACTGGTGATAAATTGTTTGATGTTAATTAATATTGCTAGATTCTTAATGGCATTTGTTTCCGTCATTCCGAACTTGTTTCCACTACAGTCCCGAATAAAATTTATCTAAAAGAAAGCTGGATTGCTTCGCTATCGCTCGCAATGACGATATTGAAAATATGTAACGTCATTGCGAAGGAGTATGTAGGGTGGGCTCACCAGCCCACCTGTAAATTTTGTATTGTTAGAGATTCTGAATAGGATAAAATCTAAGCCAAACAAGTTGGAAAGGTTTTTAATCCTTTCAGAATGACATAATTGAGCGTATTATCGCCTCCACCTTTTTATCTGCATCGACAGCTTGGGCTTTGACTGCCGTCTCTGCAAATATAATATCCATTTTTCCCACAATATGCAACTCCGCCGTGATGTGAGCAGCAACCACTTCTTTCTACAGTTTGTGGTATTACGTTTTGAGAAACTGCAACGTAGCTGATACCTGTGCTGATAGCAAGTGCTAAAATTGATAATGCTAAAAATCTTTTCATATTTTTATCCCTTTTCTAATCACGTATATAGAAACATGGCTTAGCTATTGTTTCTATTAGCCATGTGGACAGTTTTAGTTTTTTGGTATAAGAATTTTTGCCTCAACATTTTTCACTCCATCAATTGAGTTGTTAAATCCGTTTAGCAATTCGGCAGAGGTTTGTGCGTTATAAAATTTTCCGCTTGTTACAAGTGCGGTACATTTTAGTTGCTCCAAATCCTCATCATTTTGGATGTTGAAGGCGATTACATCAATAGAAATATCTCGTCTGATTTTGATTAAATTCATTACAAAAGTGCAAGGGCTTTCATCGCAATTTTCCCCACCATCGGTCAGTAAAATTATATGTTTTTTACCTGAAAAGCCCATAAAGTCATATTTTATGGCTTGCTTTAATGAAAATGTAATTGGTGTCATTCCACGTGGTTTAGCTTTTTGTAGATTTTGTGCAATATATGGTGTATTATTTTTCAAAATCGGGCTAATCAGTGTAGAGGCTCTACAAGCTTCCATTGGTGTAAATCCCATTTTGTGCCCATATATTCTCAATCCTACCCATGCATTTTGCGGTATTTTGGGCAAAATTTCTTTCATTGTATTTATCATCAAATCTACTTTTCGCGAACCTTCAAGAGGTTCTGTCATACTGTTTGAAAAATCGAGGATAAATAAAATTCGCTCTCCTTGCTCCGATTCAAAATTGTTTTTAAATTCTTGCGGAGTGTGCAATCCGTATTGAGATGGAATTGTTGGCAAACTCAGAAAACACAATATTAAAATGCTTAGTAAAATTTTATTCATACAAGAAGTTTAAATATGTTTAATCTGAATTTTAATTATACATATTGGCGGTTTTTGTGTGTAAATTTTTGAACTTTATATTTAATTCTGCTTGTAATATTATTGAATATATAAGGAAAAGGAATAGTATATGACTACAAATAGAGAAATTATAAAACAAGCAGAAAAAGATTTAATAGAACAATTTGAAATAATTGATGAAATAAGAGATGCAAATCAGGAAAAAGTTTTACAAGCCTTTATTGATAACAGGGTTGCTCCTGAGCATTTTTACACTGTTTCAGGTTATGGACATGATGATTTGGGACGTGAAGTTTTAGACAAAGTTTTTGCTCAGGTTTTCAAAACGGAAAAAGCATTGGTAAGAATTCATTTTGCATCAGGGACTCATACTTTGGCTTGTGCTTTGTTTGGAAATTTGAAATACGGTGACAAATTGTTATCAGTTGCAGGAACTCCTTATGACACAATGCAAGAGGTTATAGGGACAATGGGAGATGAAGAAACAAGGCGTTCCTCTCTAATCGGAAATGGTGTTTTGTATGATGAAGTTCCATTATTAAATGGTACTGATATTGATTTTGAAACTTTGGAAAAAATGGTTGATGACAAAACTACAATGGTTTTAATTCAACGTTCAAAAGGTTATTCGACACGAAAATCTTTGACAATTGAAACTATTGAAAAGATATGTAAAGTTGTAAAATTTAAAAATCCCAATTGTATATGTTTTGTTGACAATTGCTATGGCGAATTTGTTGATTCAAAAGAACCAACAGAAGTTGGTGCAGACTTAATGGCAGGTTCTTTGATTAAAAATCCGGGTGGTGGAATTGTAGAAGCAGGCGGATATATCGCCGGTAAAGAATTATTAGTCGAGCGTGCAGCAACAAGATTAACAGCTCCCGGTATAGGTAGTGAAGGTGGAGCAATGTTTAACCAACACCGTTTAATGTTTCAAGGCTTTTTTATGGCTCCATCGGTTGTTGCAGATGCCGTTAAGGGTGCAATTTTAGCATCAAAAATATTTGATGAAATCGGTTATGATTCTTCTCCGAAATATAACGAAAAACGTACTGATATTATTCAAAATATTACATTTGGAGCTCCTGAACCGTTAGAAAAATTTTGCAGAACAATTCAATCATTATCTCCAATAAACGGATATGTTACTCCAATACCTGAATATATTCCAGGTTATGAGGATCAAGTTATTATGGCAGGTGGAACATTTATTGAGGGCTCTACTATTGAGCTTTCAGCTGATGGGCCTATGAGGTCTCCTTATGTTGCGTATATGCAAGGTGGTTTGAACTATTCGCATGTGAAAATTGCTCTTACAAAGTTTTTAGACAAAATAAATTCCAAGAACTAATGTAAATAAATGTAACAGGTAGATAAAAGATATATCAATTTTATATAAAGTAAATCCTTAATTAATATGTAAGCAATGTGTGCTTTATTCTAATTGAGGATTTTTAATGAGTGAAGATTTTAAAATTAATGGTAAAAGTTTCGATTTTTCTCAAGTTTCGAAAAACGGAGTGAAAAAAGATAAATCAATAGAAGATAACAAGGCAATGAACCTCATCTTTGACAAATACAATACAACAAAAGATGATAAGTTAGATTCTAAAGAATTAGTGCAAATGCTTGCAAATGTTAAAAAATATGATTCTGATGGCAATAAAGAAATCTCGGATAAAGAGTTTGAAGCTTTGGCTAATGACTTAAATAAAGGTGCTGACGAAAATTCTAAAGTTAAAGCTGATGATTTGAAATCATTCTATTCTCATGTCTTAGAATTAGGAAATAGTGACACTGAAAAAGTTTCAGTAACTGATGTTGAAAAAGAAGACTCATCTGGAGAGGATGATAATAAAACATATACCTACACTGTCCAAATGGATGAGAGTTTTACAGGAGTTATCAAACGCTCATTGCAGGCTAAAGGTATAGAAAATCCAACAGCTGAGCAAATTCAAGAGGCTAAGGATAAGTTTAAAGAAAATAACCCTGACACTGTAAAAACCGCTAAAAACGGTGTTGAATTTTTACTTGTTGGCGCAGAAGTAAAGCTTGAAGGCGAATTGGAAAATAAAAACAATTCACAAGAGCAAATAGATGCGTGGGCTGCAAAATACGGTAAAGGTGCAGCTGCAAGAGCTGGAAGTTCAACAACTGCCGGCGGTTCAGCGGATGAAACTCAAGGTTCTAATATTGATAAAAAGGCTAAAGATGCAGGGTATCGCAACACTTGGGGTGATGGTATCTATTACGATGAGAAGAAAAAAGTCCACATGGCTTATAACGAAGAAACAGGTGAGTTTGAGGAAATTCCGAATTTGAAATATGTTGGAAATGATGGTTCAAAGCGTTATGAAATTAAAACTTCAGATGGTTCAATAATTTCTACAACAACTGATAGTGAGGATAATGAAACAGGAATTCAGGCTCGAAATTCCGAAGGAAAAGCTTATCTGAATAAAGATTATGCTGCAAAGAAAATAGGTTTAAGAAAAACTTATAATGACAATGTTTATTATAGTGAGTCTAAAAAAATGCATTATAGATGGAACGAACAAACTCATACTTATGAACCTTTGCCAGATGTAAAACAAATGAATAAGGATGGTACATATTTCGACTCACAAGGTCATAAAAAGAAATTTGAATAGGTGATTGAGTTTTTCATCTGAAGGAACTTGTCCTTAAAAGTATTATTGTCATTCTGAACTTGTTAGAATGACAGTAAGTTTTTGTAAAGTTTTATAACCTACCTGAATACTTACGTATGTATGAAATTTTCCATGCCTAGAGTTTGGGTACTGTTCAATTTTTTTTTTGTATGTTACAATATCAGGGCACATATAAATGTGTACATGAAAAATTTAGTGTATAGAAGTTATAAGAAGAAGTGAGGTAAAAATTATGGCATTACCAAATGTAGCGTATTTTTCTATGGAAATAGCTATGGACCAATCCCTAAGCACTTATTCCGGTGGTTTAGGATTCTTGGCAGGTTCACACATGTTATCTGCAGGCTACCTGCAAATGCCTATGGTTGGGGTTACAATGTTGTGGTCTTACGGTTATTATGATCAACGTATCGACCATTCAGGAAATGTTGAAGTTGCATACATTAGAAAATATTATGATTTTCTAACAGATTGCAATGCCGAAACAGAAGTTGATGTTTTTGGTGAAAAGGTTAAAGTTAAAGCATATTTAGTAAAACCTGAATTGTTCGGAACTTGTCCTGTTTACTTGTTGACTACAGATATCGAAGGTAACAGCGACTGGGCTAAGAGTATTTCTTACAAATTGTATGATGGTAACGAAAAAATCAGAGTTGCTCAAGAAACAATTTTGGGTATTGCTGGTATTAGAATCCTTCAAAAAGTTGGTTACAACTTTGATGTAATCCACATGAATGAAGGTCATGCTCTTCCTGCCGCTTTTGAATTGTTGAGACAATTCAACGGTGACTTGAATGAAGTTAAAAAACGTACAGTATTTACAACTCACACTCCTGTTGCTGCTGGTAACGAAGTTCACTGGGTTGATACATTGTTAGAAGGCGGTTTCTTCGCTGGTGCATCTCGTGAAACTGCTGTAGCTTTGGGTGGTGAAAACTTCTCATTGACAGTTGCAGCGTTGAGAATGTCAAGAATCGCTAATGCTGTATCTCAATTGCATGGTCTTGTTGCTAACAAGATGTGGGAATGGGTTGATGGCAGATGTCCAATCAGAGCTATCACTAACGCTGTTAATCTTCAATATTGGCAAGATAAGAGGGTTAAAGAGGCTCAAAATGACCCTCAAAAATTGTTAGATGTTAAACGTGAAATGAAATCAGAATTGTTCAAATATATTGCAAATGTTGCAGGTAAAAGATTTGACCCTGACGTTTTGACAATTACTTGGGCAAGAAGATTCGCAGATTACAAACGTGCTTGGTTAATCTTGATGGATAAAGACAGAATCGGTAAATTGTTAGATGAAAACAAAGTTCAAATTATTTTTGCCGGCAAATTCCACCCAGATGATGTTATGGGTAAAGAAATGTTCAACAAGTTGTTGAATCGTTCTCACTCATTGAAAAACGTTGTTGTTCTTCCTGGTTATGAACTTCAATTGTCAGGCATGTT
>OBLI01002211.1_pt1 | contig 17066 bp, 20 predicted proteins | sample 1519701 | NCBI WGS metagenome assembly OBLI01 (sample SAMEA3663005, study PRJEB22513) | pig gut metagenome | biome: pig gut; feature: pig-associated habitat; material: faeces | place: France | collected 2012 | reverse complement strand
ATTTCTACCGGCGGCTGCTATACCCCGGATGCAAAGATTACGGTCAGCGGCTGGGTAGCGGTTACTGCTATTCTCGGTGTCATAGCGGCAGGCTGCAATATCCTGCTCTATTGGCAGGCGGTGGATCACAAGGAAATCCGCGCCTTTCATCAGACCTGGAAAAACAGCGAGACCAGGATTTTTGCCGGGCTGGTGCTGTGCTTTACGGCGATTATTGCCACGCATCTCTACCTGAAGGGGTATTATGATGCGGGGGACGCCATCAGCAACGCCCTGTTTCATGTGGTGTCTTTCGGCTGTACCAACGGCATCATGGCAGAGGGCATGTATCACTGGGATGATGTGGACAAGTTCTTCCTTATGTGCATGGCGCTGATTGGCGGCTGCATTGGTTCCATTTCCGGCGGCTTCAAGATTTTCCGCTTGCAGGTGCTTTTGAAAAGCTCCCTGGCGGAGCTGAAAAGAACCCTGCACCCTCACATGGTGGTGCATATCCAGGTGGACGGCAAGGCAGTGCCTCAGAAGATTATTGAGCGCATACTGGGCTATTTCTTCATGTTCTTCGTCACCATCCTGGTGTCCCTGCTGGTGATTTCCCTGTCAGGGCTGAATATGCAGCAGACCATGGATGTGGCTATTGCCTGCATTACCAGCTCCGGTCCCATGATGATGTTCCATCTGGATGCCGGTGAGGTCAGGAACCTGCCTGACTGGGTGAAGCTGTATTGCAGTATGTTGATGGTCATAGGCAAGGTAAACGTGTTTACCTTCCTGCTGATTGTGCATGGAGCCTGGAACGGGCTTCAGGAAAGGCAGTGGTAGGTGAAATGCGATGAATTTGAAGGTTATTGCGTATGTACTGAGCCGCCTGCAGTTCTTTGTTACCTTTTCCATGGGGGTTCCCTTCGTGATGGCGCTTTTATGGGGTGAGGACTGCGCTATGGACTTTGCCGGGACAATTTTGGTGAGTCTTGGTGTGAGTGTTTATTTTTACAACAATGGCAGGCTGGAGCATGAAAATCTTACCCTGCGGGAGGGAATTGCCATTACCGGCATCGCCTGGTTTTTGATACCAGTGGTGTCGGCATTGCCTTTTCTGGCATCTCATCAGCTCAATCTGGTGGACAGCCTATTTGAGAGCTTTTCGGGGCTGACCTGTACCGGTGGTTCCGTGATAAGTGACCTGGATGTGGTGCCCAGGAGCCTTATTCTGTGGCGGGGAGTGACTCACTGGGTTGGGGGCTTGGGCATTGTGGTGCTTTTTATTGCATTGTTTCCCCAGCCGGGCAGCGGTGCGGCGAGGATGTTCAACGCGGAGGGAGCTGGCCCTTCCGAGAGCCGGGTGGTGCCCCGGATAAAGGAAACTGCCAACGCCCTGCTCATTATGTATGTGGCGTTTTCATTGGTGCTGCTGACCTTGCTGCTGCTGTGCGGCCTGAGCCTCTTTGATGCGGTAAATCTTGCCATGTCTGCTGTGGCTACAGGTGGTTTTGCTACCACCAACGGCAGTGCCGGGGACTTCAACAGCCTGCCGGTGGAAATTGTGCTGATTATTTTTATGCTGATTGGCGGTGGTAATTTCGGGCTGTATTTTATGGGCTGGAAAAAGGGTTACCGCCACATCCTGAAGGACACGGAGTTCCGTGTATATATCTTGATGTTCCTGATTGTTACCCCTTTGGTGATGCTTAACCTGACCAATATCATGGGGCTGGATGGCGGTACGGCCCTGCGCCATGCAGCCTTTCAGATGGCGTCTATCATGACCTCTACGGGGCTGGCAACCTGCAACTTTGACCAGTGGCCGGCATTTTCCCAGTTCTGCATTATCATCGCCATGCTGACAGGAGGCTGCGCAGGCTCCACGGCAGGGGGCATGAAGCTGTCCCGGGTGATTATCCTTTGGAAGATGGTGGGGACGATTATCCAGGAAAAGCTGCACCCCAACAGCATTGCCAGGGTGCGGCTGGAGGACCAGAGCCAGTCCTCTACGGTGGTGTTCCGGGTGGCACGGTTTTTCTTTCTGTATGTGATGATTGCCTTGATTGCGGCATGCTTTTTCAACTTTGACGGGCTGCCGGTGGTGGACTCCGTCATGCTGGGGCTGTCCTGCATGGGCAACATGGGGGTAGCATTTGGCGCGGCTTATACCTTTTATGATCTGCCGGATATGACAAAGGTTGTCTGCTGCCTGTGCATGGTCATCGGCAGGCTGGAGATTTTTACTTTCCTTGCCATGCTGCAGCCAGGGTTCTGGAAGCGTGACAGCAACTGGTAAATAACTGGCACAATCGTCAGCAAAAGAGCAAGAAATATCAACAAAAGCATCAAAAAACTCCCTTGCAGGTGGCTAGTCTGCAAGGGAGTTTTTCGATGCTTTTGTTTTATTTCTCAAAAAATTCGTTTTCCACCGCGATGCACAGCAGGTGGTAGATTGGCAGGTGGTATTCCTGAATCTTGTAGGTTTCCAGCTCAGGGGCGGCAATTACGATATCGCAGAGGTTCTGCATGCGGCACTGGCGGTTGCCAATAAGACCGATGGTTTTGATGCCCAGGGTTTTTGCCAGCTGCACGGCATAGATGACGTTGGCGGAGTTGCCGGAGGTGCTGATGCCGATGAGGATATCCTCCGGGCGGCCAAGGCCCAGTACCTGCTGCGCCATAGCCAGGTCAGGCGCCTGGTCGTTGGCAAAGGCGCTGTTCAATGCCACGGCATTCATCAGGGAGATGGCCGGCAGGGCTTCCTGCAGGTTGTCACGCAGGTAGTCAGCCTCGTTGGGGCAGACCGCCTTCATCTTCTCATAGAGCTCATCTGTTATAGGGCGCTTTTTGACAAAGCCCTTCATCAGCTCCCCTACGATATGCTCGGAGTCGGAGGCACTGCCGCCATTGCCGCAGACAATGACCTTGCCGCCGTTTTTGTAGGTGGTGCAGAGAGCCTCCACGGCTTCGGTAATAGACTGGCGGCACACGCTTAGGGCAGGGTAACGCTCAATCAGGTTATCAATTTTTGCAAGGGTGGTGTCCTTCATATATCATCAGTCCTTTCTATTGTCAACGCTAACAATAGTATAATAATGCAAAACGAGAAAAATTGCAATTTATATATGTCTATGATATAATTAAAAAGTCAAAAAGTTAAAGTTTGTAAAAACCAGACTTTGCGAATGTTCAATTTGAGTGGAAATGAGGTTGAGAATATGTCACAGAGAATGACTCTGAATGAGGTAATCAGGGAGTATGGCGTGCCGCAGATAAAGCTGGACATCCATGCCAAAGCAAGCGAGTGCCAGAAGCTGCGTGAGAAGCTGATGGATATTGTGAAGCTCAGCGGAGCCAATGAGCAGGGGTATCTGGATATTGACTGCAAGCTGTACATTGATGTGGATGATATTGACCGCTACCTGTCAGGGGAGCTGGACACCCTGGGTGAGCTGTATGCTTTCCCGGAGGATATCAAGTCTTACAAGGAGGACTAAGAGATTATGAGGATGAAAAAGATAGGTGCTGTGCTGGCAGTGGCAGCCTTCCTGTTTTCGGCGTCTGCCGGTGTGGCTGATGCGGCAAAGGGCGGTGCCAGGATTTCTGCACCGAAGGTTTCCGCGCCAAAGGCGGCTGCCCCGAAGGCTTCCGCGCCTGCCACCAAGAAGGCTGACAAGCCAAATCAGGAATATGCGCCTTCCAAGAAGGCAAGCGATTTGAAGGACAAGGCTCCTGCCGCCAAGGCAAACAACAACGCTGCGGCCAACGCCAATGCAGCTGCTGCCAACACCGGCACCAAATGGGGCAATGCCCTGCGCACTATGGGCCTGCTGGCTGGCGGCATGATGCTGGGCAGCATGCTGGGGCATCTCTTTGGCTTTGGTGGCGGCTTTTTGGCAGATGCCATGGGGCTGTTGTTTAATATTATTTTTGCCGTTATTGCCTTCAAGCTGATTATGATGCTGGTGCGCCGTTTTATGGGCAAAAAGAACGAAACTGCCGGCAATGGCGGCTATGAGCGCTACAACGAGCCTCAGGGAAATCAGTACAATCAGTATGGTGCTATGAACGATGCACCGGTTGTGACTGATATCCGCCGTGATGGTGACGGTCTGGTGAATGTGTCTCCGGTTGGCAGCAGCATGGGGACTGACTATGACCCGAAGGCTACGGCAGACAAGTACCGCCGTATGTGATTTGTCAGGTAGGCAGGGCGTGGTTTTGCTGTGCCTGTCACAGCTGGTGATATTTTAGCGGGTTATTTGCTGGCTGCGGTGATGATTTTTTGCAGCTCCCGCACCTGGTTCAGGTGGGTTTCGTAGTCCAGGTCATTGGCATCGTACTGCATGCGCTTTTTCAGCTCATCAATCCGTGCCTGCAGCCTGCTGCGTACTTCCGGGCTTAGTGCCATGTTTTATCGTCTCCTTTTCAGAAAAATATTTTTCATTGTATAACAAACGCCCCTTGTTTTCAAGGGGCATTTTATCTGCCTTCACTTTTGAAAAATTTTTGTAAACGAATTTCGTCCGTGCAGTATTGAGGCAAGGAGATAATGCTAGCTTGCAAACTTGTGCTGGTAGTGCTGTTGACGATATGAAGGTTTTGTCTCATAATATTTATCATGGAGTAGTATTGTAAGTGACAGGTCTGATATGAAGGATTGCTGGATGTGATGGATGCAGATAAGGTACTGAGAGAGGCGGTGGCACTGTGCCGGGAGCATGGCGCAGGCCGCGTAGTTCTGTTTGGCTCAAGGGCGAAGGGAATGGCACTGCCGGAGAGCGATATTGATATTGCGGTCAGCGGGGTGCAGGATGTAGAGGCACTCCGGGAGGCGCTGGAGGAATTGCCTACGCTGTACAAGATTGATTTGGTTTCGCTGGATGATTGTGCCAATGAGCTTTTGCTGGAGGATATTGCAAAATATGGACGAGAAATGCAGGAAAAGATTTGATTCATACAAAAAATCCCTTGCCAGCCTGGCGGAAGCAAGGGAAAGGGATATGAGAGATTCCTTTGTGCTCAGCGGCACCAGTGCCAAGTTTTCTATTACTTTTGATTTGGCATGGAAGGTCATGAAGGACATTCTGGTGCAGCATTATGCCATCATTGATTTTGTGGCAGGTTCCCCCAGGGAGGTTTTGCGTGCTGCTTTCCGGGCGAAGCTGATAGATGACGAGATATGGATGGAGATGCTCAAGGTGCGCAATCAGCTGGCTCATGACTATGACGGGCAGATAGTTGAGAAATACTGTGAGGATATTGTGAAGGTGTATATAGGCAGGCTGGAGGACTTTAGGGATGTGGCGGAAGCCGTGCTGGCAGATGCTGCTCAGGATGATTTTTAGGGAGGTGAGGCTATGGTAGTACATGGTGCGGTGATTATTGAACAAGGGGTGACTTTTGCCATTGTGGTGGTCAAGCAGTCAGTTACCCAGTATACAGTGCGGGCAACCAGGTTCCGGCAGTCCATTGCGCCGTTTTTTCCCAATATGCCCATTATCCTCATGTCCCAGGACAGGGAGGGCAATCCCCATTACTATGGCAGGAAGGATATTGTGGATTTTTTGAAGACTGTGCCGCTGGATAAAATTCCCTGGAAGACATACCATATATACTAAATGAGATAAAATCATGTAAAAAAGACTCCCCGTTATCGAGGGGGTCTTTTAGCGTTAAATAAGCAGGGGATTAGCTATTGCTTCATGGGCGGGAAAAGGGCGGTGACTGATGCAAGGCTGGCAGAACGTTTTTTGTCATGGCTTCAGGGAGGTTACAGGTACTACATAAACATTATCCTCTCGCTGATAGGTGGCATTGGTCATGCCACAGAGCACGCAAGCCTTTTCATCAGGCACGGTAATGCCCTGCGGCCATCCGCCCCTGACAATAAGCTGTGCCAATCGCCTCAAAGGTATTTCTCCGGTCAGTTGAGTTCTGCTTTTTCCAATGAACAAGGACTGCAATGATATCTTCCCGTCAGAATCCCCGGATTCCCATAGTGACATGGTTCTCATCCGCAGGGGGCTATGCGCCCGGCTCCGCTGTGCATAATCCCCTTCCTCATAGGCGTAGATGAGCCGGTCAGTATAAACTGTCCCTGCTTTTGCCTTGCATCCACCTCATATCGTACCGCATCCCAGATACTGGTGACTTCCTGCCATTCATCAATCAGCCGGGGCGCTTTGCCCTGCAAAACTATTGAAGGTTCCTGGCTGGCCAGGGTTCGGTTTTGGAAGTTATTGGCAGGATCACCAAGCATAAACTTGCTCTTGCAGGCATTTTCTGCTGTCCATGTCTTGCCGCACCACTTGGGCCCTTCGATGCAGATGGCGCCAAATACCTGCAAATAATAACCATACTCATCTGAGAGGTGAGGAGATGGACAGGAGAGAGTTTTCGTGATGTGATGAGAAGGAGTGGATTTTTTTATGAAGTTGGCAGTTGTGTATTGGAGCGGTACCGGCAATACGGAGATGATGGCAAAGGCCATGGCTGAGGGGCGAAGGCTGCCGGTACGGAGGTGGAGCTCCTGACGCCGGATTTCTTCCCGGCTTCCAAGCTGGCAGAGTTTGTCGTAGTGCTTGATTGTTACTTTGTGCATATACTGAATGAAATAGTTTGATACTTCGTGGACTATGTTCAGACATTTTAAAGGGACAGGTAGCTGTCCAGCTCAGCCCATTTTATAGTCTGAACAGAGTGCACGAACCAACAAAACTCATTTCGTTAATGTTCCAAAAGTCTCGTACCTTCACGACGATAAACTGAAATTTTCAAAAATGCTTGACAAGGGGGATGGATTGTCGTATAATACTCCTTGTTCATGACACAACAGTATATGATTTATAGGGGTATCGCCAAGTTGGTAAGGCACTGGATTCTGAATCCAGCATGCGTTGGTTCGAGTCCAGCTACCCCTGCCATTGAAGTTTAGGCGCATCTAGGAAACTAGGTGTGCTTTTTTGTATATGTGCTGTTATTAAACATTGCTATTAAGCAGCAATGTATGATAAATTTGCAATGTCTTGTGGGGAGGAACTTCTATAGTATAATAAAATACAAGAAGCAGTTATTGATTTGCTAGGAATTGGTATTCATGCCCAATGGTACAGCTGTTGCCAGACGAATATGGAATTGGAAAAGGATGAGAAAAATGCATCATATTGCAAAATATTGGTGGGTATATTTGATATGGCTGGCATGTAGTGTGCTGTGTGTGCCATCTGCCAGTATGGCAGAGTCTGACGGGTTTAAAGGGGAGTGGATAGGAACGGAGTTTGTAGTCCGCCTGCCGGTCAGGAATGCCAGGCAAAAAAATAAAAAAGTGCTTGCACAAAATCTCAATCCATGATATACTCACTTAGTCAAAAGGACAGGATAGTTGCAAATAACATTTGTAAACTTTCTCTGCTCTCTCGTGAAGGAGAGAGCCAAAGACCAAAGAGGGAGGTGATTTCGTGAGAAAGTACGAAGTCATATTCATTGTTAAACCAATGGAGGAAGAAGCAACCAACGCTGTAGTTGAGAAGTTCACCAAGTTGATTGCTGACAATGGCGGTACAGTTGACAGCGAGGATCGCTGGGGCAAGAAGCGTCTTGCTTATGAGATTAAGGACTGCACCGAGGGCTACTATGTACTGCTGAACGTAACAGCAGAGCCTGCATGTGTGGCTGAGGCTGATCGTGTAATGAAGATTACCGAGGAGCTCCTGAAGCACATGATTGTTAAAGCAGAGGACTAATTCATGGCTGTCCATGAAGGGTGACGTTCCGTGAGCAGCACGGGATGATATTCCATATTGAAGGAGGGAATATACTTTGATCAAGCGTGATAGAAGCAGAAGACCTCGTAAAAAGGTTTGCAGTTTCTGCGTAGATAAGGTTGAGCAGATTGATTACAAGGATGTAGCTAAGCTGCGTCGTTACATTACCGAGCGTGGCAAGATTTTGCCTCGCCGCATTTCCGGCAACTGTGCCAAGCATCAGCGCCAGGTAACCGTTGCTATCAAGCGTGCACGTAACATTGCACTTTTGCCTTTCACTGCTGAATAAGTGATAATGAGGGGTCTCCGCAAGGGGACTCCTTTTTGTGTTGTGAAGATAAATAAATGTGGGCAGGAATTTATGAGCAGGAATGTAAAGAGACGTTTTCGCCTGAGATTGATACTGGAGGGCTGTGGCACGGGGCTTGCCGCAGGCTTGTCCGTGGGTGTTTTCCGCTATCTTTTGGGAGTCTCCGAGGATTTCAGGCAGATTGTATATGAAAATATCAGGCTGGCCGCCGGGGAGGGCAGGTGGCTTTTTCCTCTTTTATATGTGGCTGCCTTTGTGGCTATAGCGTGGATGCTGGCAAAAATTGTGGCCCGGGAGCCTATGTGCACAGGCAGCGGCATTCCTCAGGTTAAAGGGGTGCTGATGGGCAGGATGTCTATGAATTGGGCATCTGTGCTGCCGGCGAAGATTGCAGGGGGCGTGCTGGCTATCGGTGCCGGTATGTCCTTGGGGCGGGAAGGCCCCAGCGTGCAGATTGGTGCCTGTGCCGGGCAGGGCATAGGATGCTTCAGCCAAAGCTCTGACAGGGGGCTGGAGGCGAGAACTCTGCTGGTGGCAGGCGCTGGCGCCGGTCTGGCAGCTGCCTTCAATGCGCCTCTTGCCGGGGTGATTTTCGGGCTGGAGGAGCTGCAGCGCACCTTTTCAGCTGCCGGGCTTCTGGTGTCCATTACGGCAGCGGTGACGGCTGCGGCGGTGACGGAGCTGTTTTTTGGCAGCAGTCCTGTATTTTCCCTGGGATATCTTCTGCCTATGCCCCTTGATATGCTGGTCTGGCTGGCAGTCCTGGGGCTTTTTGTGGGAGCTTTGGGCAGGATGTTTAACCCTTCCCTGCTTTGGGCACAGGATTTTTATGAGAGGCTGGGGCTGAAGGGGATGTGCAAGCCGCTGCTGCCCCTGCTGCTGGCGGCATGCCTTGGCTTTGTGCTGCCGGAGATTCTGGGAGGCGGCAACCGGCTGGTGGATGCCCTGGCGGTGGAGAACTACAGCCTGGCTTTTCTCTGCCTGCTTTTTGCCGGGAAGTTTTTGTTTACCATGCTGTGCTTCGGCTCCGGGGTGCCGGGAGGGATTTTTCTGCCCATGCTGGTGCTGGGGGCGCTGGGCGGTGCAATTTTCGGACATTTGCTGGCAGCTGCCGGGCTTTTTCCTGCCATGTACCTGCCGGATATGATTGTCTTCGGCATGGCGGCTTATTTTGCCGTGGTGGTCAAGTCCCCGGTGACAGGCAGCGTGCTGATTATGGAGATGACAGGCTCATTCCAGCACATGCTGGCGCTTCTGATAGTATCTCTGTCTGCCTATGCCGTTTCCGATCTGACCGGCGGCAGGCCTGTGTATGGTGAGCTTTTGGGCAGGCTGCTGCGCAGAAATAAGGGCAGGGAAAAGAAAATTTTGTCAAGAGTTGACAAAATAAAGAAAAGTGTAATAAAATAGGACAGTATTCCCATATAAACAATAGATAAAAATATTACTTGATAAAAAGCAATATTCCGTGTAAAATAATAAGAAATTGGAATTATTAGGCATTGTTGAATTAAAATTGAACAATCGTGATAGGTACTATGTGCACATGTGCACAAATTGAAAATATAGGTTTAGAGAAATTGGGAGTGTGATATCATGTTTTTGGAAGAACGTCAGGAAAGCATTATGAACATGCTGAATGCCGAAGGAAAGGTGCGCGTAAAGGAGCTCAGTGAGAAGTTTGGTGTGACGGAGGACTGTATCCGCAAGGATCTGGGGTCCCTGGAGAAGCAGGGCCGCCTGAAGCGTACCTATGGCGGTGCCGTGGTACTGCGCGAGAATAACCATGTGATTGAAATCAGCAAGCGCAAGACCACTGATGTGGATGCCAAGAGGCGCATTGCCCATGCTGCGGTGAAGCTCATTCATGACAGGGATATGGTATTTCTGGATATTTCCACCAGCAATCTTGCCATTGCGGAGCTTTTGGCCAAGGACCAGCGTGAGCTGACCATCGTGACCAATATGATTGACATCCTGCTGATTCTTGCCAATCATCCGAAAATCCGCGTGGTCTTTGCCGGAGGCAAGATAAACAAGAGCCGTGACGGCTTCTGGGGCGGCATGACCATGGACTTTATCTCCAGGCTGAAGCCTGATATTGCTTTTGTGGGCGCTATCGGTGTAGATGCTATGGAGAACAGCGTGTCCACCTACGATATTGAGGACGGCATCAACAAGGCGCAGATTATCCGCGTCAGCAAGCGTGCCTATGTGGTGGCAGAGGCCAGGAAGCTTAGCACGGATGGCAACTACAACTATGCGACTCTTGATACCCTGTCCGGGCTTATCACGGATTCTATGCCGTCTGAGAAGGTTTGCGAGGCTCTGGCACGGTATGGTGTAGAGCTTATTGTGCCATGATAAGGTATATATGCAGGGGACTGAAGGTATTTTGCTTTTATCTTTCAGTCCTTTCTCTTTGCAGGCTGGTGTTCTGCCTGTGGCTGCAGGAGTATTGGGGAGCCGGTACGGGAGCCGGGGAGCTGGCCACCGCCCTGTGGCTGGGTACCAGGCTCAGTATTCAGACGGCTGGGGTGCTGGTGCTTTTGACCATGGTGCCTGCCGGTATAGTGACGGCATTTTCCCGGCGGCTGGGGCAGGGAGCGGAACGGCTTCTCAGCTGGCTGGTGCTGTCTGTTACCTCTATTCTCTTTGTGGCAAGCTTTCCCTATTACCGGCAGTTTCACAGCCGGTTTCATCAGCTCTTGTTTAACGCGGGCAACGATGATATGTATGCCCTGCTGGTGTCCCTGGTGCAGGAGTTCAACCTGCCTCTCAGGTTGGCAGGGGCGCTGCTCCTTGGCTACGGCCTGTGGCGGCTTATGTATGTGATGCTCGGCAGCTTCAGCGCAAGCGAGGCTGATGGCAGGACTCGCAGGGTGATGGGGCTTTCTTACAGAGAAGCGGCTGCGCCCGTTTCTTTTGGTGGCTTTTTGCGCTTTCGGCATGGGAGCTGGTGCAGGGGCGTTATCCTGGCAGCGGTGCTCTATGTGCTGGGGCGGCTGGTGATTTTTGGCGGCAGCTGGGGCTGGGAAACGGCCCTGGAATGGGAAAATGTAGGCGTTACTAACGATGCCTTTATGAATGAGGCAATTCTCGATGATTATCAGGCTATCTATCGCGGTTATCGTATGAATAACCGCCTGTTGGCGTGCAACGGATTAAATTTTACGGCAGAGCAGATTAAAAATCTGGCGGCAGCAAGGGCGGGACTGCCGCCTGACAGCGACAACCTGGATGATTACCTGAGGCGCAGTGCCGGTGGTGCAGCTATTGCAAAGCCCAAGCAGATTTTCTTGCTGGTGTCCGAGAGCTATGCCAACTGGCCTCTTTTGGACAAGTATGCGGATTTGCATATTGCAGAGGGCATGCGGCGGCTGATTGCGGAGCCTGATACGGATTACTGCCCTGCTATGCTGCCTAACGGTGCCAGCACCATTTCGGCACTGACCGGGGTGGTGACGGGGCTGGCGGATGCCAACCTCTATTTGACCACCATGCCTGAGTCCTTCGGGGAACCTTATATTACGGCCTTGGCACCTCAGATGGAGCGGCTGGGCTATGAGACGGCCTTCTGGTATGCAGGGCCTGCCACCTGGGAGCGCATCGGGGCCTTTACCAGGGCCCAGGGCTTCCAGCATTTTTATGGCAGGGGGGATATGCCTGAGTCGGCGGAGGGCAGCGTCTGGGGCTGCGATGATGAGTACCTGTATGACCAGGTGCTGAAGGAGGTTTCCCCTGACAGGGAGAGCTTCAACGTGATTATGAATGCCTCCAATCATTCCCCTTATAGCGTGGATGTGGCAGGCAAGGGCTTTGATGAGGAGGCGGTGCGCCGCGTTCTGCCCAAGGAGGTTCAGGGGGATGAATGGCTCCTGCGGGAGCTGGGGCATTACTGGTATGCTGACCGGGAAATGGCCAGGCTGGTGGCTGCCCTGAAGGAGCGTTACCCGGAGTGCCTGATAATGATTGTGGGAGACCATGCGGACAGGTACAACATCGATAAGACCCCTTCCATGTACGAGCGGTATGCAGTGCCGTTTATCGTAACGGGCAAGGGAGTGCATAAAGGTATCCTGCTGCCTGACAGCGCCGGCAGCCAGATTGATATTGGCCCGACGCTGATTGAGCTGATTGCCCCGAAGGGATTTGAGTATTATGCTGTGGGGGCGAGCCTTTCCAGGGACAACCGCCAGGGTGTCAATTACGGCTTCTGGATTACCCGTGACTTTATAGGCGAGGCGGACAGGGTGCCTCTGGAGCCTGTGCAGATTGAGGGCAGCCAGGGGCGGGGCTTTGACCAGGCGGCGTTGCAGCGGTATATTGACACCGTGCGCAGCGTGTCCTGGTGGCGGCCCAAGTACGGGCCGGTGCTGGATGAGCGTTTGCTGGAAGGGCGGTGAGGCGTATGCTGCTGGCTAAAGAGGCAAGGGACAGCCTGCTGGCAAACTGCCAGCTGTGCCCGAGGCAGTGCGGTGCAAACAGGCTGCTGGGCAAGGGTGCCTGCGGCGGCGGTGACAGGGCGGTAGTGGCCAAGGTGAGCCTTCACCCGTGGGAGGAGCCTGTGCTGACCGGGGAAAAGGGCGCCGGGACGGTGTTCTTTTCCGGCTGCAGCCTGCGCTGCGTCTTTTGCCAGAATTATGAAATCAGCCATCAGGAAAAGGGGGTGGCGGTGTCTGATGAGGAGCTGGGCAGGATTTTCCTCAGGCAGCAGGCGGCAGGGGCGGCGGTGCTGGATCTGGTGACGCCAACCCATTATGCGCCCCAGATAATCAACGGCATTTATTTTGCCCGGCAGGAGGGGCTTTCCTTGCCTGTGGCGTACAATTCAAGCGGCTATGAAGCAATCACCGCCCTGGAGATGCTGAAGGATAGCGTGGATGTTTTCCTGCCGGACTTGAAGTATTATGACAGCAGTTTGTCCGGGCAGTATTCCGGGGCACCTGATTACTTTGCTGTAGCCTCCGGGGCTATCGAGAAGATGGTGGAGCTGGCAGGGCCGCCAGTGCTGAATGATGCCGGTATCATGACCGGCGGCGTGCTGGTGCGGCACATGGTGCTGCCGGGAGCCAGGAAGGACAGCATGAAGCTTCTGGACTGGCTGTGGTCAGAGTTTGGGGATGATATTTATCTCAGCCTGATGAGCCAGTATACTCCCATGTATCGGGCAAAGGAGTTCCCCAAGCTTACGCGGCGGCTGACTACCTTCGAGTATGAGTCGGTGACGGATTATGCGGCAGGGCTGGGCTTTACCAGGTGCTTTGTGCAGGAGCGGTCATCGGCAGATGCTGCCTATGTGCCGGACTGGGATGATGCTGGTGTGTTTTAAACGAATTTAAGAAATTAAATTTGGGATTGTTTTGAGCTCCAATTGCTAGTATAATGTATGTAGCAGACTATAGGGGTATCTTTGATATTTCAGGAATGATTAGGGAGAGGTGTGTTATTGTGGCAGAAGATGTTCGCGTAGAAGATGTATTTGATATGGATTTCTTGCAGAAGTTCCAGGATAACTTTGCGAGAGCGGTAGGTATGACTGCCGTTACTGTGGATGCGGATGGCAAGCCGATTACCCGTCCTACGGATTGGTCTGAGTTTTGCATGAAGTACACCCGTGGCACTGCTGAGGGTTGCCGCCGCTGCGAGCAGTGCGACAAAAATGGCGGTGAGACTGCTGCCCGTACCGGGCGTCCTACCCTGTATGAGTGCCATGCAGGCCTGTATGATTTCGGTGCGCCGATTATTGTAGATGGCAAGCAGATTGGTTCCATCCTGGGCGGCCAGATTCTGACAGCACCGCCTGATGAGGACAAGTTCCGTGCCTATGCCAAGGAGATTGGCGCAGACCCGGAGAAGTATGTGGAGGCAGTGCGCAAGATTCAGATTATGCCAAGGGAGCGCCTGGAGTATGCCGCAGAGGTGCTGTTCATGATGGCAAGCTCCTTCTCCAGGATGGGGCATTATCAGTATCAGCTGAGGAAGATGGCTGAGTCCATCAATGAGACTGCTATGCATGTTTCCGCAGCGATGGAGGAGCTGGCGGCTTCTGCCAACGATGTAAATGAGAATCAGAAGGGCTTGAATAAGGAGATTGAGAATGTAAGCGCAATTTCCAGCAAGATCAACGAGTTCACCAGCCTCATCAGGGATATTGCGAAGCAGACACGCCTCCTGGGCCTGAATGCTTCTATTGAGGCTGCCCGTGCAGGTACTGCCGGTGCAGGCTTTGCCGTAGTTTCCGAGGAAATCGGCAAGCTGGCTGACAGCTCCCGTGAGACTGTTGACAAGATTCAGGAGTTCACCGACCAGATTGGCGAGTCCGTAAACGAGACTGTTTCCAAGGGCGAGGCAACCTCTGAGATTGTAAGCCAGCAGACCTCCGCTATTGCCGAGGTAGCACAGGAGCTGACCAGGCTGTCTGAGACTGCCGGCAGGCTGGTGGAGCTGGCTAACCACAAATAAGATATTTTTTCAAAAGGCTGTCTTTTCAGGCGGCCTTTTTTTGTCGGAAGGTATTGTATTGCATGGAAAAGGGGATTTGCATGGAAAAGAAACCTGGCATGAAAAAGAGGATTTGCTTTATTGCAACAGGCGGGACTATTGCCTGCTCAGATAGCGGCAATGGTCTGATGCCCTCCCTGGGGGCGGAGGGGCTGGCGGCTGCCGTGCCGGAAGCAGGGGAGCTTTGCAGCATTGATTTTGTGCAGCTGATGCAGCTGGACAGCAGCAATCTCACCCCTGCCCACTGGCAGGAGATTGCCGGGGCGGTGGCAGAAAGGCATGATGCCTATGACGGCTTTGTTATCAGCCATGGCACGGATACCATGGCATATACGGCAGCGGCCCTTTATTATATGCTGGAGAATGTCAAGGTGCCGGTGGTGCTGACGGGCTCCCAGCTGCCTATGGAGCACCCGGAGACAGATGCCAAAAGGAATCTTCTGACGGCATTTCATGCTGCTGCCAGCGGCAGGGCCGGGGTGTTTCTTGCCTTTGACGGCCATGTGCTTTTCGGGGATAGTGCCAAGAAGCTGTACTCCAAGGAGTTCCACGCTTTCCACAGCATCAACAGGCCGGAGGCAGGGGTGATGGATTTTGCCGCAGGCAAAATGGTGTGGCACCAGCAGGACTGCCCTTCTTCCGGCAGTTTTCGACTGCACCGTCAGCTAGATGACAGGGTGATGGTGCTGAAGCTGCTGCCTGGCACCAGCCCGGAGTTTCTACGGCTGGCTGTTGATGCAGGCTACAGGGGAATCATTCTGGAGTCCTTTGGTGCAGGCGGCGTGCCTACGGACGAGTCACCTTTGAGCCTGCTGCCGATGATTGACTATGCCATCAGCAAGGGAGTGGTGCTGGTCTGCACTACCCAGTGCATTTACGACGGGGTGCATCTTGAGACCTACGAGGTAGGCGTCAGGGCCATGCAGCATGGCGTTATTTCCGGCGGCACTGCTACAGTGGAGGCCCTGGCGGTGAAGCTGATGCTGGCACTGGGGGAAGGCAGGGATTTGACATAAGCCTGCCTGAGTGCTATTCTATTAAGAACACAGCATTTTTAGAATAGTTCAGAATAGATATTGAGGTACAAGGAGGCCAATTATTCATGGCAGAGGAAGCAAAAAAGACGGAGCCTACTATTGAGGAGGTTCTTGAGCATACATCTATTGCGGATGTGTATCATGCCGCAAAGCAGCTGGATGGTGTGGTGAGGAAGACAAGGCTGATTGAGAGCCCTTATTTTTCGGATTTGTGTGGCAACAGCGTGTATCTGAAGCCGGAGAATTTGCAGAATACAGGCTCTTTCAAGCTGCGTGGGGCGTACAATAAGATTAGCCAGCTTTCTGATGAGGAGCGCAAGAAGGGCGTTATCACCGCTTCTGCAGGCAACCATGCCCAGGGTGTGGCTTTTGCGGCACAGCAGCTGGGGTGCAAGGCGATTATCTGCATGCCTGCTACCACGCCTATCCTGAAGGTTGAGGCAACCCGCGCTTATGGTGCCGAGGTGGTTCTTTACGGTGACAGCTTCGATGATGCCTATGCCAAGTCCATAGATTTGCAGAAGAAAAAGGGCTATGTGTACATTCATCCTTTTAATGACCAGAAGGTACTGGCAGGCCAGGGAACTACTGCCTTGGAGATTATTGACGAGCTGAAGGATGTGGATGCTATTCTGGTGCCGATTGGCGGTGGCGGCTTCGCCAGCGGTGTGGCTCTTGCCACCAAGGCGGTTAATCCTCATGTGAAGGTTATCGGCGTGGAGCCTGAGGGGGCAGCCTGCATGGAGACTTCCTTTATGCAGGGCAGCGTAGCAACCCTGCCGATGGTGGATACCGTGGCAGATGGCTGTGCGGTGAAAACACCTGGTGATTTGACATATGCCTTCTGCAAAAAGTACCTTGACCAGATTATTACGGTTTCCGAGATGGAAATCATGTCTGCCCTGCTGTCTTTGATTGAGAAGCACAAGTTGATTGCGGAGGGTGCCGGTGCCCTGAGCCTGGCGGCACTTAATAAGCTGCCGTTCAAGGGCAAGAAGGTGGCTGCTATCATCAGCGGCGGCAATATCGATATTTCCACTATCTCTGCCCTGATTGACAAGGCTTTGATTGCCCGTGGCAGGGTGTTCTGCTTCTCGGTGCAGCTGCCTGACAGGCCGGGACAGCTCCTGACTGTTTCCCAGATTCTTGCCGATGAGAATGCCAATGTTATCAAGCTGGACCACAACCAGTCCAAGGTTACTGACAGCTTCAAGAAGGTGGCGCTGGATGTTACTGTGGAAACCCACGGCCATGAGCACGTACAGCGCATCATCAGGGCATTGGAAAATGCTGGTTTTGTGATTGACAAGATTTATTAAATTTCAGTTTGCCGTAGTGCTGGATCGTTACTTCGTGCATATACTGACTGATGTAATTTGATACTTCGTGGACTCTGTTCAGACATTGGAAAGGGACAGGTAGCGGCAGTACCCATAGAAAACTCGCTCTCGCTCTTAGCACAGCCTC
>OBLI01002209.1_pt1 | contig 17111 bp, 21 predicted proteins | sample 1519701 | NCBI WGS metagenome assembly OBLI01 (sample SAMEA3663005, study PRJEB22513) | pig gut metagenome | biome: pig gut; feature: pig-associated habitat; material: faeces | place: France | collected 2012 | reverse complement strand
ATTTATATAGGAGGTAAAATTTGGCATCCAGGTTGGTGGCAAAGCTTACAATATGGTTATTTATCAAGAACTATAAAGATGGGGAATGTTTGGTTGGCTGAAAGTATAAGGAGGAAATAATTATGAAAGTACAAAAGATTTATGGAAAATATTATGTAAATGATCAAGATTTAGAGGAAGTAATGGCTAACCGAAAGTATATTATCAACTTTGTCAAAAAGTCTATTGAATCCTATAAAGATATGTTAAAAAATAAATTACCTGATGAAACTTATTATAGTGTAAAAGGTAAGATAAATGCTTATGAAACAGTACTTGACAAATTAAAATTAAGAAAATAATAAAAAAGTGTTGAACTTTTGTTCAATAAGTGATATTATGAAAATACGAGGAGGGAGTGATGTGAAAGATTACAAGAAAATAGCTGATGATTTCTTTAGTCAAAGTTGTGATATGGAAACATTTGAAACTAGGGAAGAGTGGCTAGAAATGAGAATGAAAGGAATAGGTGGCTCTGATGTGTCTAGTATAATGGGACATAATCGTTGGAGAACTAGAAAAGATGTTTATAAGAGTAAGTTTGAATTAGGAGAACAAACAACAAATGAAGCAATTGAGTTTGGAAATGCTTTTGAACCTCTTATATTCCAATCTTTTAAATACAAATATAGAAATACTTATGAAACATTAGATTATAAAGACACAATGTTCAGAAACTTCTTTATTCCATACTTCCAAGCATCTTTAGATGGTGTCTTGGTAGAAAAAGAAACTGATAAAGTTGGTATTTTAGAAATAAAAACAACTCAGTTCAAAAAATCTAAGTGGTATTACTCAGATGGATCAAGAGGAGTGCCACAAGAATACATAGACCAAGCAATACATTATTTTAATACAACAGGAGCTGATTTTGTGGTATTCTATGCACTAATAAATTATGAAGGCAATGATGAAAACTTTGATAGAGATATGGAGTTTATAAAGCCAAGAAGGATTGATAGAGAAGATGTGCAAGAATATTGTAATGAAGTTATGAAAGAGTGTGTTGATTTTTGGGAAAACTATGTAAAGAAAGAAAAAGAACCTAAAAATAGGGTGGTGTTATAAATATGAGTACTATAAATTTGCAACCATATATGCCTTTACCTACAAAAGAAACAAAAACAGAGTTTACAGAAGAATATATTAATTATTTAATAGAAAAGAATAAAAAATATAAGCATTTTGTAGAGTCTATAGCAGAAAAAATGCAAATGGACCCAGCAATTCTCTTAGAAGGTGAAATAAGTAGACAAGTAGAAACTTGCCTAGGTGATGAGTGTACTATATACACTAAATGGTCTTTTGCACCTGATTCTATGAAAAAAATAGAAAGATGGGCTACTATTCCACAATCTTATGGAAAAGAAATACTTGTTAAATCACAATATTTTAATGTAGACTACAATAAAAAATATAAAACAAGTGATAAACAAAAATTAAATAAAATTAAGGAATATTTAGAGCCTCTAAAAGATGGTGAAATAGGACCTTATGAAATAAATGAAATATTAAATATAATTGAGGAGAGTGAAGAAAGATGTTAAAAATTAATAATAATCATATTGCATTTTTAAGAGAATATGAAAAATTATGTAATAAATACAAAATGAGTTTAGATGGGTGTGGTTGTTGTGGCAGTGCTTTCTTAACAGATTGGACTAGTGATGACTTTGAATATATAAATGAACTAAAAAATATTCATTATTGTAATGATAAAAAAATCGTTTTAATTAATGATAAGACCATAGATGAGATTCAAAAGGAGGGAGAAAAATGTTAAATGAATTAGCAAGACCTACATGTGAGGTCAGTTTGGAAATTGAATTACCTAAATTACCTAGTATAGAACATGATTTAGATAAAGTTGAAGTTTTTGCAAATGAATTAGAAAAGTTCTATGATGGTGTTATTGATGATTTAGATATTAAAACTATTAAATCTGAAAGAACTAAAGTTAGAAAGGTGTTGAAAACAATTGCAGATAACAGGAAGGCAATGGTTAATGCTTATAAAGAACCTATTAAGGATTTTGAAACAACTTCTAAAAATATTGAAAAAACACTAAAAAGAGTGGATGATAAAATGAAAGAGTTAGTTGATGCTGATAAAGCTGCTAACACAGATCCTTTTGCAGGATTGACAGTTGAAGAATATACAATTGTTATTCACGGTAAAGAAAACTATGAAAAAGTATTAGAATTTATGAAGAAGGAAGGTATTAATTAATGAAAAGTGAAATGAGCTTAAGAGAAAAATTAAATGTAATTCGTTTAGAATTAAGTAAAAGTATGGAAAAATCAGGTAAAAATGATTATTCTAATTATGATTATTTTCAATTAAAAGACTTTATGCCACAAGTAATTGCTTTATGTAATGAGTATGGTTTATTTACAAAATTTTGGATTGATTATGAAAAAGTAGAAATGCCATCAACTAAAACAACTAAGAAAACAATTGATACAAATACAGGTATAGAAGTTGAAGAAGTTATTGAAGAAAAGAATTTTGAACAAAAAGAATTTGCTTATTTAGAAATTACAAATTTAGATGATGTAGAAATAGAATTATTTAAAAAGGAAACAGCTGAATGTAAATTATCAGGGGCTCAACAAATTCAAAACTTAGGTGGTAAATCTACTTATATGAAAAGATATATGTATATGGATGTGTTTGAAATTAATGAAAATGATGCAGTTGAAGAACAGACAGGTAAACCTGAAAAAGTAGAAACTAAGAAAGCAACTACTACAAAACCTAAAACAAAAGCAGTTACAAGTAAAGCAGCAGCTCCAGTTGAAGAAGTTAAAGAAGCTGAAATGAAACCTGTTGTAGAAGTTAATACTGATGAATTAATGACAATGGACCACAAAGTTGAATTAGCAACTTATATGAAAGAAAAAGGATTAGATCCTAAATTAACTATTGTAGAAGCAGCTAAGTCTTTAGGTACTGATGTACCATTGTTAAAAGAATCTGATTTTGAAAAGGTGAAAGAGTATGTTGATAAAAAGTAAAGAAGAATATATTCTAAAAAGAATAAAAGAGATTGTAGATGATGAAAAAATAACAAGTATTGAAGTAAGATTGATGATTAAAGATATATTAGAAAAGGAGGAAATATAATATGAATAATGTAGCTATACCATTAAAAGATGAATTACAAAGTTTGTACAATAAATAATATTCAATTAAAGATATTGCAAGTCTTTTAGGAATGTCAGTTGGCAAAATACATAAATATTTTAAGATATATGGTATAACTACAAGAAAACAAGGTTTATCAACAGAAAAAGCTTTAAGAGAGTTTAGGTACAAAAGAAAAATAAAACCTTGGAGTTCTAAAAATGTGAAACGAAGTGATGAAACAAAAGAAAAGATAAGTATAAGTATAAGTAAGTCAGCAGGAATAGGGAAGAAAAGTATTTCAAAAACAGGATATGTGAGAATATATTTTCCTGACCATCCTAAAAGTGATAGCTATGGATATATTTTTGAACATGATCTTATTATGGAGTGCAACATAGGAAGATGGTTAAATAAAGATGAGGTTGTTCACCATAAAAATGGAATAAAAACAGATAATCGAATTAAAAATTTAGAATTATTAACTAGAAGTGAGCACATGTGCTTACATAGAAAAGAAAGGAATGATGAAAATGTTTAATACAATAATTTTAAGTGGAAACTTAGTAAATGATATGCAATCAAATACAAAGGATGGTAAGTTATATGCTTACAATAAAATTGGAGTTTATAATGGAAAGGACAAAAGTGGTAATCAAAGAGATTCAATGTTCTTTGACATCATAGTGTTTGGTAGAGATGCTGAAATGCTTTGTAATCAAGCACAAAAAGGAACACCAGTAACTGTTATTGGTAGATTAGAAGAAGATAGAACTGAAAAAGATGGAAGGGTGTACATCAATAAGAGAATTATCTGTACAAATGCTACAGTTAATGAAAAAAGACAAAACAACAATGAAGCAGCTGATCCATGGGCATAGGAGGAAACATGGAAACAAGTTTGAATGTAAGTGATTATCCTGAACCAATTGAAAAGAAAATGAAAACTGTAAATGCAAAAGTATATATGACTTTTAACTTAGAGTTTGAAGTTCCTGAAGATTGGGAAGATGAAGATATTGCTAATGATATTAAAGAAAATATTAATGATTTTGATTGGTATAATCAAGAAATAGAAGATATAGAATTATAGGAGGAAAATGAGAATGGAAGAATTATTAAAAAATTTAGATGAATTAAAAGAATTTTTAGAAGATAATGTTTGTGATGAAAATAGTTATCATTTAATGAAGAAAGTACAAAAGAATGCTATTAATAGTTATTTAAAAAACGGCATAAGAGCAGCTTTTGATGATAACTTAAGAAGTACTGAGGATGCTATGAAATTATATATAAAATCAACTGGAAAAGAACTTGATGTGTATGATTTAAGTAATTTTATTTCAGCTGATTTAACAGCTAGATTTTACATTGTATTAGGTTTACTAAAGGTAAAGTCTATTATGGATTCTAAAAGAGAAAGAAAAGAATTGAAAAAAGTTATTACTGAAATAATTGATATATTATAGGAGGAATTATGAAAAGTGACACTTTTATAGAATATGCAAAAGACCTAGTCAGAGCATATGCCTATGAACATTTAGATAAGTCTGATAATATAAAAATTAATGATTTTGATGTGTTTATAGTATGGTATGATTATGAACTAGGACATAATAAAGCATTGGTTAGTACGACTTTGTTAGATGAAATGTACTATGAAATAACTTATAATTCAATTAAGGAAGAAACTTATTTAGATGCTTACAAAAAATTTGATAATGTATGTTACAAAAAAGGAGGTAAATAATATGGAACTATTTAAAAAAGAAAAGAAGCAACCTATAAAATTAAGAGGGTTTGATTTTATAGGATACCATAAAGACTATGGTAATTGTTGTTACTATGTAAAAGAACTTGAAAGAGATAACTTTGAACTTATGGAAATGATGATAGAGGGTACTCATAAGAAACCTGAAATTGGTGCAGGTACTAAAGTACAAATAATAGATGCCTTTATGTCAAACTATTTAAGACTACAACTAGATGGGGATTTTCCTATTGAAAACAAAACTTTTATACAATTAGTAGTAGATAGAAGTTATCCTGATTTAGAAGAAAGACAAAGAAAAGGTATTGTGGAACAATTTACATCAAAAGTACCTCAACAAATCCAAAGAACAAAGATTTATAAAGATTATATTGATAAAGGTTATAAACTTTTATATTGTAGTAACACCGAAGGTAAAGACAGAATGTTAGGAATTGTTAATATTGTTTTAGTTAAAGAAGATCATATCTTTAGCAAAGATGAGAAAATTGATATTGATAGAAAGTTTAGTTTATTTAAACCATTAAAATTTATGGTAACTCCTGGTTATATTTTAGATAAAACTAAAGTAAAATATTATGAAGAAGAACTTCCTCTAATTGTTGTTAATCACGATTTATTAAAATAATTAAAGGAAGGGAACTATGAAATTACATTTCTTTGAAGATTATCTTGAAGGATTGTATAACGAAGGAAAAATTGATAATCAGTTCCCTGATGGAAAGGGCAATGTAATGTTATGTTGTCCTTTTGAACACACAAAAACAATTTTAGACCAAAATACTTGGGAAGAAAAAGAACTAAAATATTTTGAAAGTGTACCTAGTTCTAGTATTAATTTGAATATGAGAGTATTCCATTGTTTTACGTGTGATAGGTCTTACGGAGAATTAGAATTTGCAGAACAACTAACAGGTAAAACAAAAGAAGAAATATCTAGGGAAGATGTAGCAAAAGAAGTTCTAAAAAGTGAAAGTGAAACATGGCAAGAATTACAACACAAAACTTTAAAAGAAAATGAAGATGTGATACAAAAATTACATGATTTGAAAATATCTGATAAAGTTATTGATGAAATAAGTCTTGGTTATGTAACAAATTGTTTAGCTGTTCCTGTATTTAAAAATGGAAAACTAATAAACATGGTTAGATACAACATAAATAAATTAGAAGGTGTTCCTAAAGTAAGATACAATGAGAACACTAATACAGGGGACATTATTCCTTTTGATGTTTGGAAAGGTGATGGAAAAGCAACTATTCTTTGTGAGGGGGAAAAGGATATGCTAGTTGCAAGAAGTCATGATTTTAATGCTATCACTTTATCAGGTGGTAGCCAAGCATCTATTCAAAAAGAATATCTACAATATTTTAAAGATAGAGATGTTTATATTTGCTATGATAATGATGATGCAGGAAGAAAAGGATCTAAAAAGCAATATAAAGAATTATTAAAGTATTGTAAGAATGTTTATATAACAGACATAAGTAGTGTCTGTGTAGAAGAAAAAGAGGACATAACTGATTTCTTTGTTAAATACAATAAAAACTCAAGAGATTTAATAGAAATATTAAAAACAAAATCAAAGAAATTAACTGAGGAAGAACTAAAAGATGTAAAAAGTAAGTATGAATTAACTATAACTAAAATAGAAAACAATATCCAAGAAAGTAAGTTTAATAAAAATTTAAAATCAGTATTGCAAATTGTGGCAACATGTACTGAAACATATGCTGTTCCATATTGTGCAATATTTAAACCTAGAGAAGAAGGAGAAACTAAGTCATGGTATGCAAATAGTTGTCAAGAAAACTTCCTAGAACTTATTGAAGGTAAAGTTACAAAGAATCAAATAATAGATATTATTGCAGGACAACTTGGTTTAGGAAGTAAATGGCAAAAAGATTATACTTGTGAATTAGGGAACCTACAAACTATATATAAGGTAACTGTATCTGATCAAGCTAGAGAAGAAGATGAAAAGGCATCAGAATTTACTATTGATTTGTACTCTAGGGAACCCCTTGATATAGGAAACATTTATGAGATTACTTATAGATTGTATCCTCATCCAAAACAAGGAAGAAAAACTATAGCTGTTGCTCAAAATATAGAGATGACAAGTTATGAGTTTGATGTAGAAAATACTGAATATACAAATAGTTTAAATCTATTTAAAACTGAAACAACTATAGAAGAAAAAATAAACAAATTATATGAAAGTGCAAGATGTCATATAGCTCCATATCTAAATAAAGACTTATGGTTCTTAATGGACTTAGTATTTAATTCACCTTTAGATATTACATATAATAAAGTAATTAGAGGTGCTTTAGATGTGTTTGTATTAGGAGATACAAGAACAGGTAAATCTGAAACATCAAGAGCACTAAAGACACTATATGATTTTGGAGAAGTTGTACCTTTAAAAACATCAACAGTTGCATCATTGATTGGTGGTACTGATGATAAACTAAAGAAAACAAAGTTAGGAGTGTTACCAAGATTTCATAAAGAATTAGTAGTAATGGAAGAATTTAGTGGAGCTCCTATGGATTTCATTAAAACATTAACTGAAATAAGGTCTAGTAGTATGGTTAAAATCTATCGTGTTGCAGGAGATATACAAGCTCCTTGTAAAATACGAATGATCACTATATCAAACCCTATTAGTGAAAATGGAAGTCTTATGACATTATCTAGTTATCCTAATGGTGTAGAACCTATTAATGAATTAATTAAATCACCTGAAGATATTGCTAGATATGATGCATTTATATTAGTACCTCAAGTAGAAAAACTATCAAATCCATTTGGGAATACAGTAAATGAATCACTAAAAATAGATGATAAGCATTATAAAAATAAAAGTAAATGGATTAAATCATTGACATCAGAGAATGTTGTTATTGATGATACTTTAGGAACTTATATATTTGAAAAAGGTTTAGAATTAAATAGAATGTTTGAAAGCAGCTTCACAGTATTTGGAAGTGAAACTGATAAAAAGATTGCTAGATTATCTAGTGCACTTGCTTGTATGCTTTGTAGTACAAAAGATTATAAACATATAATTGTTACTAAAGAACATGTAGATTATATCGTAGAGTTTATTAAGAAACTTTATGATAATAATAATTTTAGATTAAAAGATTTTGCTGATGAAGAAAAGTCTTATAAAGAAGTAGTAGATGTAGATACACAAGAATTAGAAAAAATATACCCAAATAATGTAACCTTTATTGACTTCTTATCAAATACATCAAAGGTAAGTAGAAATGAGTTACAGACAATATCAGGACTTGGTAGAGATGATTTTAGTAAAGTATTTAGTTTACTTGTATCAAGAAAGTTTATAAAGCTTTCTAAAGACCAAGTTACACCAACAATAAAATTTAGAAACACATATAGAGTTATGAATAAGAGTTTCAACTTGAGTGATCAAAATGTAGATAACTCGGAAAGTGTATTCTAGGAAAGGAGAAACTATGAAGAATAAGAGATTAAAAGAAATTAAGTTTGCTATAGAATTAAATCATATAGACAAAGCTGAAACAAACTTATTAAATGTACTTAGTAGCTTAGCATTTGCTTTTGGTCCTGAAACAAGTAAAGCATTTGCTAAAGCTGTGGAAGGTAGTATTTGTGATGGTTTTATGGGGGCTTCTAATAAAGAACTTGTGGCTTGTTCAAAGAAGTATTTTACAACAAGAGAGTTTAGTAGTAAATTAGGAATATCAACAACTGCTATGTATAGCAGATATTCAGATATATTAAAAAGAGATTTTGAAGATGAAGAATTTAATAGTAGTTTACAACCTAAACTTAATTCTAAAGATGAAATACTTATGGTTAGTTACTTAGATGCCTTTATAGACAGATTTAAATTACCAAAAGATACAAAAGTACCTACAGGATTAAGTGAAGAAAGAACTTTGGAAATAGATTTCTATATAATATACAACAAATTATTTAGTATATTTAGAAATGATGGCTTTATTTCAAAATTTATAGAAAATTTATGTGCTTCTTGTAATTTAGATTACACATCTATAATGAATTTAAAGAACAATATACACATTATAAATAGAAGTTTTCCTAATTTTAGATATAATAGCATGTATTTTAAGCAAGAAATTGTAACTTTATTTACTAAAAGAGGTTATAAAAAAGGAACAATAGGATCTAAAGTATTTGAACAATCATCAAAATATCTTTACAGTAAAGGAACTAATGTTTATTGTAAGTTGATACCTGAAGAAGATTTGTTTTGGCAATATTCACATACTATAGATTAAGTCGGTTAGAAAGTTTATAGATATTCTTCATGAGTTCTCTGATTATGATGTCTGAAAAGTTTCTATTTAAAAAATTTGGGTATAAAACTTTAGAAATAAATAACATAAAAGATATAGAAACTATGTATATGGATTTCAAAATAGGTGATAAACCAAAATACTTTGCATATGATACTGAAACAACAGGACTTAATTTTATAAAAGATAAACCTTTTCTAATAATATTTGGATTTAATAAAAGTATATATTATTGGGATGCAGAATTTAAAGAAGCTACAGAAATGATGTTTAAAATAGTTAAGGATTCTGATAAAATGTTATTTGCTCATAATGCAAAATATGATTATCATATGCTACATAATATAGGAACACCTATTCCTGAAGATATAGAGTTGTCTGACAGCATTACATTGTTTAGGTTAATAAGTGACTGTGATGATGATTTTCAAAGTATGAGATTGGAAAAGCTTGGAGAGAAATATGTTGATCCTGAAGCTAAATTTGCAGGGCATGAAATAAAGAAGATGCTTGAAAAAATGAGAGCTGAAAGAAAAAGAGAAGTTTGTATGAACTATAAAGCCCTAACAGGAGAGAAAAGTTTTAAAGAAGCTTGGGAAACATACTATGAAAGAGTTAGATTTATTACTAAATATCATGAAGCTTTTGAAGATTTTAAAGAACCTACTTATTATGATGCCTTTAAGAAAGACCCTATGCTAGTTAAAATGTATGCTATTGATGATGTAGTTATTATTTTAGAGTTCCTAAAGAAAGCAGGCTCAATATATTATCATAAGTATTGGGATGCCAAAAACAATTGTGTTGATACAAGAACTTGGGACAGAGAAAATAAACTAATTCGTGGTATAGCCACTATGGAAAGAAATGGATTTAAAGTAGATGTAGATTATCTTATAAAATCTCACTATTTGATAGAAGAATTTAGAGAAAAATTATATGATAAATTGCACAAACTAACTAATTCAACTTGGAAGGTTGGTCAACATGCTGAAATAAAAAAATATTTTGACCAGGAATTTGGTATAAAACTAGCCACATCAGACAAAAAAGCCATCAATAGTCTTACTCATCACGAAAACAAAAAAGTCTCTGAAATTGCCTCTATTATCATCAAATTAAGGACAGTTGATAAATGGCTTTCAACATACATTGATGGTGTATTAAATAAAATAACAGAAGTAGATGGTGAGTGGAGGTTATATACCTCATTAAATAACAATGGTGCTATTAGTGGTAGAGTTAGTTGTGATCTTCAACAAATGCCTAAGATGGGCATAACTGAATTGGATAGTGATGGTAATTTACTATTAGATAAACCATTAGTAGATAATGAAGAACATGAATTATTTCATCCTAGAAAGTTTATAATACCTAGTGATGGCTACAAGTTGTATTTTGCAGATATGAGCCAAGAGGAACTAAGGTGTCAAGCATACTTCACTATTATTGTTGGATCTCCAGATTATAATTTATGTAGGGCATATATGCCACTAGATTGCTATACAATAGGTGATGACTTTAGTATAATTGATTTTGATTATAAGAATCCTGAGCATATAAAAAATGCCTATAATGGTGAATGGTACAATAAAAAGGATAATTCTAAATGGGAACCTACCGATTTGCATACAAAAACTACATTAACAGCTTTCCCTGAACTTGCTAACCAAACACATACAAAAGAATTTAAAAAGAAATGGAGATATTTAGGAAAGTCAACTAATTTTGCGAAAAATTATGCATGTGGAGCTAAGACACTTGCTGATAATCTAGGTGTTGATTTAGAAACAGCAACAAAATTATCTAATGCATATAATGAGGCATATCCAGGCATACGAGTATATCAAAATAAAGTACAATCTGACCTTACCTTAAAAGGATATGTACAAAACTTATATGGTAGAAGATACTACATAGAGAAAAGTACAAACTATTATAAAGGATCAAATTACTTGATACAGGGAACATGTGCTGATGGGTTGAAGGAAGCAGAAATTGAAATATGTGAATATTTAAAAGATAAGAAATCAAGATTTATACTTCCTGTGCATGATGAGGTAATAATAGAGGTACATCCAGATGAAGAGGAAGAAGTACCTAAAAAGGTTAAAGAAATAATGGAGAAAATAGGAAATACAATGCCCTTTGTACCATTTTTGTCAGAGGTTGAAATGACAGACAGTAACTGGGCTAATAAGAAGGAGGTAAAAGTATGAGAAGATGTTATGAAAAGAAACAATTAAAAAGAGTTTATGCTTGTTATAAAAATTTTATTGATGAGTTTGGTTATTCTCCTAGTTACGATCAAGTACAAAAATTAACAGGTTATAGTAGAGGTTATGTTTCAGGTATTGTAAATGAACTAATTATGCTTGGTTATTTAGAAAAACCTAGAGAACGAGTTATAAAATTAACTGGATTGGAAATGAAATAGTATGTGGAAAATGGAATTAATAGATAAAAAAACTGGAGAGATTTCAAAACCTGTTCCTTTTCAAGATGTTATATTTAATCAAAATGATATTGAATTTGAATGGGGAGAGTTTGGGGATGACAATTATGTCACATTACCATATAAAGATTTTCTATTTTTTAAAGATGACTATGGCATTCTTATAGATTTTGGTGGATTGGAGATGAAGTAATATGTCAAATTTCTTAAAACTGATGGAACTAAGAAAAACAAATGATTCTAATATAGTATTACATATGTTTTCAAATCCTATGGAATATAAAGAATGTGTATATTATTATACAGGTTTATTGAATGATTTAGGTATATTAGATATAATGAAAAAATCACCAAATAAAACAGTATATAACTTAAATAATGGTATTAAACTTATTCTACTTTTAACACATAATATTGAAAAGTTACATGGTTATAGATATAAAACATTTAGAGTGTTTGGTGGAGGTTATAATGCCTAAAGGACATAAAGAACAGGACATACAAACTGCTATCATTAATTATATAAAGTCTATTGGTGGTTTACCTATTAAGCAAAATCAAATAGGAATATATGCTCAAGCAGGTGTTCCTGATATAATAGCTTGTATTAAAGGAAAGTTTGTGGCTATAGAAGTAAAAAGACCTGGGCAAAAGCCTAAGCCTATTCAGTACGCATTTATTAATGCTATAAATAAGTGTGGTGGAATTGCCTTTTGGGCTGATAATTTGGATATTGTTAAAGAAAAAATAAGAGCTATCTATAAATAGCTCTTTTTCTTTTTAAGTTATTTAACTTAATATTATTTGCTTTATTCATTTCATTTATTGTAGGAACATCAATACCCTGATTTTTCAATTCTTTTATGGCATTTTGATAAGCTTCTAGCTCTTCATATAATTTAGAGTTTTCAACTTTTTCTTGGTTAGTATTTTGAAGAATTGATCTAAATATTTCAGACCATAATTCAGATTGTGATGCATCTCCATTATAGTTTTCAATAACTTTTGTTACTTTCTTTAATACATTAGTTGATACATTACTTAATCCTAAACTGTTAAGAATATGTTCTGCTGCTCCTGTAGCAGTAGTAACTCCTTTTGGCACATCAGACACACCTAATGCTTTTAAAAAGTTTGTAGCTACTTTATTCTTATCTTTTAAAGACTGTCCTGTAAATGTATCTACACCTGTTGCTTTTTCATATATACCTTTAATTAAAGGATTTGAAGAAGAAGCAAGTCTTTGTACTGGATTACTCATAAATTCACCTAAATCAGATAATGGTAAATTAGTTTTTAAAAACACTCTATTACCTTCACTATCAGTAAATGGTAGAGGTATTTGCATACCTTCTTTTTGGTATTGGTAATATTCATCTTCATCTAAATTATTATAAGCATTTTTTATAGATTTCATTAATCTATTATATTTAGGTGTATTCTGCATAATATTTGATGCTTGGAACATTAAATTTTGTTTTGTAAATGTGTAAAAAGGTATAATTCTTTTCATCACATTTTTTTCAAAATCACTCATATTACTTGGATCCATTAAAGCATACTTAACTGCTTCTATTGCATCATTCTTACCAAGCTTTTGAATGAATTTAGGATTATCATTTGCGTACATTAATAATGCCATACGATTTGCTTTATCCATTGTTTCATTTAGATTAGCATTGAAATTTGCCAATTTATTAACAGGACCTTTACCACTTTTAATAGTATCTCTTATTGTATCTAAGTTTTGTAAATATGTACCTGCTTTATCAAATCCACCATCATAGAATTGTTTTAATATTTTAAATGAATCTTGTTCTTTTGCTGTAAGTTCTACACCATCAGCAACTTTTCTCATTATATCATTAGCATTATTCATAACACCTGCTGCTTTAGCATAATACTCAGGTATCTTAGCAGCTGGAACACCTGCTAAATACATATTAGTAGCATTACCTGCTATGTTTCTCATTTGAAATCCTGGTGTCAATATACTATATTTCTTAAATACATTATTAAATTTGTCAATTACTTTAACTAAAGCACTTGTTTCTTGCTTAATATTTTTATTTAGATTTAACATTCTAACAAGATCTTTATCCATATAAAGTTCTTTTCCTTTATATTTTTTAACAAGAACATCTATTGCTTTTGAGTTCTCAGGCAAAATACCTTTTATAGAATCTAATTGATTTGTTAATGTATCTCCATTTACTTTTGTAAAACCTACAGGTGTATTATCTTCACTAATATCTTCAATCATTTTTACAAATTCAGGGTTATCAAGTGTACCCATTGCAACAGCTTCATTATACTTTTTAGCACCTTTTGCATAAGTTGATGATGCATTCATAAACTCATCAAGAGATTCTGTATATTGATGTTTAAATATATTTTGTCCTGCTTTATTTGATAACACATCAATTGAGTTTTTCAAACTTTGTATTTCGTTTTCAATTGCATTATTGTAGGCATCTTTATTAGTGTTTGCTAATGACTCCAATCTTAATTCAATAGAATCCATTTTATCTTGCAATCTTGTAACAGTATCAGTAGTGCTATCTTCTAATTCAGTAAATCTTTTTGTGGCTTCATCAAAAGCTTGTTGTGCTTTTATAGAACTCTCGCCTAACTCTCCAGATTTTGTTATAGCTTTATCAGCTTTATTTAACATAGTTTCTGTTGCTTTATCTAAAGAACCCTTTGCCTTTGCTAACTGAACATTAAGCCTTGTTGTTGCTTTTTGATAATCAGCAAAAGCCTTATCATATTGTTTAGCAAATTTCTTTGCTGTCTTTTCATCTAAATCAGCACCTTGTAATTTTGTTAGAGCATTGTCTAGTGCATCAGATGCTTTTGTGTAATTTGTTGTTGCATCTGCAACTCTAACTTTTAAATCATTATCAGCAAGTCCTTCAATCTTTTTAACTAAATCTTTTGAATAGTTAGTTTTTAATGTTTCTCTTGATTCTCTGATTTTATTTAATCTTGCTTGAGCTTTATCTTTTCTAATACCTGCTCTTTCTAAAGATTTATTTAATCTTTCTTGAGTTGCTTTAAGTTTTTCTCCAACATCTACTTTTTCTTGAGTAAGACTTTTCATTTTATTATCATATAAACTAGCTTCCTTACTTTCAATTCTACTTTGACCTGTTCTAATAGCATTTTCTATATTTTGTTTATGTATATTTTCTCCTTCAAGAGCTGAATTATATTTTCTTGAACCAAACATTTTAGTATTAAAACCTTGATCTCCATAGATATTATTTAATGATTTTTGTATAGTATCTTCATTTAATCCTTCTTCACGAGCTCTTCTAATATAACTCTCTCTTGTTGTTATATCAGTAAAATCTGCACCTGAGTATTCTTTCATTATATTAGCAAGTTTATTTGTATCACCTTTATATAGTTTTATATCGTTAGCTTTAACATAATCATCAACACTCATACCTGCTTCTTTAGCTTTTCTAGCAACTTCTGCTTCATTACCTTTTCTAGCGGCATAGAAATCTGAATGTTTATCTTTAAAATACTTTTTAGCTTTATCTAATCTTTCAATTTGTTCATCAGTATAAAAACTTCTTTGTTTTAGTTTAACATTTTCAAGTTCTTTTTGTAATTCTTCATTATTCTTTATAGTTCCTATATCACCTTCAGTTATTTTTAAAGCACCATCACTAATTTCATGTTTTATACCTTTTTTACCTAGTATATCACTAACTTTTTGTAAACTTTTATCATCAGCAACTAAAGTATTATCACTTGTAGTACCAAGTTTTTCAAGCCATCTCTTACCATTAATAGACCAATCTCTATCATATTCAATAACATCCATTAAGTCATCTTGTACAGTTTTTCTAAATGTTTCTGCTGCTTTCTTACCTTGTGTCTTTTCTAGGTTTTTAGCATAATTTTCTATTTCATCTCTAACACTATCTATTTGCATTCTTTGTAATTCTCTAGCTGTATTAACTTCATTTGCTGACCTACGTGCTTGTCCTACAAAACCACCAACAGATTTATTACTATCTAAAGAATTTTTTATACCTTTTTTAAGAGTTTGATAAGTTTCTAATCCACTTGTTTTAGTAATGTTATTTGCTTTCATAAAGTCATCTACTGACATACCTGCTTTATCTGCAAGCTTTTGTATTCTATTATCAGTAACTTTATCACCAATTTTAAGTCCTGTTTCAATAGCTTTATCACCTAATTTAGCAGTAGCTTTAACTCCTTTACCAGCAAGTTTAAATAAACCCTCACTTGGAGATATTAGTTTAGTAGTTGTTCTAGCAACATCTGAAGCAGTATCTGCAACCTTAGCTGCATCAGCAACAGCTCCTGCTGCTTTAGCTGCTGTGGTTACACCTTTAGCAGGTATAAGTGGAATATCAATAGGATCTAAGAAAATATCTCCTGCAGTACCTAACACATCAACTAAATCAAGTTTTCCTTCTCTATCTTCCATTCCTACATTAGTTAATATATCTTTAAATGCTGTATCTCTTTCTCCTTTAATACCTTCAGCAGCACCTTCTCCAAAAGAACCACCTTCTTGCATATTAGCTATACCACCAAACAATGCTTGTTGTGGTCTATTAAGTAGCTCAAATATATCAAATAAAACATTTTGATCTTCTTTTAAATTAAGTTTTTTTTCTAAAAAATTTCTTTTATCTGTTAATTCATCAGGGTCAACCCCTGCTGCTCTTAATCTTTCTGCAGCATTTGAAGCCTGAGCTCTCATATCTCTACCAGAACCAGTTTTAGAGGAAGTGTTTGTGCTTCCTCTATTTATAGTTCTACCATATAATTTTAATCCTTTATTAGCCATATGCTCACATCCTTTATTATCTATAAGTACTCCAAGAATTTAAGATTCTCTTAATATCATTTGCATATTGTTTTGCAGCATTTGAAGTTAAACCTTGTTGTGATAAACTTGATAATTGATCCATATATTTATTATAAAGTGTATTACTAATTGTCTTACTAGAAGCTTTTTTATTTAGTCCTAATTGTTTTGCTAAATCAGACTTACTTGTATTCTTAAGTAAGTTTACAAGAGAAGTAGCACTGTTATTCAATGTGTTAGTAAGATAATTTGCAGTTCCTGTAGCATTAGCAGAAGCATTATTATAACTTGCTCTTGCATTTGCCAAAGATTGATTATAAATTTGATCAGCTTCATAATTTACTTGTGCTATTTTTGATGCTAAATCACTAGCTATACTTTTTAATGTGTTATTATAATTTGTTTCTGCATTTTTTATTCCTCTGTCAGTATCTTCTTGTTTATTTTTTAATTCTGTTGTTAACGCATCCAATATACTTTGATTTTCATTTGCTAATTTACTAACATCTTGTTGCATACCTAAATCATTTTGAAGTTCTGCTAAG
>OBLI01002208.1_pt1 | contig 17112 bp, 13 predicted proteins | sample 1519701 | NCBI WGS metagenome assembly OBLI01 (sample SAMEA3663005, study PRJEB22513) | pig gut metagenome | biome: pig gut; feature: pig-associated habitat; material: faeces | place: France | collected 2012 | reverse complement strand
AAATTTAGTAAAAGCGTTAAGAAAAGGTTTAATTGATGCTATGATGGATTTGTGTAAATAGAAAAAGAATAGGATGGATTTGGTGAGTTAATTATGCGAGTAATGAATTTAATGATAGTATTAGCAGTTATTGCGATTATTATTTTAGCTGCTCAATATTTTTCTCAGTTACGGAAAAACCGCAACGGTAATAATTTCGTAAGTGGGGGACGTGTCTTTTTTAACTGGACATTGGTCGCTGTCTTAGTAATTTGTGTTGGGGGAATAATTTTTGGTAGCATTCATTCACATCGACAAGAAGCAAAGCCAGCTCAAACTGATAAGACCGAAAATGTTGAATACGCTGCTTCCGACAGTGATAATTTGGGAAAAGTCTCAGTTCAGTTTGATCGGAAAGTTACTTTAAATGATAATGGAGAAGCAAAAGTTAAGTTTAAGGTTTCTCCACAAACTACTTTGACAATCCGGGGACATAAGAGCAAAGAGATTGTTAAGACGTTTGAAGCAAGTAAGGGCGAATCACTAGTTAACCATACTTATACATTTGATGTAGCTGGCACTTATGATATTATTGCAGAACGCGGTGATCAAAAGGTGACCAAGCAGTTAAAGGTTAAGGGCAACGATAATACCCAAGAAAGTTCATCAAGTAGCAGTTCGATAAGTTCTAGTTCTTCTTCAGTCGCTTCCTCAGCAAGTAGTAGTACGGTTTCCTCGTCTTCAAGCTCGACTGCTTCCACGGCGCAAAGTAACAGCGAAAGTTCAAGCAGCACAACAGCAGCTTCATCGAATAATGGAGGAAGCTCAAGAAACTACAATACTTCTCGTCCACGATATAGTGGCAATGGCGGTGGAAATAGGCCCTCTGGTAACCGTACGCCGGCTGCTCCTGCGCAAGAATCAAGTACTCCTGCCTATAGTCAAGAAAACAATGGCTATGTTAGCGATGGTCCACAATATTAATTTCTATTCATAATTAAATATCTAATGATAAAAGAATAAACTATTTTTAAAAGAACAAAAGATAATTTTTTCATATGAAAAATTATTCTTTTGTTCTTTTTCTATTATCATTAACGGTGGAAAAATATTGATATATCAAGGATAAAAAGGTAGAAAATATTAAAAAATATATTCCTGAATAATTTATCAGTATTGAAATAAGAATGAAGTATATTATACTCAATACTAAATAATAGTTATCGAATTATAAAAGTCTTTAAGGGGGAGAAAAAAGATGCTTGATACAGATGAGATCAAAAAAATGAGGTACTTGGTGTTGAGCTTGCCCCTGTTGAAACTGTTGGCGGACAAGTAAAATTAGGGGAAAAATCTGCTTCAAGCGTTGCTTCACTCAATAGAACGCCATTATTGGAAAAAATGCTTAAAGCAGCACCAAATTTTGCGGCTCAACAACAAAAATTGAACGGCCAAGAACCGATAATAAAAAATAATCCAGCATTAGGTGAATATCAACTAATTGATGATTTAGGTGGCTTAATGCATGGGACTTACTTACAGGCAACTAATAGTGAAAGCCACGCTAAAGATCGTTCGCTTGTAAGTCGTAATTCAATGAGTGAAACGGCATCATTAGTTAATTATCGCGCAGCTACTGATTTTAGTGGATATGGTCATTTAAAAAATAATACAGAAACTACCAAATCAGTTGAAGTTGTCTATACGCTGCCTATATTTGAAGGAAAGCAAGGAACGGCACAAGTTGTACTTGATGGGGCGCGGATTAATGAATTCGACGGTCTTGAATACAAAGATGAAAAGGGAAATGTAATTCCTGGATTTGATATTACCTATAGTTATCAAGGACACGAAGGAGAGTATTCGACGATTGATACCCTTAAGCAACGTGATGACTTTAGTTGGGAAAAAGTAACAGCGATTATGGTATTTGGTTCTTTATTACCAAACAGTTCTTACCGTGTTGAATTTCCTTTTAAGATTACAAATCTAGAAAATATTAATACGCAAGAGCAATTTAATTTAAATGAATATGCCTTTTACGATTTAACAGTTAATAAGCACACAACGTCACAATTAAACTTCCGCTTAAGCACGCCTGTTTTTGCTCATGATGCCTATCAAAATATCCCATTCATGGCACTTAGCCGAACTGAAGACGATGATGAGGTATTTTCAGAAGATGTTCAAGCAATAATGCCAACTTTGGGTGAAGTACCATATGCAATCAGTAACTTTAACGATGAAGTTTCATTTGAGATTGATGGGGATAATGTAATGTGGCAAGGCGGTCAATACTTCTTTAAGCTGGCCGCTATTCAAAGTGCGATTCAGGAAAAGGGATTTTCAGTCGATGTTGACAAGACGGGACGAAAGTTAATGAGGGCTGCCGCATTTATGGTTCAACCTACTTATCTTGATTTTGAAAACTTTGACTTTATTCCTTATATTGTCATCCATCAACTTCTTATTACAAAATCATTTACTCTTAAGGCAGAGGCAAAAGATGATTGGAATTCATTTGGCGGGATTGAAAAAGTTTGCGGTCTCTCCTCAACTAATGAGGAACTTCCGGTTAGTCCTGAACAAACATTTATTGTTGATGATTCTGAATTAGTCGATGCAACGCCTGGCGATTATAATGTCATTATTGGCTATTTCCTTAATGGAAGTGAAGGTAATGATATGTTAATTACTTCGCCGGCAAAGGTAAGGATGGTTGAAAATAAACAGACAATTAATGTTTACTATGTTGACTTAGTTGATGTTCCTAATAAAGCAAAAGGTGATTTACAGCCAAGTGATGGAAAAATTCTTGAAAATCAAACCCAAACTTTTACCGGTCAAGGTGATGAGGAGTATCATAACCAACTTTGGGGTGAAGAAAACGGCTTTGAGATTTATGAGTATGAACAAGGTGCTAAATCAGGAGCATATGTTGGAGGACAACCTACTAAGGACTATTATGTTTACCTTATTCATAAAATTGAAAAGATTGCCGAAGATCACCAAGTAACACGAACGATTACATTTAATATGCCAGATGGTTCTAAGCAAATTATTAAGCAAATTGGAAAAATTCAGCGTTTGGGAATTACTGATAAAACGGCCAATGAACAAACATGGAGTGATTGGAGTAAAGCTACTCTTCCCGCAGTGACCGCACCTCATGTACCAGGATATACGGTCAAAAATGTTGATGCTGAACCAATCTCATTAACTTCAAAAGATAGCAATATTAATGTTATCTACCATCCAAAGCAAGTTAAGGTTAAGATTAAATATGTCGATGAAGCTGGAAATGAAATTGATGAGCAAATAATTTCAGGACTTGCTGGCGATTTGATCAGTCATAAACCAACAGTTGAAACTGACCGTCTTGCTGATGAAGGATATGTGATTGTAGATAATGAATTGCCACAAAATGCCCGCTTAATGGCCGAAGACGGCGAGCAGGAAAAAGAATACAAGATTATTATTAGTAAACAGAATTCACAAGTACAACAAATTACCGTCTTTTATGTTGATGTTCCTGATGATCGGTTACCAATTGTTAAGCCTTCTTCTGGTCGAATTATTGATAATCGAACTCAAAGATTAAACGTTACAGAAGGACAAACGTACAATAATAAACTATGGGATTTTGAAAGTGCCGGATACGAACTATTTAAGGCTGACAAAGGGGCATTAAAGGGAAAGTATTTTGCTGGTAGTCCTGAACAACAATATTATGTTTACCTAACTCACCAAACTACTCCCCTAAAGAAGGAGCATCACGTAACGCGAACTATTCAGATTACAATGCCTGATCAAACACAACAACTTGTAACTCAGGAAGCAATTGTTACTCGTTTCGGTGTTCATGATGAAGTGCTTGGTAGTGACATTTGGCAAGAGTGGAGTAAGGAAGTGCTTCCTGAATATATCCCAACACCAATTGACGGATATGATACACTTACAATTCCTGCTGAACAGGTTGATGAAAATGCGAGTGATCGAAGTGAAAAGATTGTTTACACTCCCCAGACAGCTAAAATTCAGGTTAAGTTCATTGACCAAACTGGCACGGAATTAGTGTCTAAGGAACTTATTGGAAAAACGGGAGAAGAATTTGACTACGATCCAACTTCTCAAATTAAATCATTTGAAGCTGAGGGCTATGTCCTTGACAAGAATACTGTTCCAGCTGACCATCATTTCTTGGCTGGAACACAGACTTATGTTATTAACTTAAAGAAGTTAGTAGCAGTAACCCCTCATGATAATAGTGAGACAGAATCGACAATCGAACAAATTAAGTCGACTGATGATGAGAAAACTGAAAATAAAAAGGGAATCTTTGCTGCATTTAAAGGCTATTTTAAATAGGTGAATTAATAAAGGAGTACAGAAGGAATAAACCGCTAATGGTAAATTCCCTCTGTACTCCTTTTTGCGTTAAAAATATTAATTATCATAATTGCCGGTGATTGGGTTCATTTCATGGATTTGATTTGTAGCGGGGTCATATTGATAGGTACCAGTAAGGTGAGCTACATTTGGATCGCCGCCTTGGTTATTGCGAACTTCAATTTGATAATTATTATTTTGATTATTCTTAGTCATGTAATAATGATTACCATCTTGTTGAACGCCACTTGTCTTGACGAAACTCGTTAGGACTTGTTGATCGGTTTGTGCTGAGGAAGTGGAATTGGTAGTTGCTGATTGGCTGCTAGAACTACTAGTTATGGATGAACTAGGAGCTGTTACCGTTTGATTAGTTGATTTTTCTGAACTGTTAGCTACCTTTGAATTTGCGCTTGTTGAGCTTGTATTTGTTGAAGAAGTGGACTGGACATTAGTAGGTGTAGATGTAGAGGTTTGATCCTTTGCCTTTTCGCTACTAGTGGAGGAGGCCGCCTTTTTGCTTGTTTGTTGACTTACTTTTGTCGCAGAAGTAGATGTCTTTGTTGGAGCTGCTGCGCTATTGGTACACCCAGCTAGTCCAAGGGCTGCTAAAATTACTAATGAACTTGCTAAAACTTTATTTGTCATCTTCATCATTTTAATGACCCCCCTCAACCTCTCTTATTTTTATAAAATCATTACAACTATATTATACCGCCTTTTGAAATAGTTTTGTAATATTTTTAACTTATTTGTCACAATTAACCAATTTTGTTTAATAAATTTCTGGATATTTTTCCTTTGCCCTATTTACGTTAAAATAAACTCTATTGAGGAAGTGAATTAAACGATGAATAAATACGATTTAACAATTACCAAATTACATCAAATGGTTAAAGAAGGGATTGTTCCCGGAGTTAGCTATTTGATTTTTGATCATCAACATACGATTAAGGAAGTAACAGGGATGGCCCAAGTTTATCCCGAGACTGAAATATTAAAACCAGGTATGCTCTATGATGTAGCTTCACTAACGAAAGTGGTAGGAACAGTTCCGGTTATTGCCCAGCTTATTCAGAAAGGAACATTGTCTTTAGATGATCCAATAAAGCAATATTTACCTGAGTTTAACGATGACCGACCAACTATCCGTAACCTGCTTACTCATACTTCGGGGATTGCTGGTTATATTCCACATCGTAATGAGTTGACTGCCTCCGAACTAAAGAAGGCTTTTTTAGCGAAAATGCATGTGGAGGATAGCTTGAACCGTCAAATCAAATATGCGGATGTAAACTATTTGTATTTAGGATGGATTATTGAACGAATTTATGATCAACCAGTTCAAAATGTTATTACAGAACAGGTTCTCAAACCATTGAATCTGCCAACTGCAACATTTAATCCTACCCCAGCTAATTGCGTGCCAACAGAAGTACAAACGAAACGTGGCTTGATTAGGGGAGAAACTCATGATCCTAAGGGGTATATTTTAGGAGAAAGTTGTGGATGTGCAGGCCTCTTTGCATCGTTGAAAGATTTGGAGATTTTTAGTCATGCGCTTATTGAAAATAATTTAAATGGTCTTCTTACTTCTGAAACAATTGATCTTTTTTTTACAGATCAAACACGAATTCCTGGTCCGCATAGCCGCTCTCTGGGATGGAAACTATTTCATGCTAAAGATCATCACCTTTTGATTAGCCATACTGGGTTTACGGGAACTTGGATGGTGTTAGATCGTCAAACTGACCAAGGCTTTATTGTATTAACTAATCGTGTTCATCCAAGTGCCAAAAACCAAGAATTTTTAGCTGCTCGTGACCAACTTTTTGCAATTTATTTAACAGAAAAAGAAAAAACTTTGTGAAATTTATATGCAATCAATTGAATAACCGCTTTCACAGAATATGCGCTTTAGGGGTAAAAAATGTATAAAAACTGTTGATAATTTATATTAATAACTTCTTTTTATATAATTCACTAAATATTGATTTGACGGCATTTGACAACGTTTACATAAACTAATATGATGTAGTTGTAGTCAAGTGATACTTCAAAAAAGGAGTGATATTGTATGCAAAGTCCAATTCATGTTACATCAGAAATTGGGAAGCTTAAGACAGTTATGTTGCATCGACCAGGTAAGGAAATCGAAAATGTTTATCCTGAAATTCTTCACCGGATGCTTGTAGATGATATTCCATACTTACCGATCGCTCAAGAAGAACATGACCTTTTTGCGCAAACATTACGTGATAACGGCGCAGAAGTCTTGTATCTTGAAGATTTATTAACAGACGCACTGGCAGATGATAATATCAAAGATGAATTCCTTGAAAAGATCATCGCTGAATCTGGTTATGCTGCTGGAGCAATCCATGACGGCTTAAAGGAATTCTTGCTTAGTTTCAGTACTAAGGATATGGTTAACAAGATTATTGCTGGTGTACGTAAAGATGAAATTAAAACAAAGTATGCTTCGCTTGCCGAATTAGCAGAAGATAAGGATTACCCATTCTATATGGATCCAATGCCAAATGCATACTTTACGCGTGACCAACAGGCATGTATCGGGGATGGAATTACCATTAATCACATGACCTTTAAGGCACGTCAACGCGAATCTCTCTTTACTGAGTACATCATTAAGCACAATAAGCGTTTTGCTGACAAGGGTGTTGAAGTATGGCGAAACCGTTATCCTGAAGGCCGGATTGAAGGTGGAGATGAATTAGTTCTCAGCGATCATGTATTAGCAATTGGTATTTCTCAACGAACATCTGCAAAGGCTATTACAGAATTAGCTGAAAGTCTCTTTGAAAAGTCTGATTATGATACAGTAATTGCTATCCATATTCCTCACAATCACGCAATGATGCACCTTGATACTGTGTTTACAATGATTAACTATGATCAATTTACAGTTCATCCAGCAATCTTACGTGATGGTGGACATGTTGATGCATACATTATGCACCCAGGTAATAATGGTGAAATTTCAATTACTCATGAAACAAATCTTAAAGAAATTTTGAAGAAGGCACTTGATAAGCCGGAAATTGATTTAATTCCTACTGGTGGCGGTGATCCAATTATTGCCCCACGTGAACAGTGGAATGACGGTTCTAACACGCTAGCAATTGCCCCTGGTGTAGTTGTAACTTATGATCGGAACTATGTCTCAAACGATTTGCTGCGTAAGCATGGCATTCTCGTTCACGAGGTTCGTTCAAGCGAATTATCACGGGGTCGTGGTGGCCCACGGTGCATGTCATGTCCAATTGTTCGTGAAGATCTCAAGAAATAAATAAGATAATGAAAGCAGCAAATTTATCTGAGTAATCTAGAAAGGGTATAATTTTGCGGCTTTTTCTTGTATCATTTTAGTATAATCAACATGATAAGAAGGGAACACGAATGGATCGAAAGGCAAGAAGAAAATATATTGAACAAGTGGTTAATGATCGTAAAATTGAAACGCAAGAAGAATTGCTTAAGATGTTAACTGAGGCGGGTTTCGAGACGACACAAGCAACAATTTCAAGAGATATTCATGCGTTGAATATCGTTAAAGCAAATGATGGCGATGGTCATACCCATTATGTTCAACTTCATGTGACACCCGAACATAATTTTGAACGATTATATCAAGGAATTCATGATAATGTGCGGACAATTGAAACTGTTCAATTTATGAACGTGATCAAAACTGCACTAAATTCTAGTTATGCGACGATTTTGGCTGGAATGTTTGATGAACTTGATATTCCGGAAGTTGTGGGCACACTTGCTGGAAATGACACCTTGATTATCATTAGTAAAGATAATGATGATGCTAAAATGGTTTATGACTTAATCATTCAACACATGCATTCATAAACTGCATAGGAGGGATATTTATGGATGAACAAAAGAAAGGTATTGGTAGAGGCGAATTGATCGCCTTAATTGTAAGTTCATGTATCGGTACCGGAATATTTGGTATTACTAGTGATGTGGCAGCGGCGGCGGCACCAGGTCCTGCCCTGTTAGCTTGGATTTTTGTTGGAATTGGTTTTTTGATGTTAGTTCTCTCGCTAAATAATTTATCTGAAAAGCGACCAGATCTTACTTCAGGGATTTTCTCATATGCTGGTGCCGGTTTTGGGCCATTAGGTGAATTTATTTCTGGATGGTCTTACTGGTTATCCGCATGGCTGGGAAATATTGCTTTTGCCACCATGTTGATGAGTTCAATTGGAACGTTCTTCCCAACCTTTAAAGGTGGTCAAAATTTACCATCGATTATTATTGCCATCATCTTCTGTTGGCTATTAACAATCTTAGTTAACAATGGTGTTGAAAGTGCATCTTTTGTTAACATGATTGGAACAATCTGCAAGGTTTTACCATTAGTTATCTTTATTATTATGATGGTTGTTTTCTTCAAGGCTGGGATGTTCACAGCAGATTTCTGGGGCCGGGTTGCCAATAATGCTTCTCACGGCACTACAACTGGGTCTGTTTGGGAACAAATGAAAGGTACCCTAATGACCTTAATTTGGGTATTTATCGGTGTTGAAGGTGCTTCTGTTATGGCAAGTCGGGCAAAGTCCCTTACAGCCGCTCGTGAAGCTTCTCTCATCAGTTTTGGCCTTTTAGTAGTTATCTATGTATTAATTTCAATTTTACCTTATGGTGCATTAACTCGGGCAGAATTAGCCGGCATGGGACAACCAGCTATTGGTCATGTTCTTCAAGCAACCGTTGGTAGTTGGGGCTCAATTTTAATCAATGTTGGTTTAATCATCTCAACAATTGTTTCCTGGCTTTCTTGGACAATGCTCCCAGCCGAAACAACAATGTTAGTTGCCGATGATAAGGCAATGCCAAAAATCTGGGGAAAGGTTAATGCCAAAAAAGCACCAACTGTTTCCTTGATGATTACAGCGGTATTGCAAACAATCTTCTTGTTCTCATTGCTTTTCACTGATAAAGCCTATGAATTCGCATATTCCTTATGTAGTGCAGCAATTTTATTCTCATACTTATTTGTTGGACTTTACCAAATGAAATACAGTTCTGCACACCAAGAATGGGGACAATTTACAATTGGTTTGCTCTCTGCTGCATTCATGTTCGCATGTATGTTCCTTGCTGGATGGCAAGAAGTCTTATTAGTTTCAATTAGTTTTATTCCTGGATTCTACATTTACTACTTAGCATGTAAAGAAAATAATCGTAAAGTTACAACTGCTGAAAAGTGGACAATGGCGCTAATTTTAATCCTAAGTGTTATTGCAATTTGGCTAGTTGCTAATGGAACTATTGCCATCGGCTAGGTAAATAATGTATAATTATTCCACATTTCAAGAATATTTATAAGTGAGGTGATTAAGGTGAAGGAAAAGAAGTTAAATCTCTTCCTCTTAATCACCTTAATTGTAGGAACGATTATTGGTGGTGGGATTTTTAATAGTCCGACCGATTTAATTTTGAAAGCAAATCCAATGGCTGCATTAGTTGCCTGGTTAATTGGTGGCTTCGGGATTTTGATGCTAGTACTAGTTTTTTACAAGCTTTCTGTTATTAAGCCGGAGATGAACGGTGGAATTTATACTTATGCAAAAGAAGGCTTTGGTAACTATATTGGTTTTAATTCTTTTTGGGGATATTGGATGGGGGCAGTATTTGGTAATATTGCCTTTATCTCACTCTTCTTTAAGACCTTAAATAGTATGCTAGGAACGCACCAACTTTCGCCATTAATGTGTTTTATCGGAGGCTCAATTATTCTGTGGGGATACACAGCAATTACATGGTTTGGTGTCCGTGAGGCAAGTATCCTTAATGCCGTCATTACGATTATTAAGATCTTACCGCTTTTATTAGTTGTTATTGTTGGTGTTTTTGCATTTCAGCCTCATATTTTTAATGTTCCTGATTGGACAAGCATTCTTGCTGTTAATCAAACGCATGTAGCATTTAAAGACCAGATTAGTGGTGCGATGAGTACTATTGTGTGGTGCTTTGTTGGGATTGAAGCGGCTGTTTCAATGTCGCGTCGAGCAAAACAGCCACGTGATGTTGGATTGGCAACGATTATTAGCTTTGTAATTGTATTGGTTCTCTATATCTCAATATCTATCATTCCAATGGGGATCCTACCTGCTAAAGAACTTAGCCAGACTTCAGTTCCACTAGCAGCAGCGCTTAGTCATACAGCATTGGGAGTAGTTGGAAGCCTTATTATAAAAATAGGTTTACTAATTTCTCTACTAGGAGCATTATTGAGTTGGTTTATGATTGGCCCTGAAATTGCATACGTAACTAGTTATGATCGGGATATGCCGCGAGCATTTAAACTTGTTAACCGTCATGGCGTTCCTGGCTTTGCATTAATTGTATATACAATTATTATGCAAGTATGCTTACTGGTTTTACTGCTTCCACAACTTCAAATGGCCTATACAATTGCCTATACTTTGGCTGCGACAATGACACTAGTTGCTTACTTGCTCTCTGCGTTATATGGATTGAAGTTAGCAATTAGCGAAAAGATGAGTCTTGGTTTTAAGGTTATTGCTACGCTAGCCTCTATCTATTCTGTCTATATGCTAGTCGCTTCAGGGCTTGAATATGTATTTGCAAGTGCGATTATTTTTGCACTAGGAATACCGTTGTTTGCTGGCGCTCCTAATAAGATGAGCAAGAAAGAAAAGTGGTTAGCAACAATTATCGCCTTAGCAGCTGTGATTGCGCTTATGCTGATTATTACTGGAAAGATTAATTTTTAAAATATAAAAGGGATGAGGTTAGAAGGAATTTTTACTTTCCTTCAATCTCATCCCTTTTTGTGTTCTAATCTTCGCTAGTCATCTTACTTTTCATGTTATCCATTCGCCAGACGACATAGGTTTCAATCAATGTGATTAGGCTTACCCATAAAATCGTGAAATTCGATGAAGTAAGAAATAGTAAGATGATTAGGATCCAAGATATCCAGTTCCAACGACGCTCCAGACGGATAACTTTGGCAAAGCGAGGTGGAATTCTAGTTGGGTTTTGGATGGCTAGTGCTTGTAGTTGGGAGAAAAGACGGACTTCCCAAAAACTTTCCAGCAAAAAAATAATGGTAAATACAAATGTTATGGTTTGATTCACTGTTTGTCACCTTAATTAAAATGTAGGTTTAATTTTTAGGGCTTTTTGACTGCTTAAGTCGGCATCGGGGTATTTATGCTCAAGAGCTGCTAAAAGAATCTTTTTAGCAATCTCACCATTTCTTGTAAGAATGGGACCGTGGAAATAAGAGCAATAAGTGTTTTTATAGATTGCTCCTTCGGTATGATCTTCACCGTTATTTCCATTACCAGAAATTACTTTACCAAGTGGACGCTCACCTTTTCCTAAGAATGTGCGGCCGTTGTGATTTTCAAAGCCATGGTACTCTTGATTGCTTTCTTCATTTTTGATGGTAATATCCCCAATGAACCGGTGATTGTCTTGACTTAAGGTATAGTGATCAAGGATTCCAAGTCCCGGAATCTTCTCGCCATCAGCACCAATATAGTAGTGACCAAGAAGCTGGTATCCTCCACAAATAGCAAGAAGCGGTTTGCCATCGTTAATAAATTGGTCAATCCCCGCTTTTTTGTTTGGAAGATCTTTGGAAACGACAAGTTGTTCGTAATCTTGACCACCGCCAAAAAGAGCTAAGTCAAAATCTTGTGGATTAAAGTCGTTGTCGATACTAATGACTTTGACATCAATATCGGCATCCATCTGTTTAGCGTAATATTGAAGGGCAATAATATTACCGACATCACTGTAAGTATTTAATAAATCGCCGTAGAGGTGGGCGAGGTGTAAGTGATATTTTGCCATTAGTCCATTCCTCCTTTAATATAACCTTTTTCTGCTAGTTGTTTCCGCAATTGCAGAACGGCTGTATAGGTTGCCAGAATATAGACATGTTCAGTCGGCATTTCCTTGATCTTATCAATTACCTGGGTAAGGTCTGGTTCATGCCACATGTCTTTTACTCCAGCCATTGTTAATCTGGTGGTAATATCTTTATAGCGTTCTCCCCCAGTCATGTATTGCGGAATTTGATGGTGGGTAAGTTTTTCAAAGTCACCGTCCCAGATCCAACTAGTGTCAATTCCATCAGCATAGTTAGCGTTTAGCAAGAAAGCAAAACTAAATGGTTTGTCATCCGTCTCAATCATATCTAAAACCTGATTAAGGCCAACTGGATTTTTGACTAAGATCAAAGTAACCTGTTTTCCGTCGATGTTAATAACTTCTTGCCGACCAAATACTCGTTCGTCTGATTCAAAAGCATCTTTAATTTGTGCTTGGCTCACTCCGAGAAAACGGCCAAGAGAGTAAGCAGCAAGAGCATTATAGATGTTATATAAACCGCCAATTCCGATGGTGTATTTTTGACCATCAATTTCAAAAGTTGAATGTGTTGGGGTAAGCTTATCAATTTTGGTAACAGCGTACGTTAATTCTGGTCGATGGAAACCACAATTTGGACAGAAGTAGTTCCCTAAACCTGCATAAGTCCGCATTCGATACTTTAGAATGTGTTGACATTTAGGACAAAGAAGCCCATCAGTGTTAGCTGGGGCGTTAAATGGTTCTTTTTCTTCGTGGTTGAAGCCATAATAGATGATTGGATTAGGCAAGTCCTTACTGTTAAAGAGTTGTTCATCCCCGTTAGCAATGATGGTTGCTTTTGGTGCTAGTTTAACACCCTTTAAGATCTTGTTATAAGTGGTGTAAATTTCACCATAACGATCCATCTGATCACGGAAAATGTTGGTGAAGACAAAAGCAATTGGGGTGATGTATTTACATACTTTAACTACGTTTGCTTCATCGACTTCGAGGACGGCCAGGCCCTTTTTCTTTGGACGGGGAGCTGTAATAAAGGTAGTTACGATTCCCTGTTCCATGTTAGAACCAGTCGGATTAGTAAGAACTTGGTCATACTTTTCCCGTAAAACTCGTACGCTTAATGCGGTGGTTAATGTTTTTCCATTAGTCCCTGTTACAATAACAAGGTCGTACTTTTTGCTAAAGGCTTGGAGAATATTTGGATCAAGCTTTAAGGTTAGTTTTCCTGGAAGAGAACTTCCTCCGTTCATAAAAGTATGGAGGAACCAATAGCTTGACCGCCCGGCAAATTCGGCAAATGAACTTCGAACTGTCATGAATATATGTATTCCTTTCGTGTCAATTGTAAGTGATACAATAGTAATGATTAAAATTACCGTTTAATTCTAAACTTTACGATAACAAAAAGAAAGTTATTAAACTGAAATTATTATAAGATTAAAGTTATTCAATGTAAAAAACTCTTTCCTAATGTGGAAGTATTTAAATGACACAACTTTTTGGATATAATGAAGAGTACTATGCAAACAAAAAGGAGCAATTGTAGTGGCACAACTATTCTTTAAATATGGCGCGATGAATTCTGGTAAGTCAATCGATATTTTGAAGGTTGCTCATAACTATGAAGAACAAGGAAAGCCGGTTGTCTTAATGACGAGCGGCGTTGATGATCGTTCTGGTCGAGGGATCATTGCTAGTCGAATTGGCTTAGAGCGTAAGGTAAAACCAATTATGGATGACACCAATATTTACGATTACGTTAATAAGATGGACCGTAAGATATATTGTGTATTGATTGACGAAGCACAGTTTTTAAAGAAAGAGCATGTCTTACAATTAATCAAAATTGTTGATGAGCTAAATATTCCGGTAATGGCTTTTGGACTAAAGAATGACTTTCGGAATGAATTATTTGAAGGTTCAAAATATTTACTGATTTATGCTGACAAAATTGAAGAGATGAAAACAATTTGTTGGTTCTGTCCTCACAAAGCTACGATGAATTTACGGATTCATAATGGCAAGCCAGTATATGAGGGAGAACAAGTCCAGATAGGGGGAAATGAATCATATTACCCAGTATGCCGGAAGCACTATTTTCATCCCCAATTAAAACAATAGGAGGAATAACCAAGAATGGAAATGGAAGAAATTTTCGATAAGCTTCAAGCGGTTGCTGATCGTTACGATGAACTAAATGAATTGATCAGTGATCCAGAAGTAATTGCCGACTCACAACGTTTTATGAAGCTTTCAAAAGAAGAAGGAAGCTTACGTGAAACGGTTGAAAAATATAATCAATATAAAAAAGTCACCCAAACGATTAGTGATGATGAAGAACTATTACGTGAAACGAATGATGATGACTTAACCGCCTTAACTAAAGAAGAGTTAGCAGAAGCGCGGGAAGAACAAGCACAGTTAGAAAAAGAGCTGGAAGTCCTCCTAATCCCTAAAGATCCTAATGATGATAAAAATATTATCATGGAAATTCGTGGTGCAGCCGGAGGGGATGAAGCAAGTCTATTTGCTATCTTCGCTATGCTGAAAAACAAGGCTGGAAAGTAGAAGTTGTAGATCGAAATGAAACTGAAGTCGGTGGCTTTAAAGAAATTGCTTTAATGATTACTGGGGATAAAGTTTATTCCAAGCTTAAGTTTGAAAACGGAGCGCATCGTGTTCAACGGGTTCCTGTTACTGAATCCGCTGGACGTGTCCATACGTCAACTGCGACGGTTGGGGTAATGCCAGAAGCTGAAGACGTAGATGTGGATATTGATCCAAAAGATATCCGAGTTGATGTTTACCGTTCAAGCGGTGCCGGTGGTCAGCACGTTAACAAGACTTCATCAGCTGTTCGAATGACCCACTTGCCAACAGGGATTGTTGTTGCAATGCAAGATGAACGCTCACAACAGCAAAACCGGGCTAAGGCAATGCGGATTTTGAAGTCACGGGTTTATGATTATTACCAACAACAAGAACAAAGCGCCTATGATCAAAAGCGGAAAGACGCGATTGGGACAGGTGATCGTTCAGAACGGATTCGTACTTACAACTACCCACAAAACCGGGTAACAGATCACCGAATTGGGTTAACATTAAACAAGCTTGACAAGATTATGGCTGGTGACCTCGATGAAATTATTGAAGCATTGATTGTTGCTGACCAAACGCAAAAGTTGGAGCAATTGCGGAATGAGTAGTTTCGTACCGACCAACTATTTTATGGCTCAGCGATGGGCAAAAGAACAATTACAAGGAACAGATATTGATCCAAGTGCCCCCCAGTTTTTACTTCAGCAATCACATGGTTGGGATGCGACTCACTTACTTTTACATAATCGTGATGAGATGCCGGCTGACGAAGTAGACTGGTGGAAGGATGCCATAACAAGATTGCTTAATCATGAGCCTGCTCAATATATTGTTGGGCAGGCCCCATTTTATGGACGAACTTTTAAGGTTAATAAAAATGTTTTGATTCCAGAAGCTGAGACAGCAGAGTTAATCGATTGGGTATTGCAAGAAATGCCATCTCGCCCATTGAAGGTCCTTGATTTAGGAACGGGGAGTGGGATCATAGGGATTACTCTTGCGCTTGAACGGCCAGCCTGGAATGTAAGTTTAAGTGACATTTCACCCGCTGCACTTGCTGTTGCTCAGGAAAATATGGCTAAGTTTAACCTGGAGTTACCATTAATTAAAAGTGATTTATTTGAAAATATTGATCAGCAATATGATTTAATTGTAACTAATCCGCCTTATATTGACCCGGACGATACTGATAAAATTGATCAAGCTGTCCTTGAAAATGAACCAGCAGCGGCGTTATTTGCTAGTGAACATGGTTTGGGCTTCTATCATCGCTTATTTAAACAAGCAGGGCAGTATTTAACTACGACTGGTCAAATATTTGGCGAAACTGGTTATGATCAAGAAGAATCAATTCAAGAATTACTACATCAAACTGATAAACACGCACAGATATGCCCACGACATGATGTGGCAGGAAAAATGAGGATGATACACGCATGGGATTTTTCAAACGCAGGAGGAAGATAGTAAGAATGGATACGAAGATTTTTCGACATGGTGAGATTGCCCAAGCAGCAGCTGCGATTAAGCGCGGTGAATTAGTGGCTTTTCCAACTGAAACTGTTTATGGATTAGGGGCTGATGCAACCAATGAAAAAGCCGTTAAGAATGTTTATTTAGCAAAAGGGCGGCCAAGTGATAATCCATTGATTGTTCATGTTAACTCCATCGCAATGGTTGAAAAGTATGCTGCCGAGATTCCTGATAATGCCCGAAAGTTGATGGATGCATTTTGGCCTGGTTCTTTAACCATTATCTTGAAAATTAAGAAGGGTGCTCTTTCAAAAACCGTTACAGGTGGTTTAAAAACTGTCGCCTTTCGTTATCCAGATTGTCAACCAACCCTTGATTTAATTGAAGAAGCTGGTGTTCCGATGGTGGGACCATCTGCTAATACTTCTGGTAAACCAAGCCCGACTACTGCCCAACACGTTTATCATGACTTACATGGTAAGATTGCTGGAATTGTAGATAATGGTCCGACACGGGTAGGGGTTGAATCAACTGTCCTTGACATGTCAACAGATCATCCTGTAATTTTACGTCCTGGTGCTGTTACAAAAAAGGACATTGAAGCAGTGATTGGGTCAATTGACCTCAATCATCACAAAGTAGGAAAAAATGAAACTCCTAAAGCTCCCGGAATGAAATACAAACACTATGCCCCTAAGGCCCAAGTATATATTGTTGATGAAGATACAGATTGGGATAAAGTTGTTGAATGGATACGACAACAACCATTTGATGTTGGGATGA
>OBLI01002205.1_pt1 | contig 17128 bp, 13 predicted proteins | sample 1519701 | NCBI WGS metagenome assembly OBLI01 (sample SAMEA3663005, study PRJEB22513) | pig gut metagenome | biome: pig gut; feature: pig-associated habitat; material: faeces | place: France | collected 2012 | reverse complement strand
TACAGATATTACTGCGTCGGCTAGCGCAGACGTATCCGTAGGCTTATTGAGACGGCTGAATCAGCTAACTGAGACGGCTGAATTCGCTGACAGAACTACTTGAGTTAGCAAACTGAACTACTTGAATAGCCCAACCGGGATAAAAACAAAGCGGGCAGACCTCTTTTCACGAAGAAGGCCGCCCTGTTTCCTAATAATACTTTGTTTTGCATTAAAGAAATGCAATGCTTGAGCAAAAATATTTTTATTTCTCTATCAGTCCCTCTACATACTTGCGGAGGATACCGATGCCCTTGAGGTTTTCGCCACCCTGTGGAATGATGATGTCAGCATAGCGCTTGGTGGGTTCGATAAACTGCTCGTGCATCGGCTTCAGGACCTTGAGGTATCGGTCTACCACCATCGATACGGTGCGACCCCTGTCGATGGTATCACGCTGAATGTTGCGTATCAGGCGCTCATCAGCATCGGTATCCACGAACACCTTCAGGTCCATCAGGTCTCTCAACTTCTTGTCCACCAGCGTCATGATGCCTTCGATGATCACAACCGGCTTGGGGGCAACGTGAATCGTTTCCGGTTCACGGTTGCATTTGATATAACTATAGGTGGGTTGCTCTATCGCCTTGCCAGCACGCAGATCAGCGAGCTGCTGGTGCAAAAGCTTCCAATCGAATGCCGACGGGTGGTCGAAGTTGATCTGATGACGTTCTTCCTCGGTCATCTGCGAGGTATCGTTATAATATGAATCGAGGGGCACCACAGCCACATAATGAGGCGGCAGCACTTCTACAAGTTTCTTCACCACAGTGGTCTTGCCGGAGCCTGTGCCTCCCGCAATGCCAATAACGGTCACTTTATCTTTCATATTCTATTATTCTTCTATAAGATTTCATCAAACATCTTGCGGTAGAATTCAGCCTTCTTCTCCACTGCCATAGGATAGGCACGGGAACTGGAGGGCATGCGGTACAGACGGAGACTGCGTCCCTCGAACTGGAATTCTGCATAGCCTCCCATTTCAGGCTTTTCCTTGATGCCGAAGTGTTCTGAAAATACCTTCGTGGCAAGCTGGCCGGCTGTGAGCACCGCCCTGCAATGGGGCAGCTGGCGGAGCATGCCGTCGAGATCGGCGGACTGCACGATCTGCAGGTCCTTGTCGGATGCCGTATTCTTGGTGCGTATCACCTGCTGTGCGGTATCATAGATGGCGACGCCCTTCTCCCTGAGAAATTCCTTAATAGCATCGAGGCGGTAGGTCTTCTTCTCTACATCCACGAAATGGAGCTTATCCTGGAAGTAGATAATCCCGAATATCCTCCACATATCATTCTGGAAGTTGGGATAATACCAGGGCATGCACCACCGCTTCTCTGCAGGCGGAAACGTGCCGAGCATCAGCAGCCGCGCATTATCGGGCAGCCACGGTTCAAAAGGATGATTCTCAATCATTTTCTACTTCTTTTCCTTCACCAGGTACATCACTACCGGCAGGTGATCGCTGTAGCCGTTAAGCCATCTGCCGCCTGCCTTGGTACGCAAAGGAGCACCCTTATACTGACCTTCCTGCTGGATGAGGTAATCGCGGCGGAAGATGTGGTTCTTCCAGAACTTCAGAGAACTGTAGTCCTTGTTCTTACTATCCCTGTTCAGGAGATTAGGCGTGATGACAATCTGGTCGAAGAGATTCCATGAACCGCTGTAGAACAGGGTTCCCTTGCCCTCCTTAGCCAGAATGTTGTACCATGGATTGTACATATCATCGGCACCCACCTCGCTGATTTCAGCCTTCGCCTTCAGCACCTTGTGCATGCTGGCGTCGGTAGGATCATCGTTCATATCACCCATCACGAACACTTTCATCGCCGGGTTCAGACGGAGCAGACTGTCTTTTACCACCTTAGTCTGGCGCGCTCCGCTCTCGCGATAGAACGGACCGGAGAAACGGCTTGGCCAGTGGCATACGATTACCGCCACATCCTCGCCCGCCAGCTCACCACGTACGGTGAAGAAACCACGGGTCTTGTAGGCAGAATCCTTGGCAAGTTCCTGTACGTAAGGCACCAGTCGGGCGTTCTTCACCGTGAAGAGTGCCGGATTATAGAGCAGCGCACAATCGATGCCTCGCTTATCGGGACCCTCGATATGGCAGAACTGCATATTTCTTGCCTTGAGAGGCGGCTGCGCGGTGAGATCTTTCAGCACGTTGGCATTCTCAACCTCAGACAGACCGATGAAGGCACAGCCCACGTTAGGCAGCACATCGGTACCCATGTCGGCAAGTGCACGCGACATATTCTTGAGTTTATTGGTATATTTCATACCATTCCATCCCTTAGCAGGGAGATACTCGTAATCGTTCTTACCGGCATCATGGCAGGTATCGAAGAGGTTCTCCTGGTTATAGAAACCCACAGCATACACCTGATACTGCTTGTTACCGGAAGTCTGCGACTTCTTTTTCTGTGCTGTAGCGCCCAGCCCTATCATGAGGAGGGCAGCCAGCAAGAGCAATTGTTTTCTCATACAATATTAATTATTAATGTATACCTTATTATATATGTATTTCTAAACTTCATAAGGAAATACGCAGCAAAGATACCTAAAAAACCGGAAATATCTCCATAAAAACGAATATTTTTTCAGATTTCATGCATTTTTAACATAAATAAATTCATTTTTCAAAAAATTTTTTGTTACTTTGCAGCATTAAACACATTGAATCGGAACAGAAGACACAAGACCAGGGACCACGGTAAGTCCCCTTATCGCCTAAACAAGACCTAGCGGGACATATATCATCACTGCTCAAAGAGACTGCTGTTGCCGGTTTATTAATACTTAATACATATAAACTATGCAGAAGAAAGTAAACTTAGCAATGTTAGCGCTCTTCTCGTGTTCATTGGCTATGGCTCAGAACGAAAAGACTGACCAGAACGTAGCACAGGGACTCGACGAGAATGCTTTCACCTTCTCCGAGGCACAGTTGGGCGAGGACGATGACATGTCATCCAATGTCACCATCCTCAATTCTACCAGCAACGTATACGCGAGCCAGGCAGGTTATCTGTTCTCGCCAGCACGTTTCCGCTACCGTGCCTTCAACCAGAAGTACAACGATGTCTATATCAATGGTGCTTCTATGAACGATATGGAGACCGGACAGTTCCGTTTCTCCAACATCGGCGGTTTGAACCGATTCTCCAGAAACGTAGACTTCGCCCTGCCTTTCGAAGCCAACGGCTATTCGATGACTGGCATGGCAGGCTCCAACAACTATGATTTCCGTGCCGGAAGCATGCAGGAAGGACAGTATGCAAGCGTAGGTGTTGCCAACCGCAACTATACCCTGCGCGGACTCTACTCCTACTCCAGCGGATTCAACGAGAAGGGATGGGCCATTACAGCCGGTCTCACCTACCGTTGGGCTAACCAGGGATACGTAGAGGGAACCTTCTACAACGCCCTCTCCTATTTCTTCGGTGTGCAGAAGAAGTGGATGAACGGCCACTCGCTGAGCTTCTCTACATGGGGTAACCCGACAGAAAGAAGCACCCAGGGAGCTTCTACCGACGAGGCCTACTGGCTTGCCAACGACTACTACTACAACCCATACTGGGGATACCAGAACGGACACAAGCGCAACTCGAGAGTAGTGAACGACTTCGCCCCTTCTGCCATCGCCACATGGGACTGGGAAATCAACGACCAGATGAAGCTCACCACATCGGTGTTCGGAAAATACTCTATGTACAAGAGCACCAAGCTCAACTACAACAACGCAGAGAATCCGCAGCCAGACTACTGGAAGAACATGCCATCAGCCAACTACTATGTATGGGGCGACTACAAGAACGGCAACAACATGTATACCTGGGAAAACTGGAACAACGCCGTAAACTACTGGCAGGCAAGCAAGCAGAACCGCCAGATAGACTGGGACCGACTATACTATGCCAACCAGCAAGCAGCCAAGAACGGACAGGATCTGCTCTACTATGTTCAGGCTAAGCACAACGAAAACCTGACCCTGACCCTCTCGTCCGTTCTGAACACCAAGCTGACCAAGAAATCGAACCTGGCTACAGGCATCATGCTCGGAAAGAGTACCAACCAGCACTATCAGACACTGGAAGACATGCTGGGCGGTGCCATCTTCCACAACATCAACACATATGCCCTGGGAGATTATCCTAAGACCGACCCACGTGTGCAGTACGATCTGAACACAGCCGGTCCTAACAACACAGGCAAGCTGGTTTATGAGGGCGACAAGTTCGGTTACGACTATCGCATCGACGTGAACAAGGCAAACGCATGGAGCACCTATACAGCCGAATTCTACAACATGAAGGCGATGCTGAGCGGACGTATCGGATATACCGGAATGAACCGCCGAGGCTACATGCGCAACGGTATGGCACCGAACAACAGCCAGGGCAAGAGCGGTACAGCCAACTTTCTGGACGGTGGCGTAAAGGGAAGTCTGAACGTGGATATGGGCAGAGGCCATGCCTTCAGCATAGGAGCCGGATATGAGCTGCGTGCACCGATGGCAAACACAGCCTTCATCTCGCCTGAAATCAGCAACGACTTCGTGACTAACCTCAAGAACGAGCGCATCTTCAGCTCTGAATTCAGTTACCTGTATCGCAACGCATGGCTGAGTGCCAACGTGAGCGGATACTACAGCCGACTGGAGAACGTTACGGAATGGCAGAACTTCTACAACGATGATGAGAATTCATTCACCTACGTGAGCATGACCGGACTGAAGAAAGAATACTATGGTGTAGAGGTGGGCGCTAAGTTCAAGCTCACATCATGGCTTGACCTGAAGACTCTGGGTGCTATGAGCGAGGCGAAGAACATCAACAATGTAAACGCCGTATACATGCTCTCAAAGAGTGCTGAGGTTTACCAGGACAAGGCTTACGTGATGAATATGCGCGAGAGTGGCACACCGCTCACAGTGGGAAGCATCGGTCTCGATGCCCACATAAACGGATGGTTCGTCAACCTCAATGCCAACTACTACGACCGCATCTACCTCTCTTATTCTCCAAGCTACAGATATGAGAAGGTGCTGACCAACCGCCAGGCTGCCCACAAGGCATTCCCTGAAATCTTTGCTCCTACTACACTCGACGGTATGAGCTGGACTGAGGATGCTGTAGCCCAGGAGAAGGGTCACGGAGGATGGATGGTTGATCTGAGCATAGGCAAGAGCGTGAGACTGAAGAAGGGTTCTCTCAACTTCAACCTCATGATTACCAACCTGCTGAACAACCAGACCATCGTAACAGGCGGATATGAGCAGAACTCACGTTCAAGCTATACACTGGATGCTAACGGCAACGTGAAGAATCCACGCCTCTACCAGTTCTCTAAGAATCCTAAGAAGTATTACACCTGGGGTACCAACGGCATGTTCCAGGTATCTTACAGATTCTAAAGAGCAGTTTCTCTTTAACATAAAGAACAGGGAGCAATCCCGTTTCTCTATAACAATAAAAAGAAAGAACAATGAAAAAGATAAAATTCATAGCATTGGCATTCCTGGCACTGACCCTGGGGTCGTGTATGGGCGACGGTTATGCTGACCCAGACCTGACCGAGAAGGTGCCTGCATCTCCATGGGGCAACAACAGCCTGAGGGAGAAGAATGTGATCAGCATAGCAGATTTGAAGACCCAATTTGCTACGATTATCAACAGCGACAATGGCTACAAGCTGATTGAGAAGGACATGATGATCAAGGCGGTAGTGACGGGCAATGATGTCAGTGGCAATATCTACAACCAGGTGAGCGTGCAGGATGCATCCGGCGCTATCATCATTGCCATCAACGGAAGTGGTCTGTCGGGGTATCTTCCTGTTGGTCAGGAGATTCTCGTAAACCTGAAGGGTCTCTATATCGGAAGTTACAAGAAGTTGCCTCAGATTGGCGGTGTGAATACCAAGCTCTCAGACGGAAGTCTGGGTATGGGAAAGATAGAGCGTGCCATCTGGAACGAGCACTTCAAGATTCTGAACCCTGGCGAGGCTGATGCAAGCACGGTAGTGCCAGAGGAGTTTGACCTGACAAAGCTTACTGATGCAGCCTATATGGATGCTAACGTGGGCAAGCTGATGACCCTGAAGACGGTGAAGTTTGCCTCCGCCAACGGTACTAACGTATGGGCACCAGATGATACCAATACGAGCCTGGAACTGATAGATGCCGAAACGGGCAAGAAGATCAGCAGCAGCAATCTGGTAGTGCGCAACTCGGGTTATTCTAAGTTTGCCAACGAGGTGGTTCCACAGGGTGTATTCGATATCACCGGTATCTTCACCCGTTACAATAACACCTGGCAGATTGTGCTTCGCAGCACGGATGATCTGAAGGCAGCACAAACTGGTGGTACACTTGAGAAGCCTTATACCGTAGCTCAGGCACTGGAGAAGATCAATGCCGGTACAGCAGGCGATGCTAAGGTTTATGCTACCGGTATCATCGTAAAGGTGAAAGATGTAGATACAGGCACGTATGGTAACGGTACATTCGTTATCTCTGACGACGGTAAGGATACAGAAGGCAAGACTCTCGAGGTATTCCGTTGCTTCAACATCGACGGTGCAAAGTGGACAGAGGAAACCAAGGGTATCCTTGTACCAGGCAAGAAGGTGGTTGTATCAGGCACCCTGCTTGATTATAACGGCACCAAAGAGATTAAGGGTGGCAATCTCATCTCTATCAAGTAATTACTGATTATCAATATAGTAACAATATTTAAAAAGACAACAATATGAAAAAGTATATATTTTCAGTTTTGATGGCGGCTATGGCAGCCTTCACATTCAGCAGCTGCGAGGATGTGCCAGAACCTTACACACTGCCTACCAAGCCTGATGCCGGTGGCACCACAGAGGGCGAACCAAAGGGTACAGGTACTGCTGCCGACCCATTCAACAGCATTGCAGCTATCAACTATTGCAATACCCTGGAGGCAGGCGTGGAGTCTGACAAGGAGGTCTATATCAAGGGCAAGGTAGTGAGCATCAAGGAGCAGTTCTCTACCAGCTTCGGCAACGGTTCGTTCTACATCGCCGATGACGAGAGCAGCGAGAAGTTCTACATCTTCCGTTCACTCTATCTGGGCAACAAGAAGTGGACCGCCAGCGACCCGGAACTCAAGGAAGGCGACGAGGTGGTAGTTTGCGCCAAGGTGATGAACTACATGGGCAACACCCCAGAGACCGTAGCCAACAAAACCTATCTGGTTTCCCTGAACGGCAAGACAGCCGATGGCTCAGGCAGTGGCGACATCACAGGCACGGCAAAGGGCGATGGTTCTGCAGCCAACCCATTCAACAGTGTGGCAGCGCAGAAGTACACCGCAGCCCTGGAATCGGGCGTGGTTTCAGACAAGGAGTTCTACATCAAGGGTAAGGTACAGAGCATCAAGGAGCAGTTCTCTGCATCCTACGGCAACGGATCATTCTATATTGCCGATGATGCCAACAGCACCCAGTTCTACATCTTCCGCATCTACTACTTCGGTGGCGAGAAGTGGAAGGAAGGCGACATGACACTGAAGGAAGGCGACGAGATTGTGGTTTGCGCCAAGCTCATCAACTACATGGGCAACACCCCAGAGACCAACCAGGGCGGTAAGCTCATCTCCGTGAACGGCAAGACCAGCGGTGAGGGCGGCGGCACTCCAGATACCCCATCCAAGCCAGATACTCCAGCCACAGGCGAAGGCTTGACCATCGATGGTACCACCGTTACATTGAGCAATGCGGCAGCCACAACCACGGGTGCCAGCGTAGAGCTGAATCTCAACGCAGCAGGTTTGGTGAACCAGGCAGCCGTAGAAACCGTGAAGTTCTCAGATGGTTCCACCGTTACCTTCGATGCCAATGGTCAAGAGAACGGTCCTAAGTTCTACACCAACACCAAGGGCGTTCGCGTATATGCCAACAACAAGCTCATCTTCAAGGGCATCAAGAAGATTAAGCAGATTGTGATGACCTGCGACAGCTACAACGGCACCAACTACGTGGGCAATGCCACAGCCACCATCGAGTTCTCAGGCACCACAGCCACCTACACCAACCTCTTTACAGAGACAACAGGCGGTGGTGTACAGCTTCGCGTGAAGACTATCAAGATAGTTTATTCGGAGTAAAGTAGCTAATTCTCAAATATTTCTTAAAAAGAAGAGGAAAAATTTGGTGGTTTCAGGAAAAAAGCGTAACTTTGCAGCCTGAAATTGATAACAGGCTATAATGGGCATGCCCCGATAAGGGACACGAAATGATGCAACAAGCATCCCCATGACGTCTAATTTTAATAACCCAATAAAAATAAAAAAGAAAAATGAAAAAAGGTATTCATCCAGAGAATTATCGTCCTGTAGTATTCAAGGATATGTCTAACGGCGATATGTTCCTCTCTCAGTCTACATGCAAGACTAACGACACTGTTGAGTTCGAAGGCGAGACTTATCCAGTTGTTAAGATTGAAATCTCTAGCACATCTCACCCATTCTACACAGGTAAGAGCAAGCTCGTTGATACAGCGGGTCGCGTAGACCGCTTCATGAACCGTTACGGCAAATTGAAGAAGTAATAATATACCTTTTTTATAAGGATATATTTATTATCGCAAAGATACTGAGTGCATTCCAGCGTAGTTGCATATACGTAGGAATGCACTTTTTTTCTCTATTCTATCCTCATGCAATCGATTTCTACATACATTATTATATAGAAAGTACTTAATCTTTAACTTCAAAACATTATCGAGAATTATGAAGCATACTAAGTTTTTTATCTTCGCGCTCGTTGCTGCGATGACGTTCTCTGCCTGCGGTACTGACGATACCCTGCAGTTCTATTATCCTGAAAACGGCGGTAATACCGGTGGTGGAAGCACAGGTGGCAATACCGGTGGTGAGTCAACCGATAAGAACAATACAAACAAGAATGTGGCTACTGCCAACATGCCACAAGTAGTAAGAAACGCTATCGGTGGTCTGGAGTTTCCAAAGCTCAAGAACAATGGCAACAGCTATACCATCGTTCACATGGATAATACAACAGGTATGTTGAACTATTCTACTGAATGGGACGACAACATGAAGAGCCAGAGATGGAGCTGCTACACTTTCCATACAGGAAACACAGCACAAAATGTAAGTAGATGGGAAGCCGATACAAGAGTAGAACGCCAGTATCCATGGGATACGGATCTGAAAGAACAATGGGGAATCACAGATTTCACAGAAGACCCTACTCCTACAGCTCAAGGCTTTGACCATGGTCATATCTGCCCTTCTGCTGACCGCAAGCTGAACCTTACCCAGCAGAAGCAGACTTTCTTCATGACCAACATGCAGCCACAGTACAGCAACTTCAACCAGCGTGGTACCTGGTATAAGATGGAGGATGAGCTGCGCAAGCTGGCTCCGAAGATTGACTCAGATACTCTCTTCATCGTGAAGGGCGGTACCATCGACCCGGTGGGCAGCGAAAGTAATCTCCTGGGCTGGAAGAAGAATGGTGCTTCTAGCGAAACCCAGAAGCCAGGCTATATCCCAATACCAAAGTATTTCTTTGTAGCTGTACTGAAAAAGGAGCTAAACAAGAGCACCAACCAGTATACATACAGCGCTTTCGGCTATTGGTTCCCTCACGAGAACAAGGCATTTGAAAATGGCGATAAGCTCGGCAACTATGTCGTAAACATCAAGACGCTGGAAGACAAAACCGGCATCGACTTCTTCTGTAATCTCCCTGATGAAATAGAGAAGAATGTTGAAAACCAAGATGCAGAAGTTCTCAAGAAACTTTGGGGCTTTAAATAAATCAGGCTATATACAAACAAAGAATCCGCTCTCTCAAATCAATGAGTGAGCGGATTTCTTTTGTTTATATCATCATCTTCCCGGCAACTTCTTGATTGCATGTGGCATGAATGCCCTGCCGGTAGCCTTACCGAAGCTAGGAGCTACGGAATCGGTTGCAGCAGAACGGGTCTTCTTACGGGCTCTACTCGGATCGTAGCGCACTAAATCGATTTGCATCACATCACCCTTAGCCTTACCTGTTCCTATCATATAACCATAGAACACATCACGGCCCTTTTCATCACCCAGATAGAAACCATACTGCTTAGCACCTGCATCCATCACATAGGTAGCACCCGTATCATTATAACGGATATAAATATCACCATTCTTATCGATATACCAGGTAAACTTCAGAGTCTGGGATTCATTGCTTCCATCATCGGCATAATCCACTTCTACACCATTACCACTGAGCGAATTAACCTTATCACCCGCCTGATAGAACGTCATCTCGGCATGGAAACTGTAGTTATTGCGAGACTGGCCGTCCTCAGCAAGTTCAGAGAGCATCACAGAGCCTCTCCAGTCGCCTGTAAGAGTCTGAGCCTCCGACAGCAGGTAATCATCCTGAGAGCCGTTAGAACCGTTGTTCCAGTCGTCCTGGTTCCATCCCCAGCCACCATGATTATAGTCATCATACCAGTAATAATCATCATGCCAATAATAATCATCATCACATGAGGTAAATGAGAAAGATGCTGCAGCTATCGCCATCCACATCCATATCCGATTAAACTTTTTCATATCAATTTATCAGTTAAGTTATTTATATTCTTATATCTTCTAATTATTGAGCTCTTGAAGAACAGCATTCTTTCTTGAACTCGATGCAAAGGTAGTGGATTTTTCGTCTGCATCAAAGGGGAAAAGGATACAAACTGAGGGGGAAATCCCTATTCTTTCAAAAACAACCGCCTTTTTGATGATATTTCTCTTTGCCTAGAGTGGTATTTCTCTCGGTTTTGATGATATTTCTTTCTCTATATCAAAGTTTTAACACCTTCTTAACACATCGTATCGATATTTTTCGTATCTTTGCATCATAAATAAGTAATTATTCAAAGAACATGCTTTTAGCACAAAGCAAATTCTAAGAATGCGCTCAAAAAATGAGTTTCAACAGTTTATTAATTATACGTTAAACTTTTAAAATTATTAAGTTATGAACAAATTTTTACGCTATTCATTATCATTGGTTCTGGCGTTCGTAGCTAGCGTTACATTTGCAGAAACAACTCCTTACAAAGTATTGACTTTCCCTGATGAAGGTACTGAAGGCAAGACAATCGGTGCTTATGACAAAACCTGGAAGGCTACAATCAGAGAAGATGTTTGGACTATTGAGAATTTCAACTCAAACAAGTGGAAAAACAACTGGAACTTCATCAAATGCGGAAGTCAGAATTTTGAATCTGTTGCTTCTATCACTTCCCCTGCTATTGATCAGCCTATCAGCAATATAGTCCTGACCATCGACAAGATTACTAAAGATAAGATCAATTCTATCAAGTTGCAGGTAGCAACTGATGCTGACTGTAACAATGTAACAGAAGAAATCCCTGCCAAGATTGAAGATGGAGACTTGATCTTCAAGCCAACCAAACCTGCAGCAAACAATTACTATAAGTTTGTCTTTGATTGCCAAAAAGGATCAAGGAATGGTTTGATTCAAGTTTCTAAGATTGCATACTATAAGGTAGGCGATGCTCCTGAAATCGTAGACATTACAAACACAGCAGAAACTGCTTATACCATTGCTAAGGCTAGGGAACTGATTGATGCAGATAAAGGCTTGAGCAAAAATGTATATGTTAAGGGTACTGTATCTCAGGCTGATGAAAAATTAGATCCTACATACGGCAGCCTTTCTTACTACATTTCTGACGATGGTACAACAGGAAATGAATTGCAGGTTTATGGTGGTCTTTCTTTCGAGGGTAAGAAATTCACTTCTGTAGATGACATCAAGGTGGGTGACGTAGTTGTTGTTTATGGTAAGCTTAAGAAGTATAACACTACTTATGAGCTTGATAAAAACAACATTCTCATCTCTCTGAATGGTAAAACTACCGGCATCACTAACATTACAACAGATGAAGCTGCAAAGAACGCTCCTGTTTACAACCTCGCAGGCCAGAAGGTAACCAAAGCTTACAAGGGTGTAGTCATCAAGAACGGAAAGAAGATGATTCAGAAGTAATCAAATTCAAAACAACATATCCCTACTACTCCCCCGATATTCATTTATCGGGGGAGTTTTTTTGTTAGGCATAACATAAGAAGGAACCACCAGCAAATCAACCAAATATTACCCCTATAACATGAAAAGTGGAATAATTTAATGCAATAACATAAAAAAATACACCTAAAACTACGATATCTCATTTATTTTCACTACCTTTGTTGCGATTAATAAACGTATACGAATAAAAATGATGAAAAGAAAATTATATATCACCCTATTAGGACTGCTCTCTACCATCATGACAGCAGCTGTACCCTACTGCGATGTGAGAAAATTCTCTATCACAGACGGACTCGCTGCCAATACCATCTCAGACCTCAAACAAGGTAAAGACAACCTCATGTGGTTCTGTACATGGAACGGACTGTCGTTCTATGACGGCTACAAGTTTCATACTTTCAGAGACAACCCCGATGATATTGACGTCCTGTCAACCAACCGTATACTGAAAATAGAACCATCCTATAACAACAACGTGTGGTGTATCACATACGACCACCAGCTCTACGTATACGATACCCACTTCTGCCAGTTCTTTGCTGTTGGACAGAAATTCAACGAACTGTTCAACATCGACCTGCGCGTAAGCCAGGTATACTCTATGAAAAACGGAGCTACATGGTTTACTTCAGAAGATGGAAAATACATCATCCGATCAGTAGGAAAAACCTTTGATGAGCGGAACATAGAACTCATCAAAGTAGGAGAAAAGGGACTCAGAAGCGGAAATGTATGGTACATCCATCAAGATATACACGGAAGAGAATGGGTGCTTACCGACAAAGGCGCATACATATATCATTCGAAAATTCCAAGCAAACTGCCTTTCAAATGGCTCAGAGGGGTGGGAGAAGATGAGTTCCTGGCAACTGAAGACGGTAAACTGGCAAAATATGACCTGCAGAACCGACTCACCATGATACCAATGCCAGAAGGCGTAACCCGTATCAACCAACTGAAAAATACAGGTTACCAACTCCTGCTGGCAACCAACCTGGGTGTGGTCATCTACAACCCGCGCACCTTCAAGTTTGATATCATCAACGTACAGAGCCCGAGTCAGCCTCTGGCAGAGGTAAAGAAGATTTATACCGATGATTTCGGCATGGTATGGGCATTCACTGACGGCATGGGAGTAACCCTCGTCAATCCGAAGACCGGACAGAAACAGTGGCTCTTTGCCGACCAGGACGACCCGATGGACCGTACAACCTGCGAAAGCAATTTCATCACACAAGATGAACACAAGACCCTCTGGGTAGTGCCTAGAGGAGGAACCTTCAGTTATTTTGACCGCAAGGCAGGAAAACTGGTGCCTTATCTGCTGAGAAGCAATTCATCGGGCAACTACCGCATACAGAAGATTACGAAATATGTACTCTCAGACCAGGGAATCCTCTGGCTGACAGGCTCTCACGACCTGACACAGGTAGTCTTCAAATATCACCCTTACATTATCAACAAGCTGGATGTGGGCGAAGACGAAGTGTTCTCGGTGAATGCATCGCCAGACGGACATATCTGGGCTGGTTATTACAACGGAGTAATCCAGGTGCTCAACGCATCCTACCAAAGCATTGGATACCTGTCGCCAAGCGGACAGATTGTGCCACAGCAAGTAAACTTCGACGAGAAGGGCATCATGTCTATCCACTTCGATATCAAGGGAAGAGCATGGATAGGAACCAACGGAAATGGTGTCTATCTGATAGATAAAATGCAGGTAAGACACTTTGTTTATGATGCCAACAACCCGTCATCGCTGCCGTTCGACAAGATACAAGACATTGTAGCCGACCGCGCCGGACGCATCTGGATAGGTACCTACGGAGGTGGTCTGGCACTTGTTAACGAGGCGGCAGACGGCAGTATCAGCTTCATCAGCAAGCGAAACGGACTGCCTTGGGAGAAACAGCACTACGACCGCATACGCCGCATCTGCTGCACCACTACGGGAACCATTCTCGTAGGAACTACAGATGGTCTCATCACCTTCAGTGATGCCTTTACAAACGCAAGAAAGATCAATTACCACAAGACCTACTACATACCGAACGATACAACTAGTCTGGCAGCAAACGATATGAACAATATCATGGAGCACACCAGCGGCAAGATGTATATCTCGCAACAGGGCGGTGTGATGGAAGAGATTGTGAGCAAATCGCTCCTGCAAGACAACCTGAAGATGAAATACTTCCATGCCATCGATGTTAACGAAGGCATCGTACAGGGCATGGTAGAAGACAACCAGGGAAGAATCTGGGTAATCAGAGAATCGAGTATCGACTGCGTAAACCCGAAAACGAGCCAGTGCAACGTGTTCGGACCTAACGATTTCGACTTCAACATGTCGTTCTCGCAAAGCCGTCCTTACCACGATCCGGCAAGCAACAACATCTCGGTAGGTACCCCGATGGGACTGATTACCTTCAATCCGGCTACGCTGAAGAAGAGCAACTACCAGCCAAAAGTCATCTTCTGTTCCCTCCACTATAGCGGAGAGAAAGAGTCGGAACCTATCCTGCACAAGGAAAAAGTGGTGATTCCTGCCAACAAGCGAAATCTGACCATCACCTTCGCATCGCTCGACTATCAGCGCAAGTATCAGACCAAATACCTCTATCGCATAGATGGTTATACAGCTCCAGGAGAGTGGATATCGAACGGAAGCAGCAATGTCATCGGCTTCAACCGTATCAGTCATGGCGATTACGTACTCAAGGTGAAAGCCACCAACTCTCAAGGTGTATGGAGCAAGTATGTGGCAGAACTGCCTATCGAAGTGCGCCCTACCTTCTGGGAAAGCATCTGGTGCAAATTTCTGATGCTGCTTCTGCTCTTCGGTATCGTAGGCGCAATCTTCTATACCTACAACCAGCGCCAGCGCGAGAACGTAACCCACGAGATGAGCGTGATGAAGAACGAGTTCTACAACAATGCAGCCAACCGTCTGAGAACCCCTCTAACGCTCATCGGAGCTCCGGTAAAAACCGTTTTGGATACCGAACCGGGTATCACCCGAAAGGGCAAGGAACTGCTGAGAATGGTAGTAGACAATGCCAACGAAATGCTGGTAATGCTGGACAAGGTTCAGAGATACGGCAACACGGCAGGCTTCCATACGAACAGTGGTCTGACCGAGGAAGATTACGACCTGGCAGAAAGAGAAAAAGCGAATGGCCAGATTGACGACCGCAATGCATCTGACTATCTGGAAGAAGTAAATAAACAGAAAGAAGAAAAGGATGCAGAGGCTGAACGCCTGGAAGAAATGGGCAAGGAACAGGAAACTGCACAGGAAGAAGCGGAACAAAAAGACCAGACGGTACTGGTAGTAGAAGACAATGCCGACCTGCGCAAGTTCCTCTACAGCATTCTCTCGCCTACCTACAACGTGCTGCTTGCAGAAAACGGAAAGACTGGCTTGGTGATGGCGCGCAAGGAAACGCCCGACTTTATCCTTACAGACGTTACCATGCCTGTGATGGATGGTTTGTCGATGATTCACGAGATTAAGCAGGATACCACCCTCAACAACATCCCAGTGATGATTCTCTCGGCCAAGGCAAGCGTAGAAGACCAGCAGCGAGGCTTTGATGAAGGTGTTGATGCCTATATCACCAAGCCATTCTCTACCCCTTATCTTCTCGGCCGAATAGAGGCTATCCTCACCCAGCGCCGCAACATTCAGATGGATGTCATCAGAAAGCTGAAGGAAACTGGCGATAAAGATGCCATAGCAGCCCTGCGAATACTGCCTGCAGCAGCTCCTCAGCCTGCTCTTAACCAGGCTGAAACTAGTGCCGAGAATGAAGCGGTTGACCCAAACAGCGAGCTGGCATTTATGGCGGCACAGATTCAAGACAGAACCATGTTGCGTGTCTTCAGGTTTGTTGTTGAAAATGCAGGCAACCCGGAGCTCAAGATTGATGACATCTCGAACGAAATCGGTATGAGCCGAAGCGTACTATATAATAAGGTGAAAGCAACGACCGGAATGACACCGGTAGACTTCGTTCGCCATATACGTATCAAGAAGGCATGCGAGATATTGCGCAATACAGACGATACACTGACCAGTATCGCCTTCGCAGTAGGTTTTACTGACCCTAAGTATTTCTCGAAGGTATTCAAGAAAGAAACGGGTATCGTGCCTACTGAATACCGAAACAGAACGCAGGGATAGCCCGCATCATTACAGATGAAAGCAGTCATCATTACTGATGGCTGCTTTTATCTGTATTGACAAAAAAGTAATACATATTATAGGACATATCTTCAGTTGTTGTCGGGCACAGTCTTCTTCGTTATCGCACACAGCAAAACGTTCAAACAAGGGAAAAAGCAGAATAGTCATAAAATTGAGACGTTTTGCTTTGTTTTTTGACCGAATATTGCAAAAAAGTATAAAAACAGGAGGGTATTTGATTAATTTTCTCTTTTTACTGAAAAAAAAACTGAGAAAAAGTTTGGTGTTACAAGAAAATGTAGTATCTTTGCAACAAGTTCTTAGAAAAGTTAAATGATAGATTAATCGTAAACCTCTTTTTCTTTGTTTTTTTGAGGAAAAAGAGGTTAAGAAAAAGAAATGCAGGGTTTGTGAAAATCCTGCATTTTTTATTTTTATAACTTTCATGCAGGCCGTTATGTAGTCTTATAATCTACACACCTTTCTATTCACAAACCCAATTATCTACGGAATCTATATACTCTTAACTGCGATACTATCTACATTATATATATTACGCACAGAACTTTCGCATGTGGTTCAAGTACGGGCTGAAGGCCCAAAAGCTCCTAGCCCAGGGCATCGCCCTGGGTATGATGGCAATCAGCAAGACGCCCTGTAAGGGCAAAAGCTTTATGTTTTGTCTGGAGTTTTAAAGCTTTTGCCCTTACAGGGCGACAGGTTTGCGTCCGTAATTACCCAGGGCGATGCCCTGGGCTAGGGGCTTCTGCCCTTTCAGGGCGTATG
>OBLI01002202.1_pt1 | contig 17135 bp, 12 predicted proteins | sample 1519701 | NCBI WGS metagenome assembly OBLI01 (sample SAMEA3663005, study PRJEB22513) | pig gut metagenome | biome: pig gut; feature: pig-associated habitat; material: faeces | place: France | collected 2012 | reverse complement strand
GGTTGCATCGCCATAGCCCTCAATAACACCGGCAGCAGCCAGCTTAGAGATGCTATCATAAGCCCAATGACCAGCGGGAACATCACTAAAGGGGTTAGCGGCATAGGCAGAGGCAGTTACGCCCAAAGCCATGGCCATAGCCAATACTAAAGATTTTTTCATGATACGTCACACTCCTAAAACTGTAATCTTCTAATTAGTTTTACAAGCACAGTTTCCTCGTTTCCTGTTCTTATCAGAACTAATTATCATCTAGATTATATCTCAGTAAGTATTTAAAAGCAAGTAGTTTTTAGATTATTTATTCTTATATTTCACATCATGGTAGAGATAAAAAAGTAGTCCCCAGCAAGCAGCTAGGGACTACTATAGAATATTATGAAATACTATATTTACTTAATAAGCCAGCGGCAAACGCATTTGATGCCACACCACATTACCATGGGTGGAGCCGGAAATGCCCTCGTCCATAAAACCAAATTTAGCATAATAATGCACCAGCTTCTCTTTGCAGGTGAGCACTACGCCCCGGCGACCCTGCTCCTTGGCGGCCTTGATAACCTCTTGTATTAAAATAGCAGCATAGCCTTGACAGCGATATGCAGGCAGAGTATTGAGGCCAAAAATCATCTGCCAAGCACCCCGCTCATTATGCATGGACGCTTTTTCGTACATCTCATCGGTCAAATCAGCCTCATCCGTCACAAAGCCATCCACAAAGCCAATGAGCTTCGCTTCGCTTGCATCCTCAAAAAGCAGCCAAAAATGGTTGCCATAATGCTGCAGGCGCCCCACAAAGGCCTCCTTGGTCGCAGCCTCCGCCGGCAAAAAGCACTGCGCCTCCACCGCTGCCACCATCTCTAAATCTTTAATCGTTGCTGTGCGGATAAACATTTATTCAAAACGGCCCTTGAGGACAATTTGCTTATCCAAAATAGCAACCTTGCCTTTAGCAAAGAGGGTATCGATATCAAGCTTTTCATCCAGCACTAAAAGGTCTGCATCCGCGCCAACAGCCACGCAGCCCTTTACGCCGGCCTTGCCCAGCAATTCAGCCGGGGTTGAGGTCAACAGCTTGATGGCTTCTTCCAAGGGCAGGCCTCTGCGCACTAAGCTCTTAATAGTAAGGTGCAAATATTTGGGAGAGCAATAGGTCAGGCCAATGCATTCGCCCTTATCATTGAACTTGGGCTGGGAGCCAAAGGCATCACTGCTCATGGTCAGATGGTCGGTGCTCATGCCCTCCCAGCTGAGGATTTCCATGATTTTTTCTGCACCCAGCTCCATATCCTCATCGGTGCTGCCAGCAGTCATATCAAAATAACCACCCCTGCGCACCAGCTTTGCACCCTCTTCCATCAGCTCGTGGGTACGCAACATATGCGTTGGTAAAAAGTTCTTAGCCGGAATATCGGCATTATCCAAGGCATAGAACAGCGGGTCCAGCTTGCCTTTGCCACTGCCCATATGCATGGTTACCAAGCCGGCCACATTGGCCAGCATGCCGCCACGACGGGTAGCAGAGCCAATGGCAATTAGCTCTTCGCCCTGAGGGTTGGAGCTGCGATGGTCGGATACAGCAATCTTGGTACCAATAATCGGCGGCACCATCATGATATCCTTTTCCACAGAGCCGGTAATGGTGGGAGAGGGCAAGCCATAGGCACCGGTCAGGCAGTAGGCTGTGATGCCCTCTTCGGTCAAGGCACGCGCCTTAGCTACTAGATTCTCAACGCTTCTGGTAACACCATCAGTGCCCAACAGGCCCAAAACGGTGGTGATGCCACAGCTGGTGATTTGGCTCAGCATAGCCTCCGGCACACGGGAAGCAGGCCCCTGCTCGCCGCCACCACCAGTAATATGCATATGCATATCGATGTAGCCGGGCAGCAGCTTTTTGCCAGCTAGGTCAAACACCTGCACCTCCGGCAAACCCTCGTAGCCAATAATTTCGTCCTCGATGCGGACTACCTTATCGGCAATAACTAAAACATCCTTTTTTCCTAAGTATGCAGGAGCATAAACCTCTGCATTCTTTAATAATGTAATCAAATGTATCACTTAACCTTTCACAAACTGCTGCCTAAAGCAGCAGCCAGCTCATTTATTCTCATCCTCCAGCTTAGCAATACCAATGCCAGTGTAGCCATAGAACAGGGCAATAACAAAGCCGATGTAGCAGAGAATAGCCCAAGGAGCATAATCCAAGGTTTCAATGCCGGTGCAAGCGGTCATATAGGCACCTGCTGCAGACCAGGGAACCAAGGGCACAAATACGGTGCCGGCGTCCTCCAAGGTACGGGACAGGTTCTTGGCAGCTAAGCCCCTAGCCTTATATGCCTCACGGAACATTTCACCAGGAATCAAAATGGAGAGATAGGAGTTACCAGTGCACAGGCCCATGGTCATGCAGGAGGCAACGGTAGCAGCAACTAGGTCGCCAGTGGTCTTGGCAAAGCCCAAAATCTTTTGCAGCACTACTTCAAGGCAGCCAGCACGGCTCATGATGCCAGCAAAGCAGAAGGCACAGAATACCAGCAGGGTGGTGCCCATGATTTCGGCCATACCACCGCGGTTCAACAGCTTCACGATTTGCGGAGCTGCGGTAGCCGCATCAAAGCCAGGGCGCACGATCATCGCAACCTTAAAGCCCTTTACAGTAGCCACCAGCAGGCTCTTCAGGGTGATGTTTTGGAAAATCAAAGCTTCAATGCCTGCCAAAACGGTGGAGCCCATCATAACGGGCAGGGTGGGCTTTTTCATAATAGAGCCAGCCAGAATCATGACAACAGGCAGCAGCAGGAAAATGTTAAAATCATACATGGATTCCAATTGCTTCAGCATGGTGCTTACGGCCTCGGAGGAAACATCCTTGCTACCGCTGTTTTGGAAGCCAACTACGGCATAAACCACCAGGGAAATAATGGTAGCCGGAATGGTGGTCCAGAACATATGGCCAATGTGCTCATACAGCTTGGAGCCAGCAGCAACGGGAGCCAGGTTGGTAGTGTCGGATAGGGGAGAAATCTTGTCGCCAAAATAAGAGCCAGCGATGACTGCACCAGCAGTAGCGGCCAGATTTACGCCCAAGGTGCTGGCAATACCCATCAAAGCAACACCCATGGTAGCTACGGAGCCCCAGGAGGTGCCGGTTACCACGGATACCACAGCAGTAATCAAAAATGCGGTTACCAGCATGAAGGTGGGATTAACGATTTGCACGCCATAATAAATCATCATGGGGATGGTGCCAGCGCACATCCAAGCACCAACCAAAGCACCTACGCAGGTCAGGATCAAAATTGCCGGCATGCCCTTAGCAATCTTTTGGCAGATTTCGTCCATCATTTCATCCCAGGTTACACCCACACGGAAAGCGATGATAGCCGCAATACCAGCTACCAAAAGCAATAACGGCTCGGTAGGATAACCTAAATAACCCTTGCCTACGGTTAGAATCACCATCATGGCAATAATAGGAATGATGGATTCAGTAAAAGTAGGCATTCTTCTTGTTTGCTTTTCATCTTGTTTTGACATAATACCCTCTTTTCTACTAGAAAACCCCTAGTTGATTTTTTACAGAGCACTCGCCTGTATGATAAAAATTTTATCATTTTATCCCTGCTATCACAACACTTTCAGATAGTAACTCTTATTGGAATTTTTCTAGTATCAATAAGCTGATTCTCAGCAACTGGGTATTCTGTATACATTATTTGTACTAAAATTCAAGTATTAATGGGGTTGTTACGTCTTTTTTGTTTATCTTAAAGAGACAAGCCCTTGTATAAGGCTTTTTTCATCGCTGATTATATCAATAAGATTTTCTTTGTTATATCCGCTTTTCAATATGATTTATTTATCAAAATTCTTATCTCTTGATGCTCGCAGCAGCTCTAAAAAGCGCTTTGTAGGCAGAGTAAAATTAAACTCGTAGTCATAAAGCACGGATATGGGCATATTGCCGGAATATTTCAGAGGAAACTCAACTAGGCTCCCCAAGGCCAGCTCCCTTTGGATCTTTACCCTTGGCACCAGCGCTATCCCCAAATCCTGCTGCACCGCCACCAAACCGGACTCAGAATCACTGAAGGTGAGGAAGGTCTTGAGCTTGGAAAAATCGATCTTGGATTTTAAATGCTTAAAATAAACCTCGCTATCAGGATAACCAATGAAGGGATAATTATAAAAATTATCATCCTGCTGCATCCTATCGTATAAGCCCTTAGATGCCACCAACACCATGGGCTGATTCCACAGTGCCACCCTACGGGTGTACAAGGGCTGCACATCAATATGCACAAAGGCAAAATCATAGAGCTTTTTATTAAACGCATCGTCAATGGTGGATTCCACCGTCATGCAGCGATTGACCTCTATATCCAGCTCGGGAAATTCCTTTTTTAGCTGCAAGAGCACCGGCAGCAGGTAAAAGTTAATGCCCTGAGTGGAGACGCCTATTTTTAGGCTATAATTCTCTTTTTGAAACTGCCGCATTAGCTCCTGGCTATTTTGGTAGTCCTGCATAATCTGCTTTGCTATGGGCACGAAATTCTTGCCCGCCTGCGTTAGATACACATTTTTGCCATCGCGGGTAAACAGGATAACCCCATATTCCTCTTCTAAAGCCGTAATATGATTACTGATGGTTGGTTGAGTAAAATTTAGATATTTTGCTGCTTGAGTAAAGCTACGAAACTGCACTACAGTTAGAAAGGACTGATATACCTGAATATTCATTGCTGCCTCCTCGGTAATCTTGCAGGAAATAGTTTATTGCTTCTATTATAGCATACTCGCCCTCCATATTTCCCAGCTCAGTATAATTTAATAAGCTTCACCCAACCAGATTTCCAGCCTATGTCCAGCCCCATGTAAAGCTTTTGTAAAATTTTCACAACACTTTACAATTCCTTTACAGGGTTATGCTAGGGTGCTATACTTATCTTAACTAGAAAAGTATGGGAGGTTTACTTATGTCTATTCGTGAGATTTCTTTTCCCTCTGCCAATGGTCGCGACACCATCAAGGCCTGGTCCTACAGCCCCTTAGGTGAACCCAAGGGCGTAATCCAATTGATTCACGGCTACGGCGAGCATTCCCGTCGCTATCTGCATATGATTAGCAAATTCAATCAGGCTGGCTATGTTGTTTTTGCGGATGACCATCTGGGCCACGGCAAAACCGGCGTCGATGGCGGCACCCTGGGTGACCCGCATTCCGGCGGCTATATGACCTACCTGAAGGATGAAAAGTCCCTGCATGATATCGCTAAGGAAGCTTATCCTGAGCTGCCCTATTTTGTCTTTGGTCATAGCTGGGGCTCCATGCTTGCTCGCGCCTATGCCGCCTTCTACGGCGAAGACCTCAAAGGTTTAATGCTGTGCGGCCTGTGCTCCCAATGGAAGGGCTGCGAGATTGAATACAATGACCCGGAATTCAAGGCTGCCTACGAGGCCGACCCCTATCAGCCGGCCGGAGCCTGGTTTGACAAGGTTTTCAGCGGCATGACCGATAGAGTGGAAAATCCCAACGGTCCTGCTGATTGGATTGCCAACGACCCTCGCATCGTGGCTGACCATGCCGGCGATATGTTCAACACCTTTGATACTACCCTGGAGCTGGCCTATGATTTTGTACAGCTTTATCATTTCATCGAAAGCGATGAGTGGGCACCCATGGTTCCCAAAAACATCCCCTGCTATTTGATTAGCGGTGATCAGGACCCCTGCGGCAATTATGGAGAAGGTCTGTACCATGTAGCCAATCTGTTAGCTAACAGTGGTCACAAAATTTCCGTCAAGGCCTATAGCGGCTATCGCCACGAAATCCACAATGAACTGGACCTTAGGGACGAGGTAGAAGCAGGCCTGATTAAATTCATGGACGATATTCTGGCATAAGCTTTTCGCATAAGCATAATGATATAAATTAAAATTAATACGCATAGCGCCCCGGTGCAGCAAGAGTAGGTGATTATTGTAATCAAACCTATGAGCTCACACCGAGGCGCTTTTTTGTATTATAAAATATAATTATACTGCAAAAGCCTCTCGCCATACGCGACGAGAAGCATATTTTTTTATGATAAGCTAGCGCAGCATTTCCTTCTTCTCCGGCAAGTCCAAACGGAAGAAATCGTACAAGGTTTGCGCCACCGCTGTATTCATTCCTTCCACTGCGGCCAACTCCTCTACGCTGGCAGCCTTCATAGCCTCCAGCGTTTTAAACGCTTTCCACAACGCCTGCCTACGCTTAGGCCCGATGCCCTCCACATGGTCGAGCACCGATACCAAATTGCGCTTGCCGCGCAGCTTGCGGTGAAAGGTGATGGCAAAGCGATGCGCCTCATCACGAATGCGCTGAATCAGATGCAGGGCCGCGCTATCCCTATCGAGTAAAATGCTGGTGCTTTGATGAGGGATGAAGATTTCTTCCTCGCGCTTGGCCAAGCCCACCACGGGTAAATCGGCCAAGCCCAGGCCGCGAATAACCTCCAGCGCCGAGCTGAGCTGGCCCTTACCACCGTCAATAACCACCAAATTGGGCAAATCCTCGTAATCCTTGTAGCGACGGTACACAACCTCCTGCATGGACTTAAAATCATCGGGCTTGCCTTCAGCGGAAACGATTTTATATTTGCGATAGTCCTTCTTGCTGATGCTGCCCTTGCGGAACACTACCATGGAAGCCACCGTCTCGCTGCCCTGCGTGTGGGAAATATCGAAGCAGTCCATCCGCTCGAGGGAATGCTCTAAGCCCAAGGCCTGCTGCAGCTCTTCTGCGGCCTGCTCGTCATTTTTGAGGGAGAGACTGCCCTTGCGCAAACGCTCGGAGAGTAGCTTCAACGCATTATCATTGGCCAGCTGCAGCAGCTCGCGCTTAACACCGCGCTGGGGCACAAAGAGCTCCACCTTGCGCTCCGCCTTGCCAGAGAGCCAAGCTTCAATTAGCTGCTGCTCCTCTGCCTCGGGCAGCTGGGGCAGCACTATTTCCCGGGGAATAAAGGTAGCGTCGTTGTAATATTGCTTGATAAAGGCAGTGAGCACCTCTTGCTGCGCCTCGCCCCCGTCCTGCAAAAAGAAATTGTCCCGACCGATGAGCTTACCCTTGCGCACAAAAAAGATTTGCAAACAATTGCCCGTCATATCCTGCCCAAAGCCGATAATATCCATATCGCCGCCGTTATTAGTGACCGCCTTTTGCGATTCGTTAAGCCGCTCCACCGCCTGCAGCTGGTCGCGCAGGCGCGCCGCCTCCTCAAAGGCATAGTCCTCCGCTGCAGCCTGCATGCGCTGCTTCAAATCACGCTCCAGCTCCGTAGTGCGTCCATCCAGCACCATGCAGACGGACTTAATCATCTGCCCATATTCCTCCTTGCTCACATAACCGGCACAGGGCGCCAGGCAGCGCTTGATATGGTAGTTCAAGCAGGGCCGATCCGGATTCATTTTGCGACAGGTGCGCAGGGGGAACATGCTGCGCAGCAGCTTCACCGTGGCGTGCATGGCACCGGCATCGGCATAGGGACCGTAATACTTGGACCCATCCCGCAGCAGGCGGCGCGTCATATATAGCCTTGGAAAATCCTCCTGCAGCGTCACCTTCAAATAGGGATAGGTTTTATCGTCCTTCAGGCTGATATTATAGCGTGGGCGATATTTTTTGATCAGATTGCACTCTAAAATCAAAGCCTCCACCTCGCTGGAGGTGACGATGGTTTCGATTTCGGCAATCTTGGCCACCATGGCCTTGACCTTGGGGGTGTGGCTGGCCAAATTACGAAAATAACTGCGCACGCGATTCTTCAGCACCACGGCCTTGCCAACGTAGATGACCTTGCCCTCGGCATCGTGCATCAAATAGACGCCGGGCTTATCGGGCAATACGGCCAGTGCATTTTTGATGCTATCACTAAATTCTTCTGCCAACTCCGTCATTGATACCATCCATTCTGCTTAGCCTTAGCCAGCTCCTGCTTAATATAATGGCCGGTGTAGGATTTTTGCACCTTAGCCACCTCCTCCGGCGTGCCGCAGGCCACCAATGTGCCGCCCTTGTCACCGCCCTCGGGGCCTAAATCAATAATATAATCAGCTACCTTGATGACATCCAGATTATGCTCGATGACGATGACACTGTCACCGCCCTCCACCAGGCGCTGCAAAACCTCCAGCAGCTTGTGCACATCGGCAATATGCAAGCCCGTGGTGGGCTCGTCCAAAATATATACCGTGCGGCCTGTGCTACGCCTCGATAGCTCCGTAGCCAGCTTTACCCGCTGGGCCTCGCCACCGCTCAGCGTGGTGGCCGCCTGACCTAAATGGATATAGCCCAAGCCCACATCCTGCAGCACCTCCAGCTTGCGATAAATGCGCGGCAGTTTTTTGAAGAACTCGCAGGCCTCGCTGACGGTCATATCCAGCACTTCTGCGATATTCTTGCCCTTGTAATGCACCTCCAGCGTGTCGCGATTATAGCGTGCACCGTGACACACCTCACAGGGCACATATACATCGGGCAAAAAGTTCATCTCAATTTTATTCACGCCATCGCCCTTGCAGGCCTCACAGCGACCGCCCTTCACATTGAAGCTAAAGCGACCGGACTTATAGCCACGCATTTTAGCCTCGTTAGTTACGCTAAACAGCTCCCGGATTAAATCAAAAACGCCCGTATAGGTGGCAGGGTTGGAGCGAGGGGTGCGCCCAATGGGAGATTGGTCGATATTGATAACCTTATCCACCAGCTCCAAGCCCTCAATTGAGTCGTGCTCCGCCGGGCGCAGGCGAGCACCATTCAGCTTGGCACCGAGAGTATTATATAAAATATCGTTAATGAGAGTGGATTTACCGCTGCCGCTGACGCCGGTGACTACGGTAAACACGCCCAAGGGGATCTTGACATCGATATTCTTTAAATTATTGGCCCGCGCCCCCTTAATGGTCAGATAGCGACCATCTTGAGGACGGCGCTTTATCGGCACCGGAATGAATTTGCGTCCACTCAGGTAGGTGCCGGTCATAGAAGCTTGGACCTGCTTAATCTCCTCCACCGTGCCCTGAGCCACCACCTCGCCCCCGTGCTCGCCCGCACCAGGACCGATATCGATAATCTGATCCGCAGCATACATGGTTTCTTCATCGTGCTCCACCACCAGCAGGGTATTGCCCAAATCGCGCAGATGCTTGAGCGTTTCCAAAAGCTTGCCATTATCACGCTGGTGCAGGCCGATGCTGGGCTCGTCCAGGATATAGAGTACGCCGGTTAAACCACTGCCAATTTGGGTAGCAAGGCGAATGCGCTGGGCCTCGCCACCGCTTAGGGTGCCTGCACTGCGGTCCAGGGTGAGGTAATCTAAGCCCACATCATTTAAAAACTGCAGGCGCGCCATGATTTCCTTCAGCACCTGCTTAGCAATGATTTGTTGGCGTTGACTAAGCTGCAAATTGCTGAAGAACTGCAGGCAATCGCGCACGGTGAGCGCGGTAACCTGGCAAATATTCTTACCACCGACGAGGATGGAGAGCACCTCCGGCTTTAAACGGCTGCCGTGGCACACGGGACAGGGCGTGCTGGACATAAACTCCTCGTACTCCTGCCTCATAGCGTCACTAAAGGCCTCCCGATGGCGGCGCTTCAAAATATTGATGACACCCTCGTATTCCTTTTTGTAAAGCTTGGTTTCACCCTGCAGGTTTTCGTAATAAAAGGAAAACTTGCGCTCCCCGGCGCCATTCCAGACGATATTCTGCACCTCGGGCGATAAATCGTTCCAGCTATTATCCAAGCTATAGCCGTAGCAAGCCAAAACCACGGCCAGCTGACGGAAGAAATAGGAGTTGGGGTTATTGCTGAAGGCCTGCAAGCAACGCTCCGAAAACTTTACCGAGGGATCGGGCATAATCAGCGCCTTATCAAACTCCATATTCATGCCCAAGCCTGTGCAGGCCGGGCAAGCGCCATAGGGATTGTTGAAGGAAAAAAGGCGCGGCTCGATGGCGGGCAGGCTGATGCCGCAATCGTTGCAGGCAAAGTGCTCACTAAAAAGCAGTATTTGCGCCTCGTCCCCTAGCACGGCTACCTCGGCAAAGCCATCGGCCAGCTTCAGCGCTGTTTCCACGGAGTCCGTCAAGCGTTGGTGAATATTATCTCGCACTGCCAAGCGGTCGATGATGACGCTGAGGCTGTGCTTTTTATTTTTTTCCAGCGTAATCTCTTCGTCTAGAGTGCGCACCTCGCCATCAATATACATGCGCACATAGCCAGCCCGCCGCATATCATCCAGAACCTTTTGGTGCTCGCCCTTGCGACCACGCACCAGCGGTGCCATCACCATGAAGCGCGTACCCTCAGGCAGCTCCAGCACTCTATCGACAATCTGCTGCGCGCTTTGCTGCTCGATGAGCTTGCCGCACTCAGGGCAGTGGGGCTCACCCGCGCGAGCAAAAAGTAAGCGCAGATAGTCGTAAATTTCGGTTACCGTGCCCACCGTGGAGCGGGGGTTGCGGCTGGTTGTTTTTTGGTCGATGGAAATGGCGGGACTGAGGCCTTCGATGTAGTCCACATCGGGCTTGTCCATTTGGCCCAGGAACTGGCGCGCGTACGCAGATAAGCTTTCCACGTAGCGACGCTGTCCCTCGGCATAGATGGTGTCGAAGGCCAGGCTGGATTTGCCGCTGCCGCTAAGGCCTGTGATGACAACTAATTTATTTCGCGGAATTTCCACGTTGATATTTTTTAAATTGTGTTGGCGTGCGCCTTTGACAATTAGTTTTTCTTGCATATTTACCTCTTCTTTTTCGGCTCCAACTTCTGCCCCAACTGACCCTTAATAATTATCAGCTGGTCACGCAGCTCTGCCGCCGTCTCGAAATCCAGCGCCTTGGCCGCCTCCTGCATGCGCCGCTCCAGCTCCCGTGCCAGCGCGGTGAGCTCCTTCTTGGAACGAGCTTTTTTGGATTTACTGCCATATTGGTCGTGCTCATCCCCTTCAGCTACCTTGGTCAGCTTGATAAGCTGACGCTGCTCCTTGTAGATGGTCTTGGGCGTAATCTTATGCGCTTTATTATAAGCCTCCTGCTTCTCGCGACGACGATTCGTTTCATCAATAGCGCGCTGCATACTATCCGTAATTCGGTCCGCATACATGATGACGCGACCATGAGCATTACGGGCCGCACGGCCAATGGTCTGGATCATCGCGGTGTCGCTGCGCAGGAAGCCCTCCTTATCTGCATCGAGGATGGCAATCAGCGATACCTCCGGCAAGTCCAAGCCCTCGCGCAGCAGGTTGATGCCTACGAGTACATCGAATTTACCCGCGCGCAGGCTATCAATAATCTCCGCTCTTTCAATAGTGGCGATTTCTGAATGCAGATAGCGCACCCGCACCCCGGCCTGCTTAAGGTATTCCGTTAAATCCTCGGCCATGCGCTTGGTCAAGGTGGTTACGAGAACGCGCTCGTTGGCCGCAGCCACCTTATTAATCTCGCTCAGTAAATCGTCAATCTGTCCCTTAATGGGGCGAATTTCGATTTGCGGGTCCAAAAGCCCCGTGGGGCGAATAATCTGCTCCACTACCTGCTGCGCCTGCTCCATTTCGTAGGCTGCCGGCGTAGCAGATACATAAATCGCCTGATGAATCTGCGCTTGGAATTCGTCAAAGGTCAAGGGGCGGTTATCGTAGGCCGAGGGCAGGCGAAAGCCATGCTCCACCAGCATCTCCTTGCGGGAGCGGTCCCCGGCATACATGGCCCGAATCTGGGGCAGTGTTACATGGGACTCGTCTATCACCAGCAAAAAGTCCTTGGGGAAATAATTCACTAGGGTAAAGGGCGGCTCGCCTGCCTTGCGCCCCGCCAGATGCCGGGAATAGTTTTCGATGCCGGAGCAATAGCCCATCTCGTTCATCATTTCTAAATCATAATTAGTACGCTGCTCCAAACGCTGGGCCTCCAAAACCTTAAAATTATGATTGAGATAATCAAGCCGCTCGGCCAGCTCCACGCGAATATCAGCCATGGCGCGCTCCAAATTCTCCCGACTAGTTACATAGTGGGAGGCGGGGAAAATCGCCACATGGTTACGCTGGGCCAGCACCTCGCCCGTGAGTACGTCGAACTCTAGAATGCGATCCACCTCATCATCGAACATTTCAATGCGCACAGCCTTTTCACCATAGGCCGCGGGAATGACCTCAATGACATCCCCACGCACCCGGAAGGTGCCGCGCTTGAAGTCGATATCGTTGCGGTCGTACTGAATCTCTACCAGCTTGTGCAAAATTTTTTGTCTATCGATAATCTGCCCTAAGCGCAAGGACAGCACCATATCATAGTACTCCTGCGGTGCGCCCAAGCCATAAATACAGCTGACGCTGGCCACAATAATGACATCCTTGCGCTCAAAAAGGGCGCTAGTGGCGGAGTGACGCAGTTTATCGATTTCGTCGTTGATGGAAGCATCCTTTTCAATATAAGTGTCGGACTGGGGAATATAGGCCTCCGGTTGGTAGTAATCGTAATAGGAAACGAAATATTCCACCGCGTTATCCGGGAAGAAGGCCTTCAGCTCGCTGGCCAGCTGCGCCGCTAGCGTTTTGTTATGGGCGATGACTAGAGTGGGCTTACGCACCTTGTTGATAACCTGGGCAATAGTGTAGGTTTTGCCCGTACCGGTAGCGCCCAACAGCACCTGCGTACGCAAGCCCTGCTCCACGCCTGCTGCCAATTTCTCTATAGCCTGGGGCTGGTCCCCGGCCGGCTCAAAGGGAGCCTTGATTTGAAAATCCATGTTTTCACCTGCTTTGCTAATCAATTACTAAAACTTCAGCAAATCTATCCCTGCATTGCCGATGCTTAGCCTGCGCAATGCCACAATATCTACTCCTATTATATGAAATTGGGAGCCCAAGGTCAAGTAATCAAAGAGAACATTTGTCCATATTTTAAAATATACGCACAATATAAAAAGCGCAGCAGCCTTGTGACTGCCACGCTAAGCTTGGTAAAACTATATGCTGCTTGTACCAAGGCTTGGAAATGCTAACGCACTGCCCAACCTAGCACAGATTTTAGCGATTATTTTAGCGATTATTGATGTTTTCGGGATACATATCGTGCATAAAGAGGCGTTTTTTGGCCACTGCCTCCCATTCCGTACCCACCTTGCCATGGTTGGCGTAGGGGTCGATGGAGAGCCCGCCACGCGGTAAAAATTTACCCCACACCTCGATGTATTTGGGGTCCAAGAGCTTAATCAAATCCTTCATGATGATGTTGACGCAATCCTCATGAAAATCGCCGTGATTGCGGAAGCTGAACAGGTACAGCTTCAAGGATTTGCTTTCCACCAAGCGTTCATCCGGCACATAGGAGATATAAATCGTTGCGAAATCCGGCTGACCCGTCATGGGGCACAGGCTAGTGAATTCAGGGCAATTAAATTTGACAAAATAGTCGTTGTCAGGATGCTTATTGGGGAAGCTTTCTAAAACCTCCGGCGCATAATCGCTTTTATAGGCAGTTTTGTGGCCTAACAGGCTCACACCCTGCAATTCTTCCTTACTTCTACCGCTAGTCATTTATTATTACCTCCTGCAACTGCGAAAAAACGGCCCGCTCCTACGCGTTCCAGCGCGCTCACCAGCATGAAGCTAGCAATGCCGCTGATGCATTGGCCCACCAAAAGGCTGGATGCTAAGAGCCAGTAGGGCAGGTTCAAAAGGGGAGCCAGCCACAGGGGCACGCACAGGCCCGGCACGAAGGTTACAGCCAGCCACACAATCCAGTTGCCACAGCCAGCACGCTTGGCCAGCACAATGAGTCCGGTGGTAGCGACACCTACCAGACCACCACCGATGATATCGGGCAAGCCCAAACCGCCCATGACGGTGTTGCTAATGACGTTAGCCAGGCCAAAGGGCAGCACCAAAAAAGGAAAAAGGGCGCTAAGGCCGTACAGGGCAGTAGCGATGCGAATTTGGTATTGGCCAAAGGCGAAGGTTTGCGTGCACATCATGACCACGATATACAGGGCAATGCACAGGGCAGAAAAAACAAGTTTTTGATTATTAAGGTGTTGCATGGTTTTGCTCCTTTCCAGCGTAAGCACAGGCGCAATAAAAAAGGATTTCGCTTCTACAGACGAAATCCTTGCATTTCAAAAATATTACTGACTGGCGCCAGTAATCGCCCGTAGTTTTGTTTTGAGACAGGATGGTTACGAACTGTCTGTTATGAAGTTACTCAATAATTATACAATAAATGCTTAGTTTTGTCTAGTAAAAATTCCTCCACCGCAAGCGGTCCCCCTCCCTTTTTAAAGGGAGGCTCCTTGCTAATCTCCTTTAGCAGAAAGGCTCCCCTTGGGGGGAGCTGCCGAGCTTGCGAGGCTGAGAGGGGCTTGCAATATAATTTAGCGTTCAGTACTTACTTTAAACTCCTTGCCATCGGTAGTAACGACAATGTTACCATGGTCGAAGGTCGTCAGCACCTTCGCACCAAGGTGCTGCAGGCTGCCCACCACATTTTTGTTAGGATGATTATAAATCTCCCTCTTGCCACAGCTAATCAAGGCATACTGGGGCTGCACCTTACTGATAAATTTATATATGGAGGAGGTTTTACTGCCGTGATGCCCCACCTTGAGCACATCGGCTTTTAGGGCACTGCCATATTTTTGCTGCAGATAATCCTCCACCGGCGCTTCGGCATCACCCGTAAAGATCATGGTGAATTGACCATAGTGCAGCTTCATAACGATGCTAGTATTATTAAAGCGAGCCTTGTCCTGCTTGCTTAAAAAGTCCCCCGGGGCCAGCACTTCAAAGTAATATCCCTTGCCAAGGTCCACTCTGTCCCCGGATTTGAGCACGCGGTTGTGGTAGTGCCCCGCTCTAAGCTCCTTATTGAGCCACTGGGAAACAGCGTTGCTGCTATTGGGCATGGCGTTATCATAAATATTGCTGACCTTATATTTGCCGGCCAGCCATTTGATATTGCCCAGGTGGTCCCCGTGATGGTGGGAAATAATCACGGTGTTGATTTTATCCACGCCCTCCTGTACGCCGGCCTTGGCCAACGCCATTTTTAGGGCAGCGCTGCCGCCGTAGCCCAGCTTATCCTTTTTATTATCGCCCACATCCACCATTATCTTGCGCTGACCATCCTCCAGCAGGATGGCATCACCCTGGCCCACATCCAGCAAGGTTATCCGCAGCTTGCCCGCAGGCAGGGCCGCTGTACCACCCGAGGCTAAAGCAGGTCCTGCAGCTTTAGGTATGTCTGTTTTGCTAAGCTGCTGCTGCACCGCTGCCCGCACCGTTTCCTGATGGGGCTGGTAAAGGATGGCATAAGCAAAGGTGGCCATGATAAAGGCCACCAGCATTTGGATTACTAATTTAATTCTGCGCATTTATAGCACCTTGCTTTGCGAAATAAAACTAAAACATTCAAGCCATCGCATGCATAATTTGCAGGACGGCTCAATAGCTGGCGAACAAATCTCGCAGCGGGTTGATATCAATGCCCTTGGTCTGCAAAAAGCCGAAGAAATAGGCCTGCTCCAAGCGGCGCTTGAAGCCCTCCAAGCCATTGCCATCATCGGCCACAGTCACGCGGTACATTTCCATGGGTGCTGCCTTGTAGGTCGCGGCGGTGTTGAGGCCGATATGCCCGGTCAGAGCGCGGTAAAAGCCGTATTTTTGCGCGGCCTCGATAACTGTTTTATTATAGCTGCCGTTAGGATAGGCCAGTGTGCGCACAATGTAGCCATCAAATTTTTTCTTCAGCCAGTAGCGGGACGTATCCAGCTCCCACACTAAATATTTCGTTTCGATTTTAGCCAAGGGAGCATGGCTATAGGTATGGGAGCCCAGCTCCATACCAGCAGCAAGCATATCCTTGATTTCCGCCTCGTTCATATGGTCCTTGTCACCCATTTCCTTATTGATGACAAAAAAGGAACCCTTGGCATCATATTTTTGCATAATGGGCAGAGCTACGCTATGGTTATCCTTATAACCATCGTCAAAGCTGAGCGCGATGTATTTATCCACACTCTCGCCCTTTTCCAAGCGGTGGGCTAGCTGCTCCACGCTGACGATGGTGTAGCCCTGCTGCTTAAGATAGCGCAAATGCTCCTCAAAAAGAGCTGGCGGCATGATGAGGCTGCGGGGCCAATCGGGGCCTTTTTCGTTGCCAACAGCATGGTACATCAAAACGGGGGCACCGGTTTTACGATAGGCGGCGTATTCGGCGCGCCACTGCTCGCCCTTAACCAGCCAAGCCATGCCTGCTGCAGCGCAAAGCAGCATCAACACGGCCACTAGGCCATAAAAAAGCTTTTTCATCATTCATCCTGCTCCAATCTCAAACCCATACCCACTGCTATGTCCTGCAGCTTTTTCAAGCGATGGTTGATACCGGACTTGCCCAGTCCATTAGTAAACTCCATCAAATCATTTAAAGAAACATCGGGATGGTCCAAGCGAATGCGGGCAATTTCCTGCAGATTGGGCTCCAGCTGAGCCAAGCCGCCATGCTCATCAATATATTTGATGCAGCGCACCTGGCGCACTGCCGCCTTCACCACCTTGTTCAAATTGGCAGTTTCGCAGTTCACAGCACGGTTTACATTATTACGCATTTCCTTCACGATGCGCACATTTTCCAGCTCCATCATGGCGTTGTGGGCACCGATAACGCTAAGGAAATTGATAATGCTTTCGCCATCCTTCAAATAGACGATATACTCATTTTTTCTATCGGTCAGCTTGGCCTTCAAAGAGAAGCTGTGCATAACCTTGATAATATTATGCGCAAAGGTTTCATTGCTGGTGACCATCTCCAAATGATAGTCACTGGCCGGACGACTGATGCTGCCGCCGCCCAAAAAGGCACCGCGCAAATACGCACGCTTACAGTTATGCGTGCTGAGCAGGGGGTTCTTTAAATCGCCCTCCATACTTAAAAGCTGCAGCTCGTCCAAGGTTTGCGCTACCTGTGGCGCCGGAATGACATGCACCTGGTAGCGATTATTCTTTTTCAGGCGCCGGGAGCGGGTAATAACCACCTCGGTCTGCACCTGATAATTATTTTTCAGCATATGCAGCACGCGACGCGCCAAGG
>OBLI01002201.1_pt1 | contig 17138 bp, 14 predicted proteins | sample 1519701 | NCBI WGS metagenome assembly OBLI01 (sample SAMEA3663005, study PRJEB22513) | pig gut metagenome | biome: pig gut; feature: pig-associated habitat; material: faeces | place: France | collected 2012 | reverse complement strand
AAAATTGAGCCCAGCAGAGATTTTCGCAAATTCAATGATTTTGTCTAAAATCGTGTTCAGCGTAGAAGCCCGCCACCGGGTCAGCCCAGCCGGAGCACGCCGCCACAGGAGTTTCGCAATCGCTTAGATGATATAGAAGTATAAAGGAGAACGAAAATGATAAAGTGGAAAAATGTAATAGCTGCAGGTATGATCCTGTCTCTTGGTGCATTGTTACTGATGGGATGCGGAAAAAAAGATGCAGTGGCGGATGACGATGACGATTGGGTTGTAGTAGGTAAAGATTCCGAAGAGCCGGCACCGGCCACGGAAAGCGGAACGGAAGTTGTATCTGAAGACACAACGGAAGATACAGAGAGCAATTCTGTTTTTTCCGAGATGGCAAAGTACAGTTACACATTTGCAAGCGGAGCGGGAGCATGGTCGACCGAACTCACTGTGAATGAAGACGGAAGCTTTGAGGGAAGTTACAGTGACGCAGACATGGGCGATACGGGAACGGATTATCCGAACGGAATTGTGTATCTGTGTGACTTTTCCGGTAAATTCTCGACACCGGAGAAAGTGGATGAGTACACTTATAAGACAACGATCAAAAGTATGAATTATTTAAACAAAACCGACGGAGAAGATATCGTAGACGGTGTGAAATATATTTACTCCGGAGCATATGGACTGGACGGAGCAAAGACGATCTATTTTTATATGAAAGGAGCACCGATTGATCAGCTCCCGAAAGAATATGTGAATTGGATTTCACTGAGTCTGGAGGATGGTCAGACGGAATTGTCATGGTGTGGAATATATAATGAGGCAGAAGAGGCCGGTTTCTATGGAGGGACAAAGAGCGGATCAAGTGAATCCAATGCATCTGCTGAGAAGGAAGAACAGGATGGCATTTCTGCGGAATTGGCAGGAATTGAGAAAAAGGCCAAGAGGTTACAGGATCAACTTCAGAGTGGAGATCTGACACAGGGGGAAATGAATCAGTTATCTGCAAAGTTATATAAATTGTGGGATGATGAATTGAACGATATTTGGGGCAGATTGGATGAAGACACAAAATCAGGACTGCTTCAGGAAGAGCGTGATTGGATCAAAGAAAAGGAAAAGAAGATCAAAGAAGCCGGAAAAGAGTGGGAGGGCGGATCAGGACAGCCGCTTGCAGAGAATCAGGAAGGTGCTGATCTGACCAGAGACAGAGTTTATAAACTTGCGGATTATTTGAGATAAAGCAGAAGAAAAAGGGTATAAATAGAACCTATATCAGATTGCAGGCAGCAAATCAAAGAAAGAGAGAAACTATGAAATTACATCAGATTATTACCAGTCTGTTAGATACGGATGCATACAAATTTTCAATGGGACAGGCAATCTATCACCAGTATTCGGACTATAAGACGACCTGGACTTTTAAGTGCAGAAATACGGACGTACATTTCACCCATGACATGGTGGAAGAAATCAAGGAGCAGATTAAGGCATACTGTTCGCTGAATTTTACAGAAGAAGAGTTAGAGTATCTTCACAACATTACATGGATGAAGGGCAGTTATGTTGACTTTTTAAGATTGTGGAAGCCTCGCTATGAAGATTTCTCCATCACGGAAGATGCGGAGTGCGGGCTTTTCATCGAGACATTCGGTACATGGCTTAATACATCTATGTATGAGATCCCTACTCTTGCAATCGTAAATGAAGTATATTTCCGGATGGCCTATGATTATGATACGCTTTTTGCATCATTTAAGGTAAAGCTGGAAGAAAAAGTAAGAAGACTGGAAACGGACGAATATGAACTTTCTGCATTCAGCGAGTTTGGACTCAGAAGAAGATTATCGCTTGAGGCACAGACTTTGGCTGTAAAAGCATTGGCAGGTGCAAATTACAATGGAAAATCAACGTTTGTGGGAACAAGTAACGTTATGCTGGCAAAACAACTTCATCTTGCGCCGGTAGGAACGATGGCACATGAATGGATCATGTGCGTCGGACAGGGAAATCATAAGCATAATCCGGCATATTCGAACTGGTATGCTTTGGATTCCTGGGTAAAGGAATACGGCGTGTTAAACGGTATCGCCTTGACCGATGCAATCACGACAGACTGTTTCTTAAGAGATTTTAAACTGACGTATGCAACACTTTTCAGTGGCGTAAGACATGATAGCGGTGATCCGATCGAGTGGGGAGAGAAGATGATCGCGCACTATAAGGCGTTTGGCATCGATCCGATGACAAAGACGCTTCTGTTCAGCGATTCCCTTGATTTTGAACGCGCGACTATGATCCAAAAGCATTTCAAGGACAAAGCCAAAGTTGCCTTCGGTATCGGAACTTACATCTCAAATGATACCGATGTGCCGCCGCTTAATATTGTAATGAAGACAACGTTCTGCAACGGAATGGATGTCGCGAAGATCTCTGATGTAAAAGGCAAAGGCATGTGCAAAAATGAGGCCTATGTGGAATACCTGCAGAGATGTATCGACTGGCGTATGGAAAATGAGAAGGTAAAGTAGTATGATATTTGACAGTTGGACCAAGGCACTGATCTACTTTGGAATTATGAATGTGTTGGGACTTGCTGTAATGGGGGCCGATAAGTGGAAGGCAAAGCACAATGCATGGAGGATTCCGGAGAAAACGCTTTTTCTGGTAAGCATTCTTGGCGGAAGTATCGGGACCTGGGCAGGTATGTATCTGTTTCGGCATAAGACGAAACACTGGTACTTTGTTGTTGGCATGCCGGCAATCCTTGTTGTGCAGGTGCTCATATTGGTATGGATGATATGTAGCTGACTTCGGTTGGCTGCATTTTTTTAATAGTTCTTTTTCATGATTGTTGATATAGTATCCGAAAAATCGGAAAGGACATGCAAATGGAAATATATGAAAATAAATTTACTGCATTACGTTATTGCAACAGAGCAAACAATCTGCTACAATCGTGATAAAGCGCACCGCGCAAATCCAATATAACGCAAAGGAGTAGAATTATGTACACAATGGATGATATTCAGGCAGCCGATCCTGAGATCGCAGCAGCCATTCAGACAGAATTTGACAGACAGAACAGCCACATCGAGCTGATCGCATCAGAGAACTGGGTAAGCCCGGCGGTTATGTCCGCTATGGGAAGCATTCTGACGAACAAGTATGCAGAAGGTTATCCGGGAAAGCGTTATTATGGCGGGTGCGAGTGCGTAGATGTCGTAGAAGAATTAGCACGCGAGCGTGCAAAGAAGCTTTTCGGATGTGAGTATGTAAACGTACAGCCACATTCCGGCGCACAGGCCAATATGGCAGTGCAGTTCGCCATTTTAAAGCCGGGTGACACGATCATGGGTATGAACCTTGATCACGGCGGACATTTGACACACGGATCACCGGTCAATTTCTCCGGAACATATTTTCATGTAGTACCTTACGGAGTCAACGATGAGGGATTTATCGATTACGATCAGGTCAGAGAGATTGCATTAGAGTGCAAGCCGAAAATGATCATCGCCGGAGCATCTGCTTATGCCCGCACGATCGATTTCAAAAAGTTCCGTGAGATCGCAGACGAAGTCGGCGCCGTACTTATGGTCGATATGGCACATATTGCAGGACTGGTTGCAGCAGGACTTCATCCAAGCCCAATCCCATATGCGGATGTTGTAACAACAACCACACACAAGACACTTCGCGGACCTCGTGGAGGAATGATCCTCTGCAGTGAGGAAGTAAACAAGAAGTACAACTTTAATAAGGCAATCTTCCCGGGAACACAGGGTGGCCCGCTCATGCATGTGATCGCAGCCAAGGCCGTATGTTTCGAGGAGGCATTAAAGCCGGAATTCAAGGAATACCAGACACAGATCGTGAAGAATGCACAGGCGCTGTGCAAGGGATTACAGTCCCGTGATGTCAAGATCGTATCCGGTGGAACCGACAACCATCTGATGCTCGTTGACTTAACACCATACGAGCTCACCGGAAAAGTCGTTGAGAAGCTTCTTGATTCCGCTCATATTACAGCAAACAAGAATACGATCCCGAACGATCCTCAGAAGCCATTCGTAACAAGCGGTATTCGTCTCGGAACACCGGCGGCCACATCGAGAGGATTAAAGGAAGACGATTTTGATCAGGTTGCAGAGGCAATCGCTATGCTTATCAAGAACGGTGAGTCTGCAGTTGAAGATGCTAAGGCAATCATTAAGAGATTAACCGATAAGTACCCACTTCAGCCGATGCACTAAACCCCTTCAGCCGATGCACTAAAATCCGCTTGCTTTTTGGTATACAAGAGGCTATAATAGCAGAAGATAAGCAAGAAAGCGAAGACGGAAGCTACGATTTCGAATCTTTTCAGAGAGCCGGTGGCTGGTGTGAACCGGTAAGAAGGACAAGTCTTTCCACTTCCTGAGCTGGCAGTGAAAGCTGCAAGGTTCGTACCCTTTATCGTACGTGAGAGGCTTCGTAAGGAGCAACTTGGGTGGTACCGCGGAAAGTATATGATGACCTTTCGTCCCAGATGAATATCTGGGGCGGAGGGTCTTTTCTTTTATGAAAGTTAATAGGCGTGTATACCATGACACATGGGAAATCGGTGTGTCGCTTGCTTTTGGATCAGTACTATAAAATCATATCTAATTTAGGAGGACATTATGATTGATTTAAAATTTTTAAGAGAGAACCCTGAGGTTGTTAAGGAGAACATCAAGAAGAAGTTCCAGGATCACAAGCTTCCGCTCGTTGATGAAGTGATTGAACTGGATGCAAAGGCACGTGCCGCACAGGCAGAGGCTGATGAGCTTCGTGCAAACAAGAACAAGATCTCCAAGCAGATCGGAGCTTTGATGGCACAGGGCAAGAAGGAAGAGGCTGAGGCTGTCAAGGCTGAGGTTGCTGCAAACGCAGCCCGTCTGTCTGAGCTTGAGGCACAGGAGAAGGAACTGTCTGAAAAGGTTACCAAGATTATGATGACTATCCCGAACATCATTGATCCTTCCGTTCCGATCGGAAAAGACGATAGCTGCAACGTAGAGATTGAGAAGTTTGGTGAGCCGGTTGTTCCGGATTTCGAGATTCCATATCACACAGACATTATGGAGCGTTTTGATGGTATTGATCTTGACGCAGCAGGAAAGGTTGCCGGAAACGGATTCTACTATCTGATGGGCGACATCGCAAGAATCCACTCCGCAGTTATCTCTTACGCAAGAGATTTCATGATCGACCGCGGATTCACTTACTGTGTACCGCCTTTTATGATCCGTTCCAACGTAGTGACAGGCGTTATGAGTTTTGATGAGATGGATGCCATGATGTACAAGATCGAGGGAGAGGATCTCTACCTGATCGGAACATCCGAGCATTCTATGATCGGTAAATTCATTGACACGATCAACGATGAGGAGAAGCTTCCATACACACTGACAAGCTACTCTCCATGTTTCCGTAAGGAAAAAGGCGCTCACGGTATCGAGGAGCGTGGTGTATATCGTATCCACCAGTTCGAGAAGCAGGAGATGATCGTTGTCTGCAAGCCGGAAGAGTCCAAGGTTTGGTACGACAAGTTATGGCAGAACACTGTTGATCTGTTCCGCAGTCTGGATATCCCGGTTCGTACACTGGAGTGCTGCTCCGGAGATCTGGCTGACCTTAAGGTGAAGTCCTGCGACGTTGAGGCATGGTCGCCACGCCAGAAGAAATACTTCGAAGTAGGTAGCTGCTCAAACCTCGGTGATGCACAGGCAAGACGTCTTAAGATCCGTGTGAAAGGCAAAGATGGCAAGAAGTACTTTGCACACACCTTGAACAACACGGTTGTTGCTCCGCCACGTATGCTGATCGCATTCCTTGAGAACAACCTGAATGCAGACGGATCGGTCAACATTCCTAAGGCTTTACAGCCATACATGGGTGGAATCGAGAAAATTGTACCGAAGCATGATTAAACCAGGTAACTATTCAAAGTGACATTCATGTGTGTTATATGGCGGGTTTTGCGTATGAGGAGGGAGTTTGATGATATATGATATATAAACGGAGGGCATCACATGCAGGATACAGATAAGGTTCGGGAAGAATGCACACACAACTGCATGACCTGCGGACGCGGATGTGGCGAGAACCCGGACGGTGTCGGTTTATTTGAAAAAGCGTTAAACGGTCTGAGTGACATCGACAGTGATGAGCTTCTTGCTGCGTTGCAGCAGATCGGCGCGGACAGCAGTGAGGAGAAATAAATTATGTCACGTGTGAAAGCATTTTTAAAAAGAAAAAATATTGAGATTTCGGCGAAACGCTACGGAATCGATGCGCTGTCTGCGATGGCGCAGGGATTGTTTGCCTCTCTTCTGATGGGAACGATCCTCGCAACGCTCGGTGAGCAGGCGGGAATCGAACTGCTCGTCACGATCGGCGGATATGCCAAGGCAGCGACCGGCCCGGCGATGGCTGTGGCGATCGGACTTGCCTTACAGGCGCCTCCGCTTGTCCTGTTCTCGCTGGCAGCAGTGGGAACAGCGGCAAACGCATCGGAGGTAGCCGGAGCGGGCGGACCGCTTGCGGTACTGATCGTAACGATTTTTGCGGCAGAATTTGGTAAAGCGGTCTCCAAAGAGACGAAGATCGATATTCTTGTAACGCCTTTTGTCACACTGTTTGTAGGAATCGGTCTGGCCCTCTGGTGGGGACCGGGCATCGGTTTTGTCGCAAGCGGCGTGGGTAATGCCATCATGTGGGCAACGGAGCTGCAACCGTTTTTGATGGGAATTATTGTGTCGGTACTTGTCGGTATCGCACTCACGCTTCCAATCAGCAGCGCGGCGATCTGTGCGGCGTTAAGCCTTACCGGCCTTGCCGGCGGCGCAGCCTTGGCAGGATGTTGTGCGCAGATGGTCGGATTTGCGGTCATGAGTTTTAAGGAGAACCGCTGGGGCGGACTCGTTGCGCAGGGAATCGGAACCTCGATGCTGCAGATGGGCAACATCGTAAAGAAGCCGGTCATCTGGCTTCCGGCGATCCTGACATCCGCAATTACCGGACCGATCGCAACATGCGTCTTCCAGCTTAAGATGAACGGCGCAGCCGTCGCATCCGGTATGGGAACCTGCGGTCTGGTCGGACAGATCGGTGTGTACACCGGGTGGCTTGCCGATATCGCAGCAGGCGAGAAAGCGGCGATTACTGCGTTTGACTGGAGCGGGCTGATCATGATCTGCTTCGTACTGCCGGCGATCCTGACCTGGCTGTTCGGATGCTTTTTCCGAAAAATGGGTTGGATCAAGGAGAACGATTTAACACTGGATCTGTAATCGAACGATTTTGGAAAGAGGGAGACATTCATGTTCGCTAGAAATAGTGGTTAAAGCGTAATACAAAGGAATCTATAGATTGACAATTTTTTGTCAAAGTGTTACGATTGGACTATCAGAGTTAATACTTCATTGGGAGGTATTACACACAATCACAGGAGGATTTATACAATGAGCGAATTTAAGAATTTGACACTTGATGTTGCTGATGGCATTGCCGTACTGGCAATCTCAAGACCGGCTGCTTTAAATGCATTAAACAGTGAGACTCTTGACGAGTTAAACGTATGCCTTGGAGAGATCGAGAAGAACGATGATATCAAGGTTGTAATCTTAACCGGTGGTCCGGATAAGAAGGGTAACGAGTTCAAGTCATTCGTTGCAGGCGCTGACATTGCTGAGATGGTGAACTTTACAGCTCCTGAGGCACGTGCATTCGGTATCAGAGCATCAGAGCCATTCTTTAAGTTACAGAATATGCGTCAGGTTACCATCGCTGCTGTCAACGGTTTTGCACTTGGCGGCGGATGCGAGATCTCTATGAGCTGTGATATCCGTATCGCAAGCGAGAACGCAATCTTCGGACAGCCTGAGTGTGGTCTCGGAATTATCCCAGGATTCGGCGGAACACAGAAGCTTGCCCGTCTTGTTGGTATGGGACGTGCTAAGGAAATGATCTTCACATGCGATAACATCGATGCAAACGAGGCTTACCGTATCGGTCTTGTAAACAAGGTTGTAGCGAAAGAAGAGCTTATGCCAACTGCTAAGGCTATGGCTGCCAAGATTATCTCTAAGGGAAGCTACGCAGTATCTGTTGCAAAGGCTGCAATCAACAACGGATATGACATGGATATCAAGAACGCTGTTGAGATGGAAGCAAACCTGTTCGGTGTTGTAAATGATACACACGATAAGAAGGAAGGAATGGGCGCTTTCTTAGAGAAGAGAGCTGCTACATTAACTGATTTCTAAAATACATACAAGGTAACGTTAAGGCCGGTGTGAGTATTCGCATCGGTCTTTTTGTCAATAACCGGATAGGAATAGCTACTTAAAAAGAAGGAGCCTCCGCTTAGCGGAAACTCCTTCTTTTAAGCATATGAAAAATGGAAATTACTGTTTATCTGCAATGCCGAATGCCTGCTGGCGAATATACGGTACTGCGATCAGTGCCGGATAAAGCACTGCGGAGATGATCAGTCCGCCGACACCCTGAATAATGTTGGCAGGAATGCTTTCGAAAGCTCCGGCTCCATAGATGAAGAATTCGCATATGAAGTAGCCGCCTGCAACAAAAACGATATCGATCACACCGCCGAGAAGGACACCGGCGTAACGCATTTTGTTGGATTTGCCGATCGCACGGTAAACAAGTCCGGTTGCCAGTGCAATCAGTCCTTTGATAACGAAAGTGATCGGAACATAAATAAAATATCCACCGATCAGGTCTGCCATACAGGAGCCAAGGCCGGCTGCAGCAAATCCGTACCATGGTCCTAAGACTACTCCGGAAAGGATGACAATGGCATCTCCGACATGGATGTACCCGCCTGTGCCGGGGGTTGGAATTTTCATGATCATTGTGGCAATACATGCCAAAGCCGCAAATAAAGCGGTTAAAATCAATTTTTTTAATTTTTCGTTTGTCATAACAAATCCTCTTTTCTTTTTTTTATCAATATAGCGCATGCTTGGACTTTCGAAAAGAACCAAATTTGATAAAAATTACAAGACCAGATTTTTGGGTGGAGAGGCAGAAAAAAACGTGATACAATAAAAAGGCAGCGTTGAATGAGACATAAAGTATGCACAAAGGTAGCCATGAGGTTCAGTGTGCAGAGTAAGAAAGGAAATGGGATAATTTATGTGGGCATATGAAAGTGTATTTTATCAGATTTATCCATTAGGATTTTGCGGAGCTCCGTTTGAAAATGATGGAAGATTGGAGCATAGAATTAAGAAGGTGAATGATTGGATTCCTCATATTAAGAAGGTGGGAGCCAACGCCATCTATTTTTCCCCGGTGTTTGAATCGGACACACACGGGTATAATACAAGAGACTATACAAAGATTGATACAAGACTCGGGACGAATGAAGATTTTGCCGAAGTATGTGCGAATCTTCATAAGGAAGGCATTAAAGTGGTGTTAGACGGTGTGTTCAATCATGTCGGAAGAGGGTTCTGGGCTTTTCAGGATGTGCTTAAGAATCGCGAACAGTCACCGTATGTGAACTGGTTTGCGCGTATCGCTTTTGACGGCAATTCTAATTACAATGACGGATTGTGGTATGAGGGCTGGGAAGGAAACTATGATCTGGTAAAACTGAATCTGCGCAATGAGGATGTGATCAATCATATTTTTGATGCCATCCGCGGCTGGGTAGAAGAATTTGATATTGACGGTCTGCGTCTGGATGTGGCTTATTGTCTGGATCATGATTTTATCCGAAGACTGCGTCGTTTCTGTGATGAATTAAAACCGGATTTCTTTTTACTGGGAGAGACATTGCACGGTGACTACAATCAGATCATGAATGATGAGATGCTGCATTCCGTGACAAACTACGAGTGCTACAAGGGACTGCACTCCAGCTTTAACAGTATGAATATGTTTGAAATCAATCATTCTCTGCTCCGTCAGTTTGGTCCGGAGAACTGGACATTATATAAAGGCAGACATCTGCTTTCTTTCGTAGATAATCATGATGTGACGAGAGTGGCATCCATTCTGAATAATAAGAAGCATCTGCCTTTGATCTATGCACTTGCGTTCGGCATGCCGGGCATTCCGTGCATATATTACGGAAGCGAGTGGGGCGCGGAAGGCCGCAAGGAGGACGGAGATCCGGCGCTTCGCGTGTCGTTTGATGAGCCACAGTGGAATGAACTGACCGATTTTATTGCAAAGTTGAGCGAGGCAAAGAAAGCCTCCAAAGCATTGCAGTACGGCAACTTTACGTCTACGGTTCTGACCAACGGGCAGTGTGTGTTCCAGAGAGAGTGGGAAGGCGAGCGTGTCTATGTGACAATCAATGCAACGGATCAGGATTTCTGGGCAGGATTTGATGCGGGAGTATCTCAGGCAACGGATCTGATCAGCGGTGAAACGGTGGAATTAAATGGTGGCTTAAATCTTCCGGCTTATTCTGCAAAGTTCCTGAGCGTGTAAATAGAGCTGCAACCATCCAAAACGCTCTGCAGGGATACGTAGTTCGCGGAGATGCAGCTTATGCCGAGCATATCGCTCGTGTGCGAAAGTGTGCAACAAGCGCACATGTTAATTCATATAGAATGAAAGAAAGCAGAGAATAGATAGGAACGAAATGAATGATCGATGATTTTGATTTGATGCAGATAACAGAGCCTCTCCAAAACTGGTTTGATACACATGCGCGCGTTCTTCCGTGGCGCGATCAGCCAAGTGCTTATTATGTGTGGATTTCCGAGATTATGCTGCAACAGACGAGGGTAGAGGCGGTAAAGCCATATTTTGAGCGATTTATTACGGAGCTTCCGGATGTGAGGTCTTTGGCAGAATGTCCGGAGGACCGGTATCTGAAACTTTGGGAGGGGTTGGGATATTACAATCGGGTGCGGAACCTGAATGCAGCGGCGCAACAGATTATGGATGAATACAGTGGGGTGATACCGGATTCCTATGAGGAACTGTTGAAACTCAAAGGAATCGGAGCGTATACTGCCGGTGCAATTACTTCGATTGCATATAATAAGCCGGTTCCGGCAGTAGACGGCAATGTGCTTCGCGTGATTTCCCGTGTTTGTGCGGATGATTCGGATATCATGAAGCAGTCTGTGCGCAGTCATATGCAGGAATGTTTACAGCAGCTGATGGAAATCCAACAAGGATTACTTATTCCAAGAAAATTCAATCAGGCTTTAATGGAACTCGGGGCGATGGTCTGTGTGCCGAACGGTGCACCGCATTGCGAAGAATGTCCGTGGAATGCGTTTTGTGAAGCAAGATTGCAGGAGCGAATCGACGAACTTCCGGTCAAGAAGAAGAAAGCGGCCCGGCGCATTGAAGAAAGGACGGTTTTTATTCTTCGGGATGGCGAGAAAATCGCTCTTCACAAGCGTCCCGGAAAGGGGCTTCTGGCAGGACTGTATGAACTCCCGAATTGTGAACAGAAATTGAATCAACAGGAGGCCTTACAATATATTGAAGACCTTGGCTACAGACCGATTCGTATTGTACCGCTTGCCGAGGCAAAACATATTTTTTCACATGTAGAATGGCATATGAAGGGATATGCGGTATTGATCGAGGAGCCCGGACGGGAATTTCCGGAAGAGGATAGTGCGAAAAGAGATGAGAGGCGCAAATGCAGACAGAAAGCAAATGAACTGCTTTTTGTAGAGGCGTCCGATGCGAGAGAACGTTATGCGGTGCCAAGCGCTTTTTCTGCTTATTGGAATGCAATCATAGAATCTTCCAATATGATATCATGAAGCCGGCACGGCGGTAATGTTTCATGTATGCAGTTGATGAAAATAACAAAAACCGGTGTCATCAGACACCGGGTTTTTTATGAAAAAGATTAGTATGAGAAAGAAAAATCTTCTATTTAAAGGGAGGACCTCGCGCCTTGTGAGGGTGCGAGGAAAATATGAAAAAGAAAAAGTTTATTTCTTATCTATGATGTTAGTATATCGACTAATTGTGAAATGGATGTGTGGAGATTATGAGAAGTTTGTAAATAAAATATGAACATAAAATGAATCCTAAATAGAATGTTAAGAGAATATTAAGTAAAAATAGTTCGACTCCAAGGGAAAAAAGTGTATAATAAGATAGAATTTCAGAATACTATGCAAAAGGGGAAAATACATATGTATGATTGCATTATTGTAGGTGCAGGCATTGCCGGAGCAACGGTTGCACGCAAGTTGGCGGAGGAGAAAAATAAGAGGGTTCTGGTGTTGGAGCGCAGAAATCATATTGGTGGAAATTGTTATGACAGGCCGGATGACTATGGAATATTGATTCATGAATATGGTCCACACATCTTCCATACAGGAGATGAAGGGGTTCGCGAATTCCTGTCGCGTTTTACCGAGTGGTATGATTTTGGACATGAAGTGGTTGCAAAGGTTGGTGACAAACGGATCCCGGTTCCTTTCAATCTCAATACGCTGCACATGGTTTATGATCAGGAGAAGGCAGATCGTCTCGAAAAGAAACTGATCGGGGAATATGGTCTTGACAGCCGCGTGCCGATCATGAAGCTGCGCGAGAGCACGGATGCGGACGTGCGTGAGATCGCCGATTATGTGTACAAAAATGTATTTTTATACTATACCATGAAGCAGTGGGGACAGACGCCGGAAGAGATCAGCCCAGAAGTTACGGGACGTGTTCCGGTCGTAATCTCTTACGACAACCGTTACTTTAAAGATAAATATCAGAGTGTTCCGCTCCATGGATTTACACCGATGTTTGAGGCGATGCTCGATCATCCGAATATTGAGGTGCGTACCGGAGTTGATTGCAGCGATGTGTTGGAATTTGCGGATGGTAAGATTTATTTTGAAAAGGCAGAATATACCGGAGATCTGGTCTATACCGGGGCTCTCGATGAATTGTTTGATTGTCGGTTCGGTCGTCTTCCGTACCGTTCGCTGAACTTTAAGTTTGAGCATCTGGATCAGGATTCTTTCCAGGATCACAGTGTTGTTAATTACACAGTAAGTGAGGATTTTACGAGAATTACCGAATTTAAGTTTCTGACCGGACAAAAAGATACGGATGGAACTACCATCGTGCGAGAGTATCCGTTTGCATACACCGGTGCTGAGGGAGAAATTCCTTACTATGCGATTTTAAATGATGAGAATAATGCGTTATATGAGAAATATCGTGCATTGACCGAACAATTTAGCAAGTTCCATTTACTTGGAAGACTTGCGGAATATAAATATTACAATATTGATGCCATGTGCCGTAAGGCGATGGATCTGGCGGAGGAGATAGGATGAAATTACTGACTTTTGCAATACCTTGCTACAATTCACAGGATTATATGGAACACTGTATCAATTCAATTCTGCCGGGTGGCGATGATGTGGAAATTTTAATCATCGATGATGGCTCGAAGGATCGTACAGCGGAGATCGCAGATGATTATGAGAAACGTTATCCGGGAATCGTTCGTGCCATCCATCAGGAGAATGGCGGACACGGAGAGGCGGTTAATGCCGGAATCCGCAATGCGACAGGTTTGTATTTTAAGGTTGTCGACAGTGATGATTGGGTTGATGCGGATGCTTATAAGAAGATCCTTGATAAATTAAGAGAGTTTGCAGGCGGTCCGACAACGCTTGACATGCTGCTTGCGAACTATGTGTACGAGAAAGAGGGCGCAAAGCACAAAAAAGTCATGCGCCAGACCGGATTTCCACAGGATCAGGTATTTACATGGAGTGACATCCGCCATTTTTACAAGGGACATTATATTCTGATGCATTCGGTAATTTATCGTACCAAGCTGCTTCGCGAGTGTGGACTGGAGTTGCCGAAGCATACATTTTATGTAGATAACATTTATGTATACAAACCACTTCCTTACGTTCGTACGATGTACTACATGGATGTGGACTTCTATCGTTACTTTATCGGACGTGATGATCAGTCTGTCAATGAAAAAGTTATGATCAGCCGTATCGATCAGCAGATCCGTGTCAATAAGATCATGCTCGACGATGTGGATTTGCATAAAGTGACCAACTTAAAGTGCCGTAAGTACATGCTGAATTATCTTGAGATCATTACTGTTGTCACAACAATCATGCTGATCCGTTCCGGCACAGAAGAAAACCTTGAGAAAAAGCGTGAACTTTGGAAGTATATTAAGGATAAAGATATTACGATCTTCCATAAACTCCGCCATGGCATCATGGGACAGACCATGAATCTGCCGGGTAAGGGAGGCCGCAAGATTTCAGTTGCGGCATATCGACTTTCGCAGAAAGTTGTCGGATTTAACTAAAGTAACATTAATAGGTTATCAAAAGGGGGGAAGCGGATATTCGGGAGGATTGACTCACTGTTGGATCGGGATGGAAAGCCTGTGGTTTCCCCAATCCTGAACCAGTAAATTCGGGTTTGTCGTGATCAGATAGGTTTTCAAAACGGACGATACAGTTATTTTATCGAAAAAATAGGAAAATCAACTTCGGACTTGATTTCAGATAGACAGCAACAAGTTGTTTCATTTACGCTATTAGCGGACACAATGGAACTCCGAAGCAGTTTCCTATTTGTTTCGAAAAATAAGTATGATCCGATGTCGATAAGTTGATAGAAACGGTCATTAAAATCATCCAAAGTTCTGAACATTTAGAATGCTACTGCTAATTTTCTTTTTTACATTTTTAATTCAACATCTGTGTATTGAAAATATCATATCTGATGCATGTCAAAATTTGCCTCATAGTAAATAAAGAAAAATTGACGCGCGGTGTTATTTTACAAGTAAATGTAAAATTTCGCCGCGCGTGATTTATTTCATACATATTTTTTCTGGCGCAGTTGTATTTTGAGCAAGGAGTAATTTGTTGTGATGTTTTAGAATTTTTTTGATAGATATATCACACTATAATTATAGGCAAATTCACTTTTTCTACATAAATGGGATGTTTTCCAGCATGTTAGCATATTTACTTCACGTTACAGTTATAGGCAAATTCACTTTTTCTGCATAAATGGGATGTTTTCCAACATGTTAGCATATTTACTTCACGTTACAGTTATAGGCAGAATCACTTTTCCTTTAAAAATGGTATGTTTTTTAAGTGTTTTAGCGTTTTACTTCACGCTAATTGTATAGACAAAATAGAATTCGACAATAAAATGGTATGAATGTGCAAATATTCAGCTTTTGCATAACGCTAAAAATGCAGACAAGTAAACAAACAGGAAAGACCATGACCTACAGGAAAAAAATGAGATCCAGGTCATAGATAAAACGGAAACAGCATGACCTGAAAGAGAAAAGTGGAAATCTGGTCAAGAGAAGAGCTGAAATCATATGACCGGCAGAAAAAATTGGAAATAGGATCAATTTTTTATTATCTACTATGCAGCAACTTCGAATTTGAATTACTGTCTTGTCACATGTAAAGATATATGCTATACTCACTGTCGTGCAATTTGAATCTATGAGAGTTGAGCAATATGGAAAATGAAACTGGAAGAAGTGTCAACTTTCGTATCGATAGAAACTCAAACACACTAGAGAGTAGCAGAGTTACATTCTGTTACGCAAATTATCAAAATGCATGCAGTGATAGCTGCATGTCAGGAAAGTATGGCGAATTATGAAGACAGACGTATTAATTGTGGGAAGCGGATGTTCCGGTTTGTACTGTGCACTGCAGCTTCCGAGAGACAAACAGATTACAATCATTACGAAGGAGGATGTTCCGAGCAGCGATTCCTATTTGGCGCAGGGAGGCATCTGTATGCTCAAAAATGATGCGGACTACGACAGTTATTTTGAAGATACGATGAAGGCCGGCCATTATGAAAATGATAAGGAGTCGGTTGATATTATGATCCGTTCCTCACAGGACGTGGTCAGGGATCTTCTTTCTTATGATGTGGATTTTGCGAGGAACGAGAACGGAGAACTTGCTTTTACCAGAGAGGGCGCGCATTCGGATAAGCGAATTCTTTTCCATGAGGATATTACCGGAGAGGAAATCACAAGTAAGCTTTGGGCGGCAGTACAGAAGCTGGAAAATGTGCGGATTCTTGAATATACCACCATGCTGGATATCGTGACCAGGGATAATGCTTGTTATGGTGCTGTGATTCGCAAGGCAGACGGGACCCTTGAAGTGGTTGAAGCGGATGAAACCGTGTGGGCATGCGGCGGAATCGGAGGATTATATCGTCATTCAACAAATTTCCGTCATCTGACAGGGGATGCGCTTGCATTGTCATTGCTTCATCATGTGAAGCTGAAGGATATCAATTATGTGCAGATCCATCCGACGACGCTCTATTCGGAGCATGAGGAGGACCGGAGTTTTCTGATTTCGGAATCGGTACGTGGCGAGGGCGCAAAACTTTATAACAAAAAAGGCGAGCGTTTTGTCAACGAACTTTTACCGCGTGATCTGCTGACGGAAGCAATCTGTGAGCAGATGGAGAAGGATCATACCGATCATGTATGGGAAGATTTGAGAACGATTCCGGCAGACGAACTGAAAACGCATTTTCCGAATATCGTTGAGCATTGCCGTAAGATGGGCTATGATGTTACGAAAGAGTGTATTCCCGTCGTTCCGGCGCAGCATTATTTTATGGGAGGTGTGTGGGTCGATCATGAGAGTCACACTTCAATGGAACATTTGTATGCGGTAGGAGAGACTGCTTGCAACGGTGTACACGGAAGGAATCGCCTGGCAAGCAATTCTTTGCTGGAAAGTCTTGTGTTTGCAAAGCGTGCAGCTAAGAAGATGGCAAGACAAGAGGAGGTACCGATTAAGAAAAAGAATGAGGCGTTTGCACAGGTAGACCTTACACAATATGAGGATGAGAAAGCGTTGCAGACGCGTTATCGGGAGGCGGTTCGTGAAGCGATTAAGGAAGCAGACCGCAAGATGAATGAAGCTAAGACAGCGTAGCACAATATGACTCGGAATGGATAACGAGCAGCAGGGTATGATAGGTAGGCGTTTGCGAAACTCCTGTGGCGGCGTGCTCTGGCTGGGCTGACCCGGTGGCGGGCTTCTACGCTGAACACGATTTTAGACAAAATCATTGAATTTGCGAAAATCTCTGCTGGGCTCAATTTT
>OBLI01002199.1_pt1 | contig 17145 bp, 11 predicted proteins | sample 1519701 | NCBI WGS metagenome assembly OBLI01 (sample SAMEA3663005, study PRJEB22513) | pig gut metagenome | biome: pig gut; feature: pig-associated habitat; material: faeces | place: France | collected 2012 | reverse complement strand
TATCTCGAACTTCATCCCGGTACCCCGCAGCGCGGCTTTGATCATTGGCTCTGCGTTGACTTCCAGGATGGACCGGAGTTTCTCGGCTTTTAGATACTTGAGGTTTTCCTCATACGTAATTGTACGGAACTCCTCAAGGGCCGGATGGAGAAGATTCGTGATGATATAGCGGAAGGAGCGTACGACTTCTTCCTTGAAATGCAAAGCGATTGTCCTGACTCCTATCCACAATTGGCCACAACCGAACTTGATGAAAAACGGCAAAGGAGTATCCAGGAATAGGTCGTAACCTTGCAACCTGAATTTGCATCCCTGGGGAAGTATGAGTCCCTCACGGATTTCATTGAGGACGCCGATCAGATGGAAACTGTCGTCTTTGACGGCAATTGTCTTAAAATTGGCACTAATGTGTGCGCTCAATTGCTGGAACATGTCCTCTGTGGTATGTTCACTAAAATTTGAAATGAGAGTCTCTTTTGTCATGGCTGCCTCCTTTACTTGTGCAAAGGAAACAACCTTCACTGAAAAATAGTGGCAGTAGACGTTGACGTTGTAGCCGTCTTTATGCATGTCAGGGCATATTTTTGTAAATTCGTGGAAAAATCTGTTCATTTCCGTGAAAGAATTCGCGCCAATGTCGGTATAGGAATATAAAGGAAGAAATTAGGCTATACAATGAAAACTGCATTAAGAGAAGAAGAAGTCATCAGATTCATGACGAGGGCGCCTCAGGTTCATATGATGGAGATAATCGGAGTAAATGACTTTGACCCGGAGGAAATCGAACTTGAAGAATATGTCGGAAGGATTGACTCGGTCATCGGCGAGGATGAGGCCCTGCTGGTGACGACCCTGTCTCCGGTTGACGGATTCCGGTGCATAGCCGCAGCCGGTGATGTCATTGGAAAGGTCGATTTGTCTTGCCTGTCGGAAGAGGAGCTGGAGGCATACGGTTCCGTCAATCCGCGTTTCACCGCTCCAAACGTGTACCGGAACGATGCCGCCATACTCATTGAGGATGCCTCTTGGGGCGAAAAGTGTGAGGAGTGTGCGAGAAGGGCGCTTTCGGCATTGTTTCCGGACAAGAACGTTGCAGATGTCCATGCTGATGTCCATTCGATCTTCGAAAGGGATTTCCTTTCCGGACTTGTTGGTTCGGCAATGGAGTTGGCAGACCGTTATGGCCACCTGGCTGACGTGATGGAGAAGGGGACCTGTCTTCTTGACGCGGCGAAGAGGATCCGCTTCAAGGAGTATCACTCCGTGACTGTGGGGATAACCAGACCGGACGTAGGAGATGTCGATGGGGATGGGCTCCTGTCCTCCGTGACAGAATATTGGGAAGTTGCGGTAGACAGGAACTTCGGAGAGGTGTCAATCATGAGAGACCGTGCCGATCGTACGGCATTCTTGTACAGTCTCGGTCCCGAGTTCTATGACCTCTTTGAGGCGTGCATGTCGTTCAGAAGAGAGTGCCAGGACTTTTCCTCATAGACGAGGACAAGGTATGGTGATTTTTCATATATTTGAATTGTGGTAATTTTTTGACCCTCCGGTGAAATAAAACCGCCGCCGGTCAGTATAATAACTAAAACTAAAGACAATTATGGAAATATATTTCAACCCGTTATACGACTCGTCTGTCTTCCTGAGGGCGGAAGACTGCGGACTGGGCAAGACTTTCGAAGGGCCTGACGCGCTTCTTGCTGAACTGGAATTGCGGTGCGGGCTCACAACTGTCGAGAATGAGCACTCCCAGAGGGTGATTTCTTACATGGAAGCCATGCGGAAGGTTGCCGCAAATGGCACTATGCCGTTCTACTTGGAGTCTTTCCGTCAGGACGACTACGGCACGGCCGAGCTGATGCTGGGCTGGAGGGATGCCCTCGTGAGGGCAGGATGGGACGGCAAGACTGTGATAGATAGCGAGAAGGTGAGGCGCCTCTCGGAAATCGAGGCCTCTTTCCGTGACCAGGGAAGGGCGGACAGATGGAGGGAGATCATCGCAGAATCCGGGAAGAGACCGTTGCTTGGCCCGTCTGACCGGATAAAGGTATGCTGCCGGGAGGACGCCCTCGATGCGGTACTTGCGCGTCTGCTTTCCAATATTGAAAAGATGTCCGGACCGGGGTCCGTGCAGTATATGGAAAAGGACGTGACGGAACTGCCGGAGATGGAGATCCTGGAGTTTGATGACGAGTACAGGGCACACGAGTGGATCGCCTCACAGGAGCTGACCGCTGCTGACGTGGTCGCGGAGGCTGATACCGCCCTTTTGGGGGAGCTTCTCAGGAGTTTGGGAAAGCCGCAGACAGGCGCCGCCGATAAGGGCATCGGACCGGTCATGCGTCTGCTTCCTTTGGGCGTCGCCCTTTTCAGATACCCTGCCGACATAGCCTCACTCCAGTCGTTCCTTCAGTCTCCGAAAAACCCTGTCGGAAAGCTCTACATTGAGCGTGAGGAAGAGGACGGCAAGAAGTACCACGTGAAGGCCAGCATCGCACTCCTCCAGCATATCTGTGCAAACGGCGGGCTTGGTGACGGATGGGATGGTATCATACGTGATGCAAGGTTCACATACGACGGTAAGGACATAAGTGCGAGGGACTATGACAGGGCCGTGGCTTTCCTTAACCTCTGGGACAAGTCCAGGACCCTGCCCGAGGGAAAGGCCAATGTGAAGGACGTCAAGGACTTCGTATGCAGACTTGACAAGTGGGCTGCGGGCGGAATCGCCCCTGAGAGCAATCTCGACAGCCAGTTCCATGCGCTTCGCGGCAGCTGCAGGGCTATGCTCAGGCTCCTTGACTCAGTGGGCGAAGAGACCGCCGATATAGACAGGCTCTGCCGCTGGGCAGCGCACCTTACGGTCCCAGTGGACATCAGCAGCGACTACGCACGCCGCGGATGCATCAGCCTTACGGACAGCCTTGCGGATATCCATTCCAAGGCTGAGCGCCTCATCTGGTTCGCCTCGACGACGTCCAATGACCTGCCTTACGAGTATGCCTTCCTTACCAGGAGCGAGATTGAGGCTCTCAGGGATGCAGGACTGCTCATCACAGGCCGTGAGCAGGCGGCAAGGAATCTCAACACCCTCAAGATGGACGGCCTTTCAAGGTGCTCGAGGGCGAGCATAATAACCTGCAGGAAGATAAGCGGAGTGGAGACGACACCGTCGGCGGTACTGGCAAGGATAAGCAGGGACCTTCCTGCCGGAAAGGGGCCTGATGTCGCCAAGCCGGCTGCCGGGAAGGTCAATACGGATCTCGGGAAAGCCGCCTTCCACGACTTCGACAGCGGGATTGTCATGGGCTTCAGACGGAAAAGGGAGAGTTACAGCAGTATAGATACCCTTATCCAGAGGCCGGTTGACTATATGCTTGACTATGTAAAGGGATACGTGCAGTACGGAATTCAGGAGATTGCCGATGTGCCTACCGTAGAAGGAAATGTTGCCCACGCTTATATCGAGGAACTCGGAAAAGCGTGCGGGAACGATCCGAAGGAGATGCTCGGGAAACACAATGAATGCTTCGACGAACTTTTTGGCAAGGTGCTTTCAGAAAAGGGGCTCATCCTTTGTCTCAGGGAGAACACAATCGAGCTGAAGAGCTTCAAGGTCTCGCTCAGGGAAAGCATCGGCGTGCTGCTCGACATCATCATCTCGAACGGCCTTGACATAGTCGGGTTTGAGGAGAGTCTCACCGCTGAAGGCCTTATCGGAAACAAGGAGGACGGAACCTCCGCAGACGTTTATGCGATCATCGACTGTCTTCTCCGGGACCCGAAGGACGGGAAGTATCTTGTCTTTGATTTCAAATACAATTCCGGAACCACATACAGGAAGAAGATAGAAGAGAACAGGGAACTTCAGTTGGCCGTGTACAAGAAGGTGGTGGAAACAGTGTCTGGCGATGTCAAGTTCACGGGCTATTACGCAATCCCACGCAGGACTCTCTTTACGGCAGATGACGTCCTTAAACCGCACAAGGCGGTCGAGGTCGTCCCCAAGGATTCAGAAAAGGACCTTTTCGCGATGGCGTCCAAAGGGTATGACTTCAGGTGGAAACAGTTAAGGAACGGAAAACTGGAAGAAGGCGAAGGAATGGATCTCGCCGATATGGATTACTACAGGAACCAGGATGCGCTCGGCCTTTACCCGCTTGAGCCGGACTACAACAAAGTCAATATCAAGGCGTCGGCCTATGGAAACAAGAACTGCACTTTGAAAGGAGGATTGAAATGAAGAACATAAAATACATCAATGCCGGAGCCGGCTCCGGAAAGACATATTTTCTTACTGAAACCTTCGCGCAGCACGTGAAGAATGGTGATTGCACCCCATCGGAGGTGATAATGACGACCTTCTCGGAAAAGGCTGCCGCCGACATCAAGCGCAATGCCCGCATCCGTTTTCTTGAGAACGGTCTCGACGATGCTGCAGCTCAGCTTGATACGGCCAATATCGGCACCGTGCATTCGATAGCCTTGAGTTACATAAGGAAATACTGGTACCTGCTCGGCATCAGCGCAAAATGCGAGGTGATGACCGACGAGAACAAGGAGGCCTACATCTCATCCACTCTGGGCAACGTGACGGATATTGACGACATCAAGGCCTTCCACAGCTATGCCGTGAAGGTGGACCTCAAGCCGGCCATGTCCAGCAAATTTGACTATGACTTCTGGAAGTCGGCTGCAGCGGGCATCATCTCCAAGGCTGACAGCATGGGCATATCTGACCTTGAAGAGAGCCGCGTGAAGTCTCTCGATCTGATTGACCGGGTCTGCAGGGCAAACGAGCACTATGCGCTCATCCGAGATTGCGCCGACCGTGTCTTCAGGATAACCGGGAAATGGAGGGGCGAATTTGAAAGGTACAAGAAAGACAACTCCGTCATCGACTACAACGATATGGAGAACCTCTTCCTGAAGATGCTCAAGGAGCCGGGCTTTGAAGATGTACGCAAGGACATATCGGAAAGCGTCAAATATGTGTTCGTCGACGAGTTCCAGGACTCAAACCCGAAGCAGCTGGAGATCTTCGACCGCTTGAGCGAGCTCGTGACAAAGAGCTACTGGGTGGGCGACCCGAAGCAGGCCATCTACGGTTTCAGAGCCTGCGACACCGACTTGGTACAGGCTCTGGCTGACGAAATCAGAAAACTGGTGTCCGAGGGAAAGGAAGGTTTCGAGACGGGCAGGCTCAACGACTCAAGGCGTTCGCTGGAGCCACTGGTCAAGTTCACCAACGACGTATTCGTGAATGTTTTCCCGGAAATGGACAGGGATGACGTTGTGCTGAATCCTTTCCGCAAGGAGTCCTTGCCGGAATGCGTCCCGAATATACAGCACTGGGACGGACCTCTCAGGCCCGGGAAGCCAAAGAAGGACGGCACGCCGGGAGCTCCTTCTTCTCCTTCCAAAGACGAGACCATCTCCGCACTGGCATCCGAAGTGAGGAAAATCCTCGACGGAAAGTCGACCGTCAGGGAAATCTTTGACAAGGACTCCGGGGAACTTCGTGCTGTCCGCCCTTCGGACATGGCTGTCCTGTGCCGCACGAATGCCGATGTGGACAGCATTGCCGCGGAGTTCAAGAAGTACGGCATTCCGGTTTCGCTTGAGAGCGTGGCCGATGCCTCCATGGTGGAGATCCGTCTTGTCCTTCTGATGCTCAACCATGTCTTGGGCAAGGCGAAACTGCTCACGGCAGAACTTGCGAAAGTGTGCTGCGGCCTGTCTCTCTCCGATATCGTGAACAAGGACTATGACGACATCGAGAAACTGACGGCCTTCCTGGACAGCTATCGCGAGGACTTCGCGTCCAGGAGCGTATCCAGCATAGTCCGCGGCATCATCATCCGTATGGGACTGCTTGACGGCTGCGCGCGCTGGGGAGATGCCTTCAACAGGCGGAACAACCTCATGGCCCTTATCCAGAACGCCAGGGACTACGAGATCGACTGCCTCACGCTCGGTCGGAGTGCCACCGTCGAGGGGTTCATCTCGGAGATCGAGAACGGGAACATCTCCGTCAGCGGATACTCGGCCGGTGTCAATGTCATCACCTATCACGGCTCGAAGGGCCTTCAGTGGCCGCTTGTGTTCATGTTCTCGCTTGCCAACGACAGGCTCTCTGACCAGCAGATCTCAAAGTCGTTCCTTTGGGATGTCCGTCACGTAAGGAAAGACAAACCGGCATCAGGCAACCTCTATCCAGGCTACTACCTCACTTATGTCCCGAAGTTGGGCTCGGGCTCGAAAAGTCTGCCGGAAGATATGAAAAGCGGGATTGACGGTGTCACCGGAGTCGGCAACTATAAGGACTTCAGGGACTCCGTCATCAGGGAAGGACGTCGCCTGCTTTATGTCGCCGTGACCCGTGCCCGTGACATCTTCGTGGAAGTGGGGCAGCACGCCAAGGAGAACAAGATGATAACCGAAACCATGAAGGACCTTTATGCGGATCCAAAATGGAAGAGCCAGACCGGAAAGGACTGGGACAACGGCACCTGTCAGCAGATCTGGGGGCCGGGAACGCCTCTCTTCTATTACCGTGAGATGGCAATTGACCCCGCTCCGGAAGTTCACGAGGCGGAGACATACACATATATGCCGGAGAAAAAGCCAGACGGGACCATTGCCGCGAAGAAAATCTCCCCAAGTTCCATTTCAGATGACGGGCTGGTAGCTGGGTCGCAGGCCGAGTGCATCAGCAGTGACGGGCTTTTCCGCCAGGTCATAAGCAAGGCGTCAGAGGCTGAAGACGATGAGGTGGGCACCTGTATCCACAATATTTTCGCGACATATGATCCGAGCAGGCCACGTGAGGAGATGCTCGCCATTGCAGAGAGGACGATACGAAGGCACGGCCTTCGGGATGTCCTTCCTCAGCCGGAGTCCATCATCGGGTCCGAAGAGCGCCTGTATAAGATCCTTGAGGAGAAGTACGGAAAGGCAACCCGTATCGAACATGAGTTCCCTTTTAGCGAAATCATTGACGGACAGACTATTGTCGGCTCAATTGACCTTGTCTGGTTCACTTCAGAGAACGAATGTGTGCTTGTCGACATCAAGAACCGTCCGGGAGCGACCAGACTGGTCCTGAAACCTAACGACAGGAGGTTCCTTGGCCAGTACGCCCCGCAGCTCAATGCCTACAGGACCGCACTTGAAAGGGGCGGGCTCACTGTAAAGGACAGCATCATCTATCTCGCCATGCAGGCAGAGGCGATAAGGATCACCTGCTGACAGCCGAAGGGCCTGTATTGGAACCTCACGATGTGCAGGAAATCGCAGATTAAGTCATGAACGCCGGAGCATTCTTTCAGCCACATGCCTCCGGTAGAGCAACACGATATAGACACAAGTATAAGAGAGTATGGTTACGAACATATTATGGAAGGATTATATGGCGAAGTACTACGACTTCGCCGTGCAGCGGGCATCGAATTGTTTCAAGCGGAAAAAGGGCTCATCCGCATTCTGGGACAACCGCATTGAAGAGGAGAACGTCGTGAGGGACGCAGCGATAGATGCCCTTCAGAATGTGTATACAAAGTATGACCCGGACAAGGGGGCTCTGGAGTCATACCTTTCAAGGGCGGTCCACAACGAAGTGGTTGACAAGTTGGAGAAAGAGATGAAATGTCTTTCGATGGTCAAGGACATAACCCTCGAACAGGAGAAGGAATATACTCTGGATGACCTTGCCTCGTCAGTTTCATCTGCAGCCATGTTGAACATGAAGGAGCGGCTTGAGAATGCGATGAAGGAACTCAAGCCGGTGGACCAGGTCATTCTCGCATATTTCATTGACGATCCCAGTTCCTTCGTCGACAGGGCCGCGGAGGAACTGGGCATTCCCCGTGGGCGCGTGAGCGTGCGCAAGACCCGCGCTATTGAGACGCTGTCCAGACTGCTGGAAAAGTCCGTCGAGGACTACGACGAATCCGTATTCTTCAAGCTGCCTTACAGTAGTTTTGAAACTGAATTTATGCAGCGGGCGGTTATGGTCCGTCCGGTGGAACGGTACAGGAATCCTGTCTGTCCGGACTTTGATCTGGACAAGACCGTACGTAAAATCTGCGATGCGATTCTTTCTTCAGCTTCCTCATGTTTTAGGCCGACTTCCTTCGGAGCCCTACAAGGATAAACGGCGACGTTGCCTATCGTATTGACTAAATCAGGACTCTTCATACGTAAAAGCTTGCTGCATCCGGAAAAAGCTAAATCTATGGAGCATGGAAGATTTCTTGTATGCTGTTTTTGAAATTATTCGGAATTCTCTACTTGCAATAATTCGTTGATTTTTTTCAATGAACTTTTATTATATAGAGGAACCGGTCACCCGGCTTCTAATGTTTAACTTTTAAAGCGGTAATTTTTACCGAAGTATTGTAATAATTTACCTAAAAAAATTTCGGCGGTTTCAACTAGATCCTTTCCTTCAATCAAAGGTAGTTTCAAGAAAGATTTATTCTCAGCCCATGAAAGAGAATAGGAATTGCCAAATTTATCAAACACTTGTTCAAGCGATATTTGGCCGTCTATGTCACTTTCAGGGAAATCAACGGATATTTGCCAATGGTCGGTATAGCTTTTCAGCTTCAAATTAACCGAATCACAATGTATACCACCTCTGATACTGCCAAAACCCCATGAGGAAATAGGCATTGTTTTGTCTGCCGTTTTTAGTCTCTTGACAACTATATCGGAAAAAGGTTCACAATTATAGCCACTAAGAGGCTTGGATGAAGCACGTCCCAATGATATAATTCTCAAATCATTATCCTCATCATAATGATAACCCGCAAAATAATATAAATTACCTGCCGATTTTAGGAAATCATCATATTTGAGCACATATCTAATATATTCTGAGTCATTCGCATGGTCATTCAAAATACTTTGTATGTCATTGTGTTTTGCGTATTCTTTAACATATTCTTTGAACGCTTCTTCTACTTCCTTTCCAGAATTATGCATGAATACTAATTCCCAACCCTTTTCCGAGCATCCGTAATAATATCTTGTTTGATACGAACTCCAGCCTACGTATTTTCCGCGATATCCGAGTGATATCAAGAGCTGAACTTTCTTTATGTCTGGAAGGTTATTGAAATCACATATCGCGCTCAGCAAGACATTATAAGGCATTTTTGATTCAATGATGGATTTGGCGATAGAAAGATTTCCATGGAAGAGCGAATTGTCTTCGAGTGCATCGAAGTTTCCATCTGGGCAACTTGCGCGCAGCTTAATCTTTGCTATCTCATGTTCGATATTTCCCAAACCGGCAGGACAACTGGCGAGTAATTTGTCAACGTCACGAGCCGAGCAGAGATGATTGATTGTCTTCTCGTAATTTGGAATATCATTAAGACGGATATTTGAATTGTAGCTTAAATCTTTTGTCAAGAACTGACGTACGCTATCAATAAGGTTTCTCATCACCCTTATGTATCTGACCATTTCAGGCGTTACCTTATAGCATTTGTTTTTATTACAATATCGAATAATGGAATAAAGCAGTATTTGAATCGTTACGTTACAATTCTCTCTTCTATTGCTTATACAATACTTGAAGATGTCTTCAGGTATTTTGTCTAAAAACAAACGGACTTTCCCTGATTGAGGGTCTTTACCATGATAAAAAATTGACTTGAAAAACGCCTCAATAGATTCGTTCTCCTTTTTAATGTTAACAAATACGTCTAGGCTTTGAAACAGCATTGAAAGATAATGGATGTCGCTATAAGTAGAGCATTGCTGACTGAACTTGTTGGTAAAATCAGAAGTTTTTACATCCTCCCCGCCAATCTTTGGATTTTTTAGATAGAAATGAAGCTCATGAATATACTCCACATATCGTTCAAAATACCAATCTATAACAGGATAAGGCTCTTCCTTTTTCTTTTCTTCATCAAGGTTGCGCCATTCCTCTATGGCATAGGTCCAGAACACATCGCTCCATTGATGTTCTATGGATTGGACAAAGTAGTCTTTGATTCCGGCATAATTGGAGCGGTCCGGCTGCACAAATCCATATTTCGAGTCAGAATAATTATCCGCAAGGAACTTGATAAACCTTGCTTTCCAGTTTTCAAAAGATGTCAGCTGCTTGCCTCTTTCATTCAATTTGACATAGAGGCTGTCTGACAAATGAAAGTCTTTTATGTTCAAGCAATCGAACTTCAACAATGAAAGTGTATTCTCGCACATCTCAGACCAAGATTCTTCATAATCCATCAATGCTGAATCGGTTGCATCAATCATCTCCAGCATTGCTTGGATAGTAGGGTCTGTATCCCATTGCTTGAGATACCAGGCTGCTTCTTTCTTGATATAGGCAGATATGGTTTGTCCATCTTTGAGGGAATTGAAATCAATTCTCTCCTTGATAAGTTTCTGGCAGAACAGTTCGGAACTTCTTCTTGTTTGATACGAGAAATAGTCATCACCTTCCAGATCGTGTTTACCTGCCCGCTGAGATAAAACCCAGTGAATCAGAAAGATCGTGGTGAGTCTCTGCTGACCATCCAGAGGAAGGAATTCCCCTTGAGCCACGCTGCTCGTGCCATATATGAAATCCAAATGGTATTCAGTACTAGATGAGAGGTGCTCCAATAGCACATTCAAAAATTCATCTCTCTTTTCTTGCTGAGCGTTGCTTCCTTGAACGTAATCCCTTTGGATTTTTGGAATAACGATCTTATTCTCATGAACCAGGTCACCGAAAGTATGGAGTTCTTTCATTTTACGAATTCGTTGTAGATTGATTCAACATGTTCGAAATAAGCTTCTCTGTCTGGAAACGACCAGAATTTCAGTTCTTTTACCGATTTGGTGAACGCCTTGTTAAAAACAAGTTGCGTAGTTATTGGAACAAATGTATGTTTGTTACTTGATACATCAGCTTCGCTTCTTTCTTTTAATATTTGTCTTTTTGTATCAAGAAGATAGTTCTGGAGTGCTGAATTTGTGGGCTGATCAACAAGTGCCATGTTTTTGATGGAATGCATTTCAGTTTCCTTCATTCCTGCAAGTTCATCAAAGACCTTGTCAACAGTTTTTATCAGATTCTTTATCTCAGATGATGCCTCATATTTTTTTGCAGCTTCCTGATTTGCCTTTTTATTTGCTTCTCTTTGTGCCTTGTCTTCCACATCTTCATTGAGGAATACCAGAACATCTTTCAGTTTTCTGGCAGCATTCTGTGCATTAGGGACAATATTCTTTATATCAATGGATTCCAGACCATTTAACTCATATTCCTTCCTTTTAAGCCAAGAACAGGCTTCCTTGAACGACATATCGACTATGTTTTGTGGATGTATGTGCTCGAGACTTGTTACATTGTACTTCTTGAAGAGGTGAAACGGGAAACGGCTTTCATCGTTTGGCTTTCTAAGATGGTCAATAACATTGACTAACTCCAGAATTTTCACGATTTCATCCGAATTGTCAAGATAGTTAATTGACTTAAGCGTATTGATATTCTTGTCCTTATCCTTTGATGATATCTTTACTATGGATTTGATTTTCTTACGTAAAACTTCGATAAAAGCAGATTTTGATAATGACTTCTGACCATATAGATTGCGGATAAGGTTATTGACCTTATTGTCACGTCTTTTGACCTCTCAAGAAATAATACTAGCAGTCCTATGCGATGGTAGATTTCAAGGTCTTCATACCAACTCTCAAACAGAGAAAAAACATCCATGACTCTATTCCACAGTTCTTTAACCAACTCTTCTCGGCTGCTTCCATTCATGGATAGCCACCTATCAATAACTACGTAGTCAAAGTGGCTGTCTTTTTTTATGTTCTTGAAATTTTCAACGTCAGCATTCTCTTCATAAATATCTTTTGCTACAAACGAAAGAATGAATCCTATATGCGACGGATTGTTTATATTCTCTACGGCATTCAGCATGGACCAGAAGAAAGGATTTTGTAGCTTCTTCTCCATATTATCCCAATCTGCGGCAACCTTGCTAGTCCATTGTTCCATACTTGCATGTTTGTCGCCCATATAGCAGTCGCTTTGCAGAATGAGTGCCTTTATAAGTTCTGTGTCCGTAAGCTTTATCTTGCCGTAATTCAATCGGTTAAAGATCTCAATAGAGTCTTTTTCCAACTGAATGGGAGCATAGCTGTCCTTACTGCTAGAAGTGATTTCATACCAGATGACACGCAAATCCTTCTTTTCATTATCAGGTAAATAGGAGTTTCTATCGTTATTCATCAGCATTTGAGCGAATGGAACACGGTAGCGTTTGTTGTTATCAAACCACCTGCGTATTTCGACATAAGCCTGGCGGATGAAAAAGTTGTCAGCTGTGAGGTACTGCTTTTCATCATCATCTACAAATCCATTACTATTTAGATAGTCACTCTCAAGCGGGTCTTTCTTGTATTTTGAATATCCAATCTGATATATCCTATTAGTGTCACAGTTTTCTTCGATTGTATTTTTTAAGGCTTGTAGGATTAGATACAAGGTGGTAAGTCTTTGCTGACCATCTATTACATCATAGTTGTAATCACCCGTTTTGTATACTACAACAGGTTGTAGGCAATAGAATTCATTTTCTTTAACCAGATTAGCGGACCTTTTGTCAATAAAATCTTTAATGTCATTCAATAAATCTTCTACCTGTTTCTTTTCCCATCTATAACCACGCTGATACTCAGGAATATTGAAGCAATAATTGAGTAGGTGGTAAAAGTTAAGGACTCTTGGATTATCGTTCATATATACAAGCTTTCTCCTAGCAGTGCTAATTAATGGCAATGTCAATAATATAATCATTCCTCTGCCAGCTGGCGGAGGGAGATGTGTTCAATGGTGTAGATTACTATTTCTCCAAATCACCCTTCGTTGACGATTCTTTTAGAGTTTCCAAGGCAACCTTGGCCTTGAACTCCGGGGTGAACTATCTTTGTGTTGTCTTTCCCATTTCGCTGTAAAGTTATAGCCTTATTTCGTATTGTCCTTGCAGCAGTTGACGATGTCGTCGGCAATCCTTTTGAGGTCCGATGCGGAATAGGTGGATTTCATTGAAGACATTCGCTTGCGCATGCCATTGTAACCGAGCATTCCGTCTTCTGGAAGGTAAGGCATCGTGTCAGAGATGTCATCGGCATTGTCGTAGGACCGTCGCAGTGACACATAAATGTCGTGGTAGTCGGGCCGTTTGCCGCCAAGCAGCTCCTTGAGCCTGTCGAGAGCCCTGCGTTTCCTGACCTCAATCGCATTCCTTTTGACATCGGTAAGACCCATCTTTTCGATGTACAGGTCAATGTAGTTGGTGCCCGGATGACTGAAAGAATATAACAGGCAATCTATAACTATCTTGTCGGCTTCAGGAAGCATTGACAGCTTGTTCATAACCATTTCGTTCAGCTTGTATCTCTGCCTGCAGCTTATCCCCCTTTCCCAAGCGTTATAGGTGTACGGCTCGAAGAACTTCCCGTCATTGCCTGATTCCCCGGCTCCTGGAGTCGAATTGTCGAGCGCCGTTTCGTGTCCGTTCAGGAGTCCTCCCCTCTTCAGTGCCCTTACCTCGGAGGAGAGTTCGTTCAAGACGCAGTTGTTTACCACTTTGTTGAGAAATGTGGAAAATTGGGCGTTCGCCTTTTTCGCCCTTTCGGGATCATAGTTGTAAAAGACCTTTGAGAGAGCCGTCTCCACGGCCAAATCCTTCACCAGATCCACATCAATCCTTGAATTGAGTGCTCCGTGTTTCTGGACGTGGCGGCAGATTGCCGCGTCGGCGTACCTGCATGCGAGGTTCCGATATTCCTTGACAAATTTGATATAATCCATGACTTGATGTGCATTAAAACTCGGACAAATATACGAAAAACCTGAAAGATGTATTCGGCGGTGCTGTATATAATACATACAGATATTTGACTATGGGAAGAATTTTGAAACATGGGAGGCTGAACCCGGGGATGGTCATCAATACCCATCTGGTTACGCTGGATTCCGTCATTGGCCTTAGGCGCTGGATGAGGAAGGAGGTCTCGCGAAGGAGCGTGGACAAGCATTTCAGCCATGTGAAATATGATCTGTTGTCGGAACTTCTGACCGAAGATGCGCATCTGAATTTCAGAAATAGGTTCGCGCCTTGCAGAGAGTTCTGGAGACAGGTGGCCGGACCATGCGACGATGGCCCCAAAAGGCTGGAGAGCCTTATGGAGAGTTTCCGGAAAAGGTTCAAGGAATTGTCAGCAGGCGCGCAGGCCAATGAGGTTCCGGGCACGGATACGGATGCCTGGAACATGGAGTTAAGGATGAGCAACATGACCGTCGGGCTGACGTTCAATCCGTCACAAGGACTGCAGGCCGTGGTGCCTTTCAGCTGTACCTCTTCAGAATTTTCCAGCCAGTCTGTCCTTCCTGGTTATTTCCCTTATACGGATGAACAGCTGATTGATGTCCTGTCTCTTCTGGACGCAGTCATACCTGACATCGAGATGGAGGTCGGAAAGCGGGTGACAAGGAGCCTTGTCCGGAAAGATCAGGGCGACGGCAGAAATGGCCTGCGTCAGAAGGATTATGGATGAAACGGGATTGTCCTATACCGTCAGGCCGGGTTCAAGATGAGTGCGGATACTGATACCGGCCTCAGGGCAGAACAACATTGACCTCAGGCTGCGGCGGCCTGTCAGCGGTCTTGAACCGGATAAGGTCCTTTCGGCTGTCGCGTCCGTCAAGAAGTCGGCGGATATTCTCAACCGGTCCATAGTCATTGACATCTGACAGTCCTGAGGCGGCGTCCCCTTCCATGTCACTGATGAAATGCCTTATGAGCAATTCCGGACAGCAATGGACAGACGTTTCAAATGGGATTTGGAGAAAGGAGCAGATATCGAAGCATGGTAGTGATATAAAGTCTTTGTTGGAATTGAGAGAATCAATATTGCGCTAGCATTGACCACGATGCTCCAGACTCCTATTTCGCAGAAATGCATTTTTACATCTTTTGCGAAATAGAAGTCCGGAACTAAGCAAGAAGCCAATCTGCTATATCAATGATTTGAACCCCCTCATACTGATAGGAATCGTGACGAGTTCTGGCCAACACTATCTTCGGATAGGCATCTGCTATTTTCAGCAGAGGTCCCACCTCCCGTGAGAACGTATCGGTATTTGAGATGTCGTCAGATACTTGAATATATAGTTTTTCGTTCTGCTTCAGAGCTACAAAATCAATTTCTTTCTTGTGAAGGAAACCTGCATATAATTCATATCCTCGTCTCATAAGTTCAATCGCGACAATATTCTCGTAAACTCTTCCATAATCTAGGTTCTTGGTTCCGAGTTTAGCATACTTGAACGCATGATCCGCCATATAATATTTATCTTGAGACGCGAGATACTTCTTTCCTCGAACGTCGTATTTTCGCACTTTATAAAACGCGAAGGCATTGCATAGATATTCAACATACTTCCCCACCGTCTTGTCGTTTGTCTTGATTTTCTTTGCAATCAGAGAGTCTGCGATGTTCCTGACCGATGTTATGTTGGATTCATTGTCCAAAAGAAAGTCGCAGACAGAATATAGAAGCTGGACATTCCTGATCTTGTATTTCTGCTTGATATCTCTTACTATCAACGTGTCAAAAACCGTGCGGATATATTTAAATTTATCCTCAGGACTCTTGTAAAGGTACGAGCCAGGCATGCCTCCCTCACGTGAGTATCTGCCGAAGGCTTCATAAATGTCACTGGGCGCATAGTATTCGCAAAACTCCTTGAACGAGAACGGATATACCTCTATCTCATATGACCGTCCTGTGAACAACGTGGCTAGGTCGCTACTCAACAGAAATGCATTGGAGCCGGTTATGTAGATATCATACTTCCCGCATTCGTGGAGGCTGTTGATCACCTTCTCAAAGCCAGAGCACATCTGTATCTCATCGATGCATACGACATTCTCCTGGCCCGGGACATATAGGCTGTTTACGAAGTCATATAACTTGTGGTACTCCATCAGTTCTTCAAATTCCGTAAGATTGAAATTTACATGAATGATGTTGCATACCGGAGAAACACCTTTCCTGTTCTCAATGAATGCCTCCATCAATTTCGATTTTCCAGAACGCCTTATACCCGTAATCACTTTGATGTCAGGCGTTCCAGCGACATCAATCATCTTTTTTAAATAACCGCTTCTTTCTATGAGTTTCATACCTGTCATCTGTTTCTATTTCGCAAAGTTAATATATTTTCAATTTTGCGAAATAGGTGCTGCGGAGTTATTAACCCGTAACATTCAAAAATAACGAAAGATGTCCCATATAACAAACGTAAAGTCTGATATAAACAAGTATATTTGCCATAACGAATCATATCAAATACAAGAAAGTATATAAAATGGACTAAATGATATATATTCATGGCAGATAACGACAGAATCACGCCGCAGAATGGGGCGTCGGCTGCGGTATTGCCGGATGGCGCGATATTGAAATAGCTCCACTATTTAGGAAAGCGTCAGAATTTGACAATGTCGCACTTCCGGAAGAGTTTCGGGATATCCTAAACAGGAGGTAACATTGCACGTCAATCAAGAACAGTAACATTATGATACTCACAACAACTCCGACCATTGAAGGTCGCAATATTAGGCAATACAATGGAATAGTATGCGGCGAGGTCATCGCCGGAGTGAATTTCCTTAAGGACTTCGGTGCCAGCATCCGCAATTTCATCGGCGGGCGCTCCGGCTCATACGAGAACGAGCTGATCAAGGCCAGGGAAAAGGCTCTGGCTGAGATGTCGCAGCGTGCGATGGAGCGCGGGGCCAATGCCGTGGTGGGCATTGACATCGATTACGAGACGCTCGGAGCCGACAACGGCATGCTCATGGTCACAGCCTCTGGAACGGCCGTAATCATCGACTGATGAGAACGAGGAAGCCATACTCTATGTGTGGCAGAAAGAAGCTGTGGCCTGTCAGCGGTCTTGAACCGGATAAGGTCCTTTCGGCTGTAGCGTCCGTCAAGAAGGCGGCGGATATTCTCAACCGGTCCATAGTCATTGACATCTGACAGTCCTGAGGCGGCGTCCCCTTCCATGTCACTGATGAAATGCCTTATGAGCAATTCCGGACA
>OBLI01002198.1_pt1 | contig 17145 bp, 9 predicted proteins | sample 1519701 | NCBI WGS metagenome assembly OBLI01 (sample SAMEA3663005, study PRJEB22513) | pig gut metagenome | biome: pig gut; feature: pig-associated habitat; material: faeces | place: France | collected 2012 | reverse complement strand
AACAGGTTGGAATGACACCCAAAAATATCGCGATAAAAATTATCATTCTACATGGTAAGAAAAACGGCATCTCAGGATCTTTTATCCCCAGATGCCGTTTTAACACTATTCTGTTTTCGCAAGATGAATCTTTTTTATCAAAAGTCCCTGTGCCGGAATCTTGAGCCGGATATAATGATCTTTTCCAATGACTTTTCCAAGTGATCCGCTCTGACTGACCACCTTGCCATCACTTCCACGGAAGGATAGCATACAGCGGAAAATATTGTCCATATAGACAGAAACCGGAAGCTGTGCCAGTTCACTTAAGTCGGACTGCACTTCCAGTGTAATCTGATACATTCCATCAAAACAGGTACCCAGTTCAAACTGGATTTTCCCATTCCTGCATGTAAGTTCACTGCCACCAATCGTGATCTGTTCCTGACCATCCTCCATCTGAAAGATCTGTGAATTTCCATTATTTTCTTCTCCATTCTGGTTTTCATCTGATATCTGCTCATGATAGCCAAGCTCACGACGCATACATGGAGACTCCATTAAGAATTTCAGAATATTTTTTGCGTTTCTCTGCAGATCAGACCGCTTCAGCACCCCCGACTCCAGACATTCTGTAAGATTATCGTTCGGCGTATCGTTCTTTGCATCCGCACAGCACATATAGATATCATTCTGGGCAATTACCATCGGCGCACGATTGCCTTTTCTTCCTGCTTCGCCTTCCCAGTTAGCAACCGCCCACCAGTCTGTCATAACGATGCCGGTATACTTCCATTCATCACGTAAGATAGCCGTACAAAGTTCATAGTTACCTGCCGTCCACACGCCGTTCAGTGGTCCATAAGTCGTCATGATTGACTTTGCATTGCCTTCCTTTACCGATAATTCAAATCCCTTTAAATAGATTTCACGCAATGCACGCTGTGATATGACTGCTTCCACTTCTGTACGATGTGCCTCCTGATTGTTCGCACAGAAATGCTTGATCGTTCCTGTTACTCCTGCCTTGTGCATTCCCTTTAACTGTACCGCACCCATTTTTCCGGTTAAAAACGGATCTTCTGAAATATACTCAAAGTTACGTCCGTTCAGCGGATTTCTATGGATATTGATACCCGGTCCAAGTAAGGTGTCGATCTGATTTTTCCGCAGTTCATAACCTAGCAGGTGGAATAACTCTTCTACAAGCGGTAAGTTAAAGGTACAGCCAAGAGCCGTTCCATTCGGCAGGGAAAATGCTTCTGTTCCGCAATCCATGCGGATTCCGGATGGTCCGTCAGCGCAACATGCCACCGGGATACCAAAATGACGGAGTTCATCCGTAACTCCACCAAATGCTCCCGCTGTTCCCGGTGTTACCTTCGGACTGCACATGCCTTCTCCACGAAAAAGACAGATCAGATCCTCATCGCTTAACTGGGCAGTAAACTGATCCATTGTCACCTTATGTGCCCATACATCCTTTAACTGATAGCCCTGATCTCCTGTTTGTGCAAGTGTCTTGTCACGTGCCTGTTCGATCTGCCTCTGTACATTATTTTCCCGGACCGGGACAGTCTCCCATGCAACGGTATAACCGCCATCCTTTTCATCCGGATACATACGTGTAACTTCTTCGACCGGAGCGCATGCTTCTTTCAGGCTTTCAATAACAATCGTCTTTTCTTCCTTCCATCCACCGATCCTAGAGGCACTTCTTACATCCGTTCCTGCATACAGATGATATTCTCCCTCTTCTATGACATAGCAGTTCCGGTTTCCGGTCACCCCGCTGTCATCATAGGACGCAAAATACGACTTTGCAATCGCAATCTCAAAGGATTCCTTTCCCCATGGCAGAAGTTCTTCCGTCTTATAAAATCCGGCTAACACACGTGCAGGCTTTCCAAGTCTTCCCTGCGGTGCCTCCACATATACCTGTACAACCTCCGCACCTGCACAGTTTCCGGTATTAGTTACCACACCGGAAACTGCCACACTGCTGTCGGTAATATTAGATAATTCCGCCTCTACAGCAAACGTTGTATAACTCATACCATATCCAAACGGATATAACACCTTATCCTTTGCAAATGTCTCAAAATAACGGTATCCGACATAGATGTCTTCTTTGTAATAGTTCTTTTTCTCATCACCAAAATATGGCGTACTCGGATAGTCTGTAATATCATATGCAATCGTATCCGTCAGTTTTCCACTTGGTGAGGTCTTACCGGTCAGAACATCCACAACGCCATTGCCACCTTCCTGACCACCCTGCCATACATACATGACTGCTGCCGGCTGATATTCTTCTACCCATTTCATATCTATGATATTTCCGACATTCAAAAGCACGATTGACCGTTCAAAGGAAGCACAGACTTTCTGCAACAGATCCCGTTCTGCCTTCGTCAGCAGATAACTTCCTTCCGTATTGCTGTTATCCTGATCTTCTCCGGCTGTACGTCCGATAATAACAATCGCTGCATCTGCATCCTTTGCGCTCTCGATCATCGTAGCAGTCACAGGCATCTCTTCCTGGGACCATGGAACCGTTCCCCAGCCATGTCCTTCATTGATCGGATGTTCCGCTTCCCAGTCTGCATATGTTTTTAAAAGTGCTTCGTCTAAGGTAATTTCATCACATGCCTTTAGTGCATCCAGAATACCAACCACATACTCCGTATTTACCAGCCCACCGGATCCAAGTCCGCTCTTATAATAATAGTCCGCACATCTTCCAAATACTGCTACTTTATCGCCACGTCTCAATGGAAGTGCCTGATTCTCATTGCGAAGCAGGACGCAGCTTTCTGCTGCGGCCCGCCTTGCGGTCTGTGCATATTTTTTTCTGTCTAAAATAAGATTCATCTTTCTACTCCTCATGTCTATTTCTGCCGCAGCAGCGATATAGGGAACATGTTCCTAAATATCTGTGTTTTACAGTTCTACTATGATTTCATGTGTTCCTTCACCCAGAGATGCAAGCTGTTCTTTTTTCAAATAAGCATTGCTGCCCGCAATCGTAAGTTCCACACTGCCATCACAGCATGCCTTCCTGATCTGGTAATCACCATATTCCTTATGACCCGGATTCCGATAACGGATCGTAAAGGTATGTCCTGCAAAATTCACCTGTACGGATGCTTCTCCTTCCTTATCAAACTGCTCTGCCATAAGCTTTGGCGTAAGGACAAGATCCCCGACTTCGCCATGAACTCCGAATACCTCTGTCAGAAGTGTTAACATATACCAGCTGGCTGCGCCGGTCAGATAATGATACATGCCTCTGCCGGATGCATTGAAGTATTCCGGTATGCCCGGATAAATACGGCTGACTTCTGTATTCAGGGCTGTATCTGCAAGTGTCTGCAATGCCTTGTATCCTTCCTTCACAAAGCCTCTCTGATATAATGCATTTGCATACATAACTGTCATATGAGAAAATACAGCTCCGTTTTCCTTCTCCCCATAAGCAAATCCGAACATTCTTCCAAGATCTGCCTTTAATTCATGAAAGTTCGTATTCAGACAATATCCGCCACGCTTTGCATCATACAGATACCGGTCTGCACTCTTACATACAGAAGCAACCTGTGCTTCCTCTGCCGTTCCACTCATAATGGCAAATACCTGTCCGGTCAGCATCATACGTACTCCGGATTCAAATACACCCTCGACTGCCTTGCCATGATTATCATAATAGCTGTTAAACCAGCCATTTCCTTCTCCATCGGTAACCCATTCGCTCTTGCGGATATGTTCCATGATCCAGTCTGCCTTATGTGTCAGGCTCTCAATCAGTTCATCCGCATCAATCTCAATCTTTTCTCCGGAAATCTCATGCCGGCAGTTCTTTGCATATTCAGAAAGAATCGCAAGCTTTTTCTCAATACTGTCATAAATATCTGTTCCATCCTGTAAAAGTATCTGCATCTCCTTTAAAATATGGAACTTCTTTATCTGCAGCTGATCCTTCATTCTGTCAATATAAGCTGCAAGATCTCTTAAATTTCCGGCATATGCTGCGGTAAATGCTACACTTTCCCCACGATCTCCTGCCATATCCAGTGCATCGTTCCAGTCTGCACCACGAAGCCGGATGTGGTTGTGTTCACCTACCTCATAGAATGCACAAAGATTCTGTAACAGCAGATGTTCTAAGATGGTTCCGCTATATACGATTCCATCCACATCCTTTTGTACGCTTCCATCCTCCGTTTTCCAAATCTCATCGGCTGCTGTTCCACGTTCTACCTGACGATCCTTAAAGTAAGTTGCCGTCTGGTTTAAGATTTCAAGATCTCCGGTCTGATCAATATAAAGCTTCGTCGTAAGGAAAGGCCATACCCCATGATCCATCCAGACACGTGTAATATTATTACGGTCAGCAATAAACTCACCCTGCTTTTCCCCGATAATCGTTGCATTTGTACCATCAATACGCACGCCGCCATAATTATCGAGGATCATCTGACGTACTTCTGACGGATCCATGATAAGAAGTGCCAGACAATCCTGCCAGAGATCTCTCCAGCCTCTTCCGCCCTTACCATAATCATGGTGTGGCAGGAAAGAGCAGCCGTAGATTCTTCGTAACACCGGCTGGAAGCTGACCCAGCGCATATAATTATCAAAGTCTGCATTACCGGTATGAAAATGTACATTTACCTTATCCTTCCAGTACTTCTTCATCTCATCCAGTGCTGCATCAACTTTATCCTTTGTCCGATATGCTTCTACCGCCTCTGCAATCTCCTGTTCATTTTCTGTTGCGCCTAAGAAAACCGTATAGTTGCAGGATTCACCCGGCTGGATTGTGATCTCTGCAAACTGAAGTGCTCCGACTGCTTCCTTTCCGTCAATCTGTACACCTGCACCAACCAGTGTCACACTGCCTTTGATGGCTGCCGGGCAGGTAAAGCTTCCACCCTCCCCGATATAGTCTTCTACCACCGGATAAAATCCCACTGGTGCTTCTCCCTTTCCGGAAACACCATATACAAAATAAGTTGTGTGGTTCAGCTTATGTCCACGCTCATCAAATGACATGGTCGGACACACCTGTACCCCGTATTCTGTAGTCTTTATACGATGTAACAGAGAAGTCACATGTCTGTGATCCCTGATATTATCTGCGCTACGTCCATAAACCGGAATTGCCGCAACCGGAGTTACCGTCTTAGCTGTCTTTGCTGTATTCGTAAGTGTTACCTGCATCATCTCAATATTATGTGCAAGTGGAACAAATGAAGTAACTTCTGCGCAGATCTTATAGGTATCCGATGTTCTCTTCACCGTCTGCCACATAAATCCTGCTGTCAGTTCACACTCTTCCGGCTTACCAAGAAAACGGTCAAGCTCTGCCTGTGCAGACGCTCCGGTTGCTGACCAGATTCCTTCACCACTGATGTTGCACCAGAAGTTTCTTCCGGAACGGTTATTATGTAAATTTTCAGAACTGACCGGTTCCATAATGAAAGTGTTTTGTCCAAGCTTACTGTCTCCACCCAGATTCGGTGTGACTGCACTCTTAATTCCTTTTTCTCCTGCTACCGGAAAATACAAATAGCTGTAATCCTCCGGCTGGTTTACCCGAAATGTTCCTTCCTGATCAATAAATTCCATTTTTCCCATAGCATTTACTCCTTTTTCAATTTTCCCTATCCCATTATGTAATTCTATCTTATCCTATTTTTCTTCAAAAAAAAAATCATTTTCATGAAAAATATATCACTTTCATGACATAAATAAAAAAAGAACACCAAAACTAAAAAAATACCACCGGAATCAATTATTCCAGTGATATTTTTTCTTTATATCAGATCTAAAATCAGTCTTATTTTTTCACAATACTTACATCTGAAATTTCGATCAGGGATGCAGGTGTATCCTCCTCTGCGATCTTACCCATGGATACCATGAACTGTACCGAATCAGAGGTTGGAAGTTCTGAAACCGTAATTTCTTTTTCTACCTGATATGGTACACCTGCCTCTAATGTAAGGTCCTCACCACCATACCATTTATAACCTGCCGGTGCATCTAACAGTGCATATTTTACCGTTCTGGCTTCACTGGACTGGATTGTGAACTTTACCGTATAGGACGATCCGTTCTCTAGCACCATTTCACTGTGCTTTAACTGTACGTGATAATCCTCTGTACCTGCATTCTCTATTGTAAATGCTGCCTTATTATCTACATAGCTTACACTTGCCTGTGCAGCAGTTGAATCAATATATGCTTCCCAGTCAGCATCTTCACTGGCAAAATCTCCATTGGTCAGAAGATTTTCACCTGTTGGTGCTTCCACAACCGGTGGTGCATCAATCTCTTCTAACAATACATTGTCGATCCTTACCGTATGCTTTTCTGTGATAACAATGTCATTTACCGCACCCATAGAGATACTTAAGATCGTCTTTGGATCGGTTTCTCCCTTCATCTGGAACTCTGTGGAAAAATGCTGATACTCACCGGTTAAGCTGATCTTCTGGGTTCCGGAATATGGAGTCCAGTCATTGTCAGCAGATCCATCACGCTGTAATGCGTACATGATAGCTCGTTCCCTTGTAGACTTGGCATCGAAGCTGATCCGGTACCATTTTCCCTGTTCCAGCTTGATATTATTCTGTTTTAACTGGATCATCCAGTCCTGTTTTCCTGTATTAGAGATTTCAATCGCTGCGACCTTATCCTCGCCATTCATCTCATCCACTGCGGCATTCGCTGTTGCTGATCCGTCTGCAAAGAACTCAAATCCCTTCAGGCCATCCGAAAAATCTCCGTTAAGCAATAATGCATTTTCCTGGATCCGTACATTATCCAGATAGATTGTTCCCGGAGTTCCAAGCAGGAATTCCAGAATCGTTCCATTTAATTCCTCTGCTGTCTTAAATTCATACTTAAAGGTCTGCTTTTCTGTTGTAAGCACAGCATCAAATACCTGTCCTGCAACCCTTGCCTGGATATTTTCCGCACGATCAGCATATGCATCAAACACTAACATATAATCCTTATTACCGGTAATTGCAATTTCGTCCTGTTTTACAATAACCTGATCTAAGGATGCTGCGGTATCCGGAACACATACCTTTAACTCCCGCACATTTGCTTCATTGGTCACGGCTGCTGCTGCGCCCGCACAGGTGCTTTCTACCTTCCAGTAGTCCATTCTGTCTCTGCCCTGCTGGAATTCTCCATTGTAGACATAATTGCCATCCGGCAGCATGCTCTTTACTTTCTCTACGGTATCTGCTTCCCCGATCTTTTTTAATACGACATTTGAAATATTCACATCCGCGGTTGATGGCTGTTTTCCAAGATTGAACTCTAACCGTCCATTTACATCCCCCTCATCTGCCATATCAAAGACATACGTAAAGTTCTGCTTCTCTGTTGTAAGATTCACGGTTGTATCCGCAAAATAACGGCTATAGCCCTTATCCGGTGCAGAAATGTCAACCACCATTGTTCTCGCATCACCGGCACTTGCATCAAACGAAAGCTCATACTTGGCATGCGGGATCATTGGCAGTCCCGGCTGTACCAGCTGTACACTATAATCCACATCACCGGCTGCTGTTGTCTTGATTGTCATGGTATTGTCTGCAATCTGTGCGGTTGCTTCTCCACCCTGCGCTGTCATAAACTGCCAGTTTTCTCCATCCGGCAGAGTCTCCACTGTTGAAAAATCACCATTTACAATATAGTTTCCATTGCTGTCCGGATCACGGAAAGTAAGATCTTCTGCCGGCATCTCAACATCTTCATTATAGCTGTCCTTCTGATATACCCGGACATAATCAACACATAACCGTGCCTTCTCATCAAAGGTTGTTGTGCTGTCCGGATTACCAGGCCATGTTCCACCAACTGCCAGATTTAAGATCATATAAAATGGCTGGTCAAATGGTGCCGGATACGTTACAGTTCCAAATCCTTCCTTCTTTGTGAACCAGCGGCTTGTCTTATTATATAAAATACCATCTACATAATAGCGGATCTCAGTCGGTTCCCATTCACACGCGAATACATGATACTCATTTGCAAAATCACCACTTTCCAGTGTATAGGATTTCTGACAGTCTCTCTGTGGTTCGCCGTAATGCAGGGATCCATATACTGTATTCGTCTTATGTCCCAGCACTTCCATAATGTCAATCTCACCACATTTTGGCCACTGTCCGTAAAGGCTCTCATTGGTTGGCATCATCCAGAATGCCGGTAAGAATCCCTGACCCTGTGGTACTTTCAGTTTTGCTTCAAATCTTCCATACTTGAAGTCATGCTTGTTCTGTGTTGTAATACGGCCGGATGTGTAATTTCCATCTGCATCTTTTAATGCCTGGATGACAAGCTTTCCATCCTTTACATATACATTATCCTTAGAATCACCATAAGACTGAAGTTCATTGTTTACCCAGCCCGGCTCATGAAATTCATAGTTCCAGTCATCTGTATTTAATTCTGTTCCATTAAACTCATCTCTCCATACAAGATGATATCCTTCCGGAATAACCACCGGATCATCCTCATCCGGTGTCGGATCTGGTGTTGGATCCGGTGTTGGTGTGACTGCTTTTGCTTTTACCGTAATCGTACAGGCTGCGGCCTTTTTACTTCCATCTGCTGCTGTAGCGGTAATCTTTGCTGTTCCTGCCTTGACCGCCTTAACCTTACCTGTACTGCTTACGGTTGCAACTGATTTATTGCTGCTTGTCCATGTTACCTTCTTATTCGTTGCATTCGAAGGTGACACTGCTGCCTTTAAAGTGGTCGTATCCCCTGCTGTCAGTGTCTTCTTTGCAGGTGTTACTGTTACCTTGGTGACCTTCACATCCTTTTTGGCTGTCTTTGGCACTGTAACTGTAATAACGGTCTTCGCTTTCTTATCTGCAGAACGGATCGTAATCTTCGCAGTTCCTTCTTTCACTGCCTTGATCTTACCCTTTTTGTCAACCGTTGCCACCTTCTTATTTCCGGAAGTATAGGTCAGCTTCCTGCTATCTGCCGTAGAAGGTGAGACACTGCATTTCAAGGTAAAGGTCTTGCCCTTTTTCAGGGAAAGCTTTCCCTTCTTTACATTTTTTACGGTAATCTTCTTTACCTGCTGCTTTACGGTAATCTTGCATTTTGCCTTCACTTTTTTGTTTGATTTTGATGTTACCGTGATCGTTGCCGTTCCTTTTTTCTTTGCAACAATCTTCCCCTTTTTGTCTACGGCTGCTACCTTTGTATTGCTTGATTTGTAGCTGACTGCCGCAGATGCCTTCTTGGGCTTTACACTTTTTACTTTAAGCGTGTACTTATCCCCTATGTACATCGTCTTTGCTTTTGCAGACACTGTGATCTGCGTTACCTTTTTTCCTGCTGCACAGACATCCTCCGGCAGGACTGCAACACTTCCCAGTGCTATCAGTACCGCCAGTACTGCTGCAAGAATCCTGGTCTTAAAAACTCTTCCCATACATATCCTCCTTTATTATGAATGTAGTTTCATTGTAACGAAGGTGTATGGGAAGAAAAATCAAATCCATGCTATAAATATTAAATTCATATCCTATTCTAAGATCTGTAAAACAGATTTACACTACAGTCTCCAGTCTGCCGCCTTACGCTGGGTATCTGCCATATGTGCATAGATGCCGCCGCTTTGGGCTAATTCACCCGGAGTGCCGCTCTCTGCAACCACGCCATCCTTTAAGACGACGATCTTATCTGCATCTGCCACGGTACGCATACGGTGCGCAATGATCATAACGGTCTTATTTTTGATCAGCCGTGATAAGGATTCCTGTATGAGTGTCTCGTTGTCTACATCAAGTGATGCCGTTGCTTCGTCTAACAGTATGATCGGTGCATCCTTTAAAAAGGCTCTTGCAATGGAGATACGCTGACGCTCTCCACCGGATAATTCCGAACCGTTCTCTCCGATCATCGTCTGATAGCCTTCCGGAAGCTTCGCTACAAACTCCTCACAGTGCGCCAGCTTGGCAGCCGCCATGACTTCCTCATCCGTCGCATCTGCCTTACCGACACGGATATTTTCCATGATCGAATTGTTAAACAGTGTGACATCCTGAAAAACGATCGCATAGAGAGACAGTAACGTCTCCGGATCGATCTTCGAAATATCCATGCCACCGACACAGATCTTACCCTGACTGATATCCCAGAACCTTGATGCCAATCTGGAAACTGTCGTCTTTCCACCACCGGATGGTCCAATCAGTGCTGTCACCTCGCCCTGCTTTGCGGTAAAAGAGACATCCTTTAACACACTTTCCTTGTCATCATAAGCAAAGCCAACATTTGAAAATGTAATATCATATCCATCCGGGTTCATCGCCGTCTCTCCGGTCTGCACTTCATGGGAAAGGATCTCATCGAGACGCTTGCACTGGACATCGGTACTGATCATTGCCGCAAGATTCTGTAACGAGATCTGCATCGGATCATACAGTCTTGATACCAGAAGTAAAAACATGAAAAAGGTTAAAAGATCCAGACTGCCATTGGCAAGCAGCACACCTCCGACTAATGCTGTCGTTGCAATTCCAAGCTTTAGAAGCATCTGGGCACTTGATACGAAGACTGCCATCATAAGCTCTGTCACGACCGCATGCTTTTCTACCGCACGTATTTTCTTCTCCAGCCCTTCCATATATTCATCCTCTGCATTGTTCGAACGCAGATCCCGCACGGTTTCTAAGCACTCCTGTATTCCGTCTGCGCAGTCCATTTTCAGGCTCATCTGCTTTTGTCCGATCCTTCTTTGGATATTGCCGGAGCATCCAACGATCAAAAAGGACACCGGAAGTACCCAGAGTGCTGCAAGCGCCATCCGCCAGTCAAAGAAAAAGAGGCTGACTGCTACCAGTGCTGTCGAGACACATGCTCCGATCAGTTCCGGGATAAAGTGGGAGGATGCCGTTTCCATGGTCGCACAGTCTGCCATGATCGTACTCGTCAGATCCGACAGATCCTTTTTCCCGAAAAATGACAATGGGATCTTACGCATCTTCTCAGCAAGCGTGATCCGTCGCACGCCGCTTTCTACATAAGTGGATAAAAAAGTCGCATTATACTGGATATACGTTGTCAGCGCGATCAGTGCAAGACAAATCAGGCTGCCCATCAGATAGAATCCTCCGTGCCCCTTTAAACTGTCGTCTAAATAATCCTTTACCAGAAAATAAAGCATGCCGACCGGAAACATCAGAACAATGTCCGAAAATGTCACACTGATAAATGCCTTTATCATGTCCTTTGCGCCCTGATCCGAGAGCGCATATTTATGCTTTAATTTTTCTTTCAGTTTCACACTAAGCACCTACCTTCCAACAAACTGACTTATTGTATTCTTCCCACATGTGTGCATACAGTCCCTGATCGGAAAGCAGCTTCTCATGTGTTCCCATTTCTGCAATCTCACCATCCTTTAAGACACAGATCCGGTCTGCACCACTGACAGAAGACAGACGATGTGCAATCATAAGGACGGTCTTTCCCTTTGACAGATTCGAAAATGCCTCCTGCACCTTCGCTTCATTATCCGGGTCAGCAAAAGCGGTTGCTTCATCTAAGATCAGAATTGGTGCATTTTTTAACATGGCACGTGCAATTGAGATTCTCTGTGCCTCACCACCTGATACATAGGTTCCCTTACTTCCGATCACAGTGTCAATTCCATCCGGAAGCTTTTCGATAATATCCTCACACTGTGCACTCTTTAATGCTGCAAGCACTTCCTCTCTCGTCGCATCTTTTTTGCCCATACGCACATTGTCGAAGATCGACATTTTAAGGAGCTTACTGTCCTGAAATACAAAAGATACCGTATCCATCAGTTTTTCGCTTGAAATGTCCTTCACATTGACACCACCGATCTCTATCTTACCCTCAGTCACGTCAAAGAAACGGGCAACCAGACTTGCAAGTGTTGTCTTTCCTCCACCGGATGGTCCGACAAACGCAACATGTTCTCCTTCCCTGATCTGCAGGTCCACCTGATGAAGTGCATCCTTCGTGGCATCCTCATACCGGAAGGATACCTGATCAAACGTAATGGACATATCCTTTGGCTGCTTTGGTGATGCACTCTCCGGCAGCGGCTGTCTATCTGTGATCGAATGGATACGTGTCAGTGCATCCTCAACGATCATCTGATTCTCACTCGAATACATGATCTTATTCATCGTAACTGTTATGATCGGTGTGATGATGATATAAAACAGCAGGTTTAATAAGAATCCGGCATCTGTTCCCTTACTTGTAAAAAAGTACGTTGCTGCGATTAAGATTGCGAAGGTCGCATTAATAACCGTCGTATAGGCTGTCATCGGAACACGCAGTTCCTTGGTATAAGCGATCGTCCACTTTTCATAATTACCGATTGCTTTTTTGAACCGCTTAAAAGAAAAGACGGACTGTCCGAAGGTCTTTACAACCGGGATACCACGGACATATTCGACTGCCTCACTCGACATCTCCTCTAAGGAGTTCTGATACTCCTCCATCTTCTTTTTCATGCTCTCTCCCATCATGCTTCCCATAAACAGGAACGCAAGCACAACCGGGATCAGACTAAGCAGACCAAGCCGCCAGTCAAAGACAAATAAAAGCACTGCCAGACCAACCGGTGTTGCAACTGCTCCGGCACGATCCGGGAGCTGATGCGCGAGATAGGTTTCTGTTGCAGCACTGCTGTCATTTACGATCTTACGGATCCTGCCGCTTCCCTCCTGATCCATAAAGCCAAGCGGCAGTGTCAGAATGTGGCGCATCAATTCCGATCGGATATTTGCCTGCACATGAAAGGCCGCCAGATGTGAACAGATCAGCCCGCAGATATAAAGAAACATTGATAAAATGGCAAATCCGACTGCTTTCCAGCCATACGCAGCAAGGTGTGTGGCATTTCCATAATCCGGTGCTACGTCAAGCACCTCTTTGATGATCTTCCAGATAAAGTAAAATGGCACAAGGGCAATCCATGCACTGACCGCCGATAAGATCCACGATGTGATCGTCAGATACTTATAATTGCCGGCATATGCAAAAAGCCCTGCTAATGCACTCTGTTTTTTCTCCTTCATTTTCTTCCCTTCCTTTTCTTATGAGAAACGAAACTGCTTCTCAAATAATGCTTCATTTTCTGCAGTCAGCGGATAGAATTCCTGCAATGTCCCATGCTCCATATGTAAGACATGTGTACAGCACCGTTCGATCAGTTCCGGATCATGCGTGATAATAAATGTCATACAGTTCTTCTTTTGCAGTCCGCAAAACAGCTCCGCCGTCTGCTTCATATGACGATAGTCCAGACCACTGGTCGGCTCGTCAAATATCAGCACAGACTTATCCGCTAATAAGGCAGACGCGATCGCAACACGCTGCTTTTGTCCACCCGACAGTGACATCGGATGACGGTCTGCGAATTCAGTCAGATCCAGTTCCTTTAAAACAGCTTCCGCCTGTTCCTTATTCTCCTGTGCCATGCCAAGTGCCACCTCGTCTGCAACATTCTCACAAAACAACTGGTGGTTGGCATCCTGCATGACCATGTAGCATTCCTTCAGCATCTGCTTACGACGCTTTTTACTGCCATGTAAGATCGTCGTTCCGGCAAACTTCTTCTCTAAGCCGCACATGCAGCGGAGAAACGTGGACTTTCCTGCTCCATTATGCCCGGTCACTGCGATCACACTGCCTGCGGGTACTGCCAGATCCGATAGTGCCAGTGCCGGATGCCCGGACTTTGCATAGCAGAACCGGTAATCCAAAAGCCGGATTTTCTCTTTTGACCTGCTTTCTTCTTCCGGAAATGTATCATGCTCCATCATAAGCGCCCGTAACCCAAGTTCCTGTAACCGTTTTGTGGAAAACTGCACAAACTCCTGCATCGGCAGATCAAATTCGACCTTACCGTGATCCAGATAAACCACACGGTCACAGATCTCCTTCAACCAGTAGAGTCTGTGTTCTGCAATGACAATCGTTTTCCCCTGTGCCTTCCAGTAAAGCAGGATCTGCTTTAACTCCTCGATCGCATCGACATCCAGATTCGAAGTCGGTTCGTCAAGCACCAGCACCTCCGGCTGTACTGCAGACACACCGGCACAGGCAATGCGCTGTTTTTCTCCGCCTGACAGTTCAAAGATATTACGCCCGAGCAGTTTTTTTAGATGAAACGCCCTTGTCACCTGATCGATCCGGGCTAGGATCTCATCCTTTGGCAATCCCATATTTTCGCATCCAAAGGCAAGCTCACTCGTTGTATCCAGGCAGAAAAACTGGCTGCGCGGATTCTGGAATACACTTCCGACCGTTCTTGCGATCGTATAGAGTTCCTCGTTCCTTACATCCAGATTGTTGACCCGGATGGAACCGGACAGATTTCCTTCGTAAAAGTGTGGGATCAGTCCGTTTAATAATCGTGTGATCGTTGTCTTGCCACACCCGGACTCCCCGCAGAGCAGTACGCATTCTCCCGGCCGGATCTCTAAGGACACATCATAGAGTGCTCCCTTTGCTGCATTTGCATATTCAAAGCTGACATGCTGTATCTGTATCATATCTGTTCTCCTACCCTCACTTTTTCTATGCTATTGAAACAGTCCCACAATGCATACCACATATGGGATCAGTCCCAGTGCCAAAAATATCAGATCCTGTAAATGAAATCCGATCTCGCAGATATCCGTCCGTTTCACATCTCCTGCCAGTCCGCGTGTCAGTGCAGCAGCATTTAATTCTTCTCCGATCTTTGCCGAGCATACAATAAGCGGAATCATGCGGTATTCGATCATCTTCGCCGCATTTTTCCCTCCAAAACGGATGTCACGCATCCGCATCGCAGCATTGATCGAAGCAAATTCCTCTGCCACGGTCGGGAAAAAACGGAACATGACAGACAGTGGAATCGAGATCTTCTCGGTTACATGCATCCGGTCCATTGCGGCATGAAACTCACTGACCGTTGTTGTCTCGATCAGATACTGACCTAACATGATACTTGGCAAAAAGCGGGATAAGATACCGCATACCGCCAGAAGCAGGAAGTTTGCAATTCCTGTCGTACGCGGTCCAAAGTAAACAAACGATCCATAGGCTGCCAGATAGACCACCAGATAGATGCATGCACGTTTCCACTTTTTCGCAAGCAGAAACAGCACAAACGGCAGCATGCAAAAACAGGCAACATAACGGTCAAGCAGATCTCCTCCCGCTCCACCGAGCACAAACAGCGCGATCGTAAACAGTAAAAAAATCTTCGTCCGCGGATCAAGCACAACACCTCTGTGTCCTACATCCGCCTGTAACACCGCCTGCATTATGCGATTCCTGCCTTTTCAAAGTGCTTTTTCAAAACTGCTCTTCCGATAAATCCACCGATCAGACCACATACCAGTGTAGCCACGCAAAGTACCGGTGCTAACCAGGTATGGCTCATAATCGAAGAAAGCGAAGTAATATATTCATCTCCAAAGCTCTGTCTTGTCTCAAAGTATTTCTCCGCATTGATAAAAAGTGGGATAAAGTTACCAAAGACCACCAGACAGAACACTGCATAGCTGAGAATCGTCTTCATGCTGCTCTTGTAATTGCCGCTTTTTGCGATCAGATCTGCAAGAAGTCCGAAAACAATTCCAAAGATAAATGGCCAGTAACCCATTCCGGTGATCCATAAAAACAGTCCGACGATGATAGAATAGATCGTTACCATTCCAAACTTCGACACCTTTGTCATAAAAAGCATCATCGGAATGCCACCCAGTAACGGCACAAGCACACATAAAAGCGGCATCATGATCGGGATAAAGCCAAGCATTGCGATCGCCGTCATGATTACGCAGTAGATTGCAGCGTAGATACCAATGTTGATCAGGTCTTTTCCTTTTAGTTTCGCATCATTTTTCATATCACTTTCTCCTTTTGATAATTTCTATCATTAGTGTTATCTTACGAAGATTAGCATTGTCTAACCGTTAGTTTTAAAATAAGACTGCCCTCCGGCTCACCGAACAGACAGCCTATTTCTTCAAGTATCTGATTCCCCTGTGGCACTGCGAAAGATCGAATTCCAGCCCGCATAGTGATACTGCTCTAACATGCGGATATACGGAACTGCTTTTTCCTTCGGCATCTTATGACGCACGACCTCAAAGTAACTTTCGAACAATGCCTTATTCATAATGTGTGTGAACTCCCGTGTCAGAATACTCCCTTCCTTCTGAAACCGGATCGTATCGAGATATTTGTAGGTATATTCCGTCTCAAGCTCTACCAAGTGTTCTACAAAATCCTGAAACTTCGTTCCATAGGAAGCATCCAAAAGGATCTGGAATTCCTCGAAATGGTCATATATGTAGTCTAACATCTGCTCCATTCCGCTCGTTGCATATGATTCAAGCAGCTTCGATTGTTCCGTTGCATCCATCTGGTGAAACTCTTTTTGTATCTCTTCAAACATTCCTGCCACATGATCTGCTGCCGGCTCAACGATCGCAGCATACAGCTCTTCCTTCCCGCCAAACCTCGAGTAGATCGAACCGGTTGTCGTTCCTGCCTTTGCCGCAATCGTGCGCAGCGATGCATCGGAAAATCCCTTTTCTAAAAATTCCTGCTTCGCACACTTAAGAATCCTCTGTGAAGTATCTTCTAATGGCTTTGTCACGTTTTCCTCCGTTCCATAACAGCGTTATATAACACTGTTATAACTATAGCACTATATTTATGCTGTCAAGTAGAATTTATTTCGCGCCCTCTCCGGCAAAGTATTCCCGTACCAGCTTCACGACAACACCGGACAACAGGAATACAGCGATCAGGTTCGGGATCACCATCAGTCCGTTAAAGGTCTCAGCGATGCTCCACATCAGACCGAGATTCATAGTCGCACCCACGATCGCAACGAGTGCATATACCAGCATAAACGGCTTATTTGCCTTCACTCCGAATAAGAACTCAATACACCGGCTGCCGTATAAGCCCCAGCCGATGATCGTGGAAAATGCGAAACAGCACATGGCGATCGCGGTAAATACAGAGACCCAGCCACCATAGACGGAGGTAAAGCCACTGATCGTAAGCTCTGCACCCGCTGCCTTGCCATATCCGATGTCCACACCACTGCATAAGATCACAAGTGCAGTC
>OBLI01002196.1_pt1 | contig 17153 bp, 9 predicted proteins | sample 1519701 | NCBI WGS metagenome assembly OBLI01 (sample SAMEA3663005, study PRJEB22513) | pig gut metagenome | biome: pig gut; feature: pig-associated habitat; material: faeces | place: France | collected 2012 | reverse complement strand
CCCTTCAGGGCGCACTTCATCGCTTCATCATACCCAGGGCGATGCCCTGGGCTATGTGCTCGTTGCCCCTTCGGGGCGTGCCTTGAACGTTTGCGCTTATTCTCTGATTCAACTTGCTAAACTTGAATTATTTTATTCCCCTTTCATTTAAAGCCTTGGTGTATCTGGCAGCATTGGCCAGATGCTCGGTATAGGTGCGTGCAAAGTTGTGGGTGCCCGAGAAATCCTCTTTGGCACACATATAAAGATAGTTGTGCTCTACATGGTTGAGCACTGCATCGATGCCCGCCACCGAAGCCACCTTGATGGGACCAGGAGGGAGACCAGTGTTGACATAAGTATTATATGGGCTTTCCACTTTTAGTTGCTTGTGATAGATGCGCCTGAGTGCGAAATCTTTAAGGGCGAACTTTATTGTCGGGTCAGCCTGCAAGGGCATGTTGGTCTTCAGACGGTTTAGATACATGCCCGCAATCATGGGTTTTTCGGCATTGTTGGCAGTCTCCTCGTCAATGATGCTTGCCAGCGTGGCCACTTCCACAAGGCTCATGCCCATGGCATCGGCTTTCTGCTTGCGCTCGGCAGTCCAGAAAGCATTATGCTCTTTCACCATGCGCTCCATGAGATTGTCTATGCTCATGTTCCAATATACTTCATAGGTGTTGGGTATGAAAAGGGCCGAAACAGTGGCGGTGTCATAGCCATATTTGTTAAGATAGACATTGTCGGTCAGAGCCTTGGCAATTTCGGCACTGTCAACCATGAGTTTGCGAGCCAGTAGTGCCGACAACCGTTGCATGGTGCGTGCCTCAGGAATGGTGAGTTGGAGCGCACTCTGCTGCCCGTTCTTGATGCGGCGATAAAGGGTGAAGGCACCCTCATCTGGATTAACGGCATAGCGACCTGTCTTTATTTTGGAACCGAAATCGTTGTGACGTGCCAGTGTTATGAATCCCGACATGCCATGGTGGCTACCTATGGGCCTGAGTTTGGCAAACACCGAATCAATATTGTCATCGCGGTCTATATACACGTATTCTGTGGAGTCATGATGGGTAAATGAGGAAAAGAGATAGTAATAACCCAATGCCATTGCTGCCACAACACAGGCGGCAGCACCATATAGATAAATCTTTGGTGATGGTTTCTTCATATCATTATTGTTTTTATAATTCTGCCGCAAAGGTAATGCTTTTTTGGATAATTGCGCAAATATAACTAATAATTCTTTGGGTAGTTCATTACTTTTGGCTATCTTTGCATAAGATAATCATAAGTTAAGCAAAATATCATCTGCATCTCTACAGAACAACATATTATTTTAATAGAATGAAACTAAGGTTTGCCATACATTACAAGACAAAGTGGGGAGAGAACATGTTGGTAAGCATCTCTTTCTGCGATTCCAAGGGTACAAAGAAAAGCCAGCGTTGGATGATGAATACCACAGACGGAGAGACATGGACTCTGGATACATCTGCGGTGATAGCACGCCAGGGACATACCCTCACGTTTCAATATCATTATGAGGTGGCAGACGACCGCGGAAATACCATACGCACTGAGCGACTGTCAACACCGCGCTTGTTTATCTTTGATCCATCGCACGACTATTCATTCAATGACAAATGGAAAGAACTGCCACTAAACCATCATCTCTATACTACGGCATTGCAAATACTGCGCCAGCAAACAGACTGCGGCATTAGGGCACTGAGACTGCCATTGTTTAGGCGCACACTCATGTTTCGTGTGGAAGCCCCGCAAATAGAACCGGGGCAGCAATTGGCCATTATTGGCAATCATCCAGCCTTAGGAGGATGGAACATAAGTAGATATGTGCCCATGAGCAATGCTGGAGGGCATGTGTGGATGGTTACCATGAATACCGATGGCATCTCGTTTCCAATAGAATATAAATATGTGGTGATAGACGAGACAACCCACGGCATAACCCAATGGGAGGAAGGCGACAACCGCATGGTGATGAGCCTCGGAGTGGGCGACGGCGGTGTGTCGGTGATCGACGACATGGTGCTGCGCGTGACTGAACGCATGATTAGGGCGGCAGGAGTGGCAGTGCCCGTCTTTTCACTCCGCAGCAGCGAATCGTATGGAGTGGGAGATTTCGGCGACCTCAAACGCATGGTGGACTGGGCTGCCGACACAGGCATGAGGACAATTCAGATATTGCCCGTAAATGATACTACCGCCACACACGGATGGACAGACTCGCATCCATATAATATCATCTCGGCCTTTGCCCTACATCCTCATTATATCGATCTGGAAGAGGCAGGACAACTGAATGACAAAGCGATTATGAATGACTATCGCAAGCGCCGTCAGGAACTCAACCAACAGCCATACAGCGACTATATTGCTGTGGATAGAGTGAAACGTTCGTATCTTAAGCAACTCTATGCCGAGCGCAGAGCCTCACTTGCCAAGGATGCCGACTTCAAGGTATTCAAGAACGAAAACAGCGCATGGCTACTGCCATATTGTGCTTTCTGCATACTACGTGATGATTATGATACTACCGACTATCGAGCTTGGCAGGAATATGCAGTGTATGACCAGCAAAAAATACAGGCACTGGCAGACAAACGACACGATGAGACTGAGCAAATATGCTATGAACAATATCTGTTGGATAGGCAATTGAAATCCGCTGCCGACTATGCACGTAGCAAGGGGATAGTGATCATTGGCGACCTGCCCATAAGCATGGCACGCTACAGCGTTGACACATGGATGCATCCATCCCTCTTCCAACTAAGTGTATGCGTGGGCACACCACCCGACAATAACCAGAATTGCGGTCAGAACTGGGGACTGCCAGCCTATAATTGGGACGGTCATAAGTTAGACGGTTATGACTGGTTCAGACGCCGATTTGCCAAGATGCAACGCTATTTCGGCGCAGTGCGCATAGATCATGTGGCAGGCTATTTCCGCACGTGGCAGATTCCTGACACTTCTGTGTATGCCTCGCTGGGACATTATGCACCATCGCTGCCCATGACTGCCGATGAGATCGAATATCTCGGATTGGCATTCCATAAACAGCAATACACCCAACCTTTTATCACCGAAGCAATCATACATAAACTCTTCGGCATGCATGCAAGGTATGTTATCGATACCTATCTCAACGATGCCGGTTATGGACAATATGCACTGGCCGAGGAGGTGGGCAACCAACGACGCATAATGACAGCCTTTGAAGGTAAGAACGATGAAAACAGTCTGTGGATACGCGACGGACTCATGAGACTGGCTGCCAATGTGCTCTTTGTAGAAGATGAAACCATAAACGGTATGTATCATCCGCGTCGTGGAGCCGTAGGTACACCTGTATATGCTGCCCTGTCGGCAGAAGAGCAAACTGCATACAGAAATATTTATGACCATTATTTCTATCACAGACATCATGACTATTGGTTGGCAAAAGGCTACGAACATCTATGGGCGCTCACCCAATGCACAGACATGCTACTATGTGCCGAAGACCTTGGAGAGATGCCCGAAAGTAGCCATGATGTGCTCGACCGTCTGAAGATGCTGACACTCGAATTGCAGATGATGCCAAAGACAGATGGTTATGAGTTTGGACATCTCGAGGCCAACCCATACCGCAGCATTGCCACTATTACTACCCACGACATGGAACCTATGAGGTTGTGGTGGGAGAAATATCCCGAAAAGGCACAGCGCTATTATGTGTCGATGCTCCAAAAGGAGGGTAGGGCTCCAGCTGAACTCACCACCACTTTGATGGAAGAAATAATAGCAAGGCACGAATACAGCCCATCTATGCTGTGCATCATTGCCTTGCAAGACCTGATGGCCATCGACATAACACTACGTGGAAAGAGTCCGCGTGAGGAACGTATCAATACTCCTGGCGACTCATTCAATCAATGGAGATACCGCATGCCTGTTACCATAGAGGTATTGCGCAATGCCACTCCATTCAACAATAAACTCAAGACGATGATAACACGAAGCAGAAGATAATACGAAGCAGAATTTATTTTCCAAAAAGATTATTTATGAAGACACAAAAATTCAAGACTTTCATTTTCGACCTTGATGGTACTTTGCTCAACACGCTCAACGACCTGGCCGCAAGCACCAATCATGCGCTACTCACCAACGGGATGGCAGAAAGGAGCATAGATGAGGTGCGCCAGTTTGTGGGCAATGGTGTGCGCCTGCTAATAGAACGGGCTGTGGAACCAGGCACCGACAAGGCTACCATCGACCGTGTATTTGCAGATTTCAAGACCCATTACATGCATCATTCATTAGATACCACCCGTCCGTATGACGGTATCATGGACATGCTGCATGAACTGCACCACAGGGGCATTCGCATTGCCGTGGTAAGTAACAAACTATATGCTGCTACGCGCGAACTTTGCCACCATTTCTTTGCCGATACCGTGGAGGTGGCAATAGGAGAGAAGGAGGGTATAAGGCGCAAACCCAGTCCCGACACAGTGATTGAAGCCATGCTGGAGTTGGGAGTAGACAAGGCTGATGCTGTATATGTAGGCGACAGCGATGTAGACATAGCCACAGCAAAAAACTGCGGTATTCCCTGCATCTCTGTATTGTGGGGATTTCGCGACAAAGATTTCCTAATAGAGCACGGAGCGCAAACATTTGTCAGCCACCCGTCAGAACTATTGGAATTCTGTTGATATGACAAAAGTGATGCCCATCTTCTTCAGATAATACCGAAAAGAGTATTGCTGCCTTTATGATGCTTTATTCAAGTTTAGCAAGTTGAATCAGAGAATAAGCGCAAGCGTTCAAGGCACGCCCCGAAGGGGCAACGAGCACATAGCCCAGGGCATCGCCCTGGGTATGATGAAGCGATGAAGTGCGCCCTGAAGGGGCAAAAGCATTATCGTGCAAGCGTTTATAGAGACGCTTTTGCCCTTTCAGGGCGCAATAGCGGTGGCTAATCTACCCAGGGCGATGCCCTGGGCTATGCGCTTGCTGGGCCTTCAGCCCGCTCCTTAAACGCTTGTCAACTACAAGTGAACACTTGAGAAACTTGAAATGCTTTACTGTATGCTTTGCAGTCGCGCAATGTATTTGCCCAATATATCGAATTCGATGTTTACCACCGAACCAACAGATATATCGCAGAAGTTGGTATGCTCGAGAGTATAAGGAATGATGGCCACCTGAAAAGAGTTTTCTTTAGGGTTGCACACTGTGAGCGACACGCCGTTTACGGTCACGCTACCCTTGTCAACGGTAAAATATCCGTGCTTGGCCATCTCCTTGCTATATGGATACTCGAAAGTGAAATAATGGCTTCCGTCAGCATCTTCAACCTTAGTACATGTGGCAGTCTGGTCCACATGTCCTTGCACGATATGTCCGTCGAGTCGTCCGTTCATGAGCATAGATCGCTCTACGTTCACTTTGTCGCCTACTTTGAGCAGTCCGAGGTTGCTGCGGTCGAGGGTTTCCTTCATTGCTGTCACCACATAGCAATCTCCGCTGATGCTCACCACAGTAAGGCATACTCCATTGTGTGCCACGCTCTGGTCTATTTTGAGTTCTGAAGTGAACGAGCATGAGAGTGTGAAATCGATATTCTCTCTGTCTTTTCTTATTGCCTTTACTGTTGCGAATTCTTCTATTATACCAGAAAACATAAGTGTAGGGATATAAAGTTGTATGTATTGAAAAAAAAGGGCCACACCATTGATGTGATGAAAACTCCTTATGACAAGATTTGAGTGCGCTCATATCGCTGTAATCCACCGGCATTTTAATGCTACCCTAAAGGTATGTGGCCCGCCATTGACATGAGAAGCTGTCTCGGTTTTCGATTTTTATGATGAGTATCCCGATCTAAACGGTGCAGCCCTGTATATCAAGTGCAAAGATACGTAATTACTCTGACTCTTGCAAGTTTTTATCGTTTTTTTTCTTTTGTTCCCGATATTTGCTTGGTGTCATATTCATTTTGTCCATTCCATGTGGCTATCCCATCAATAATGCCACACGAAATGTGGTGTTGATATTTGATATCATTTCAATGCTTTGATAACATAGCTGTTGCCGTTGGTGTCTAATCTGACCACATATATTCCCTTGGCGTTACCCTGCATGCTGATGATGTGTTGGTCACCAGGTTGTGCAGTTCCCAGCAGGTGGTCGCTTACACATTTGCCGTCGGCAGAGAAGATGCGCAGTCGGCTTTGGGCGCATGCTTTTGCATATCTCACCATTATCTGCGATCCCTCTATTCTCACTTCTCCGTCAAAGGATTCTGCTGTTGAGATGCTGTTGCCTCCTGCTTTATTTATTGCCATCACCAATCCACCGAAAGCGTCTATCTTGCCGTATCCCCAACTGTTGTCGCCATCATTGCCAATGGTGCCTGTGTGCTCATCCTGTCGTGCAGATGCAATGGCTATCTCTCTGATATCTTCTGGAGTGAGGTTTGGGTTTGCCTGCAACCAAGTGGCCACTATGCCCGTGACGAGTGGTGCCGACATGGATGTGCCTTGCATATATCCATAGAAATATGAGCGTGTGTCGTCGTTGAAGGTGTATGCCACAGGAATCATGCCCGTACCGTCATATTTGTTGAGTGCCGAGATGATATAGCATCCAGGAGCTGCAATATCTGGTTTCACACGACCGTCGGCTGTTGGACCATAACTTGAGAAAGAACTGATCTCGCCAATTGTTTCTGCCAGTTGCCCTGTACCTCCATTCTCCACCGAAAACTCATTTCTCGTGGTATAAGCTCCCACCGTCAAGATACGCTTGGCAGTACCTCCAATTTCAGCAATTGTTGACTCTCCATTAGGATTACAGTATCCTTCTATATCGTTGGATGTCAGTCCTGCATACACATTGTCTGCCCAAATATCCACTTTGCCCTTGCTTTTTGGAGTGATGGTTATCACCACGTTTTTGTTTTTTTTCAATCCTGTCAAGTTGGATGTTATCAGCACATGGCGTTTGTTGTTATTCGGGTTTATTTCATGTGATATATTGATTGTTCCCACGCAACTGGTGCTCAGTTTGATATCTGTAGTCTGCTGTTCAGATGGGTATACGGTGGTAAAGTCAGACTCGCTTTTTGTTGAAGTGTCGTATATAGACAGTGCCACTTCATAGTCCATGCCCTCTTCTCCCCAGATATCAATCTCGTGACCTGTAAACATGGTGGATGGTCCGGCCTTGAAGAATATGCATGACTTGAGAGGTTTGTCGCTATTTCCGTCAAATGATTTTTCTATATGGAATTTGTCAGCTCTATGATTGCCTGCCGCCCCCACAATGAGTCGTCCCTCTTTCTGCATAGCATCAGCCATGAGGTCGAAGGGTGAGGTGCCGTCGTGTGGTCCTGCATGTGCGCCGAGGCTTAGGTTTACCACACAAGGCATGCCCATCATCTCTGCATAGTCATAGATATAGGCTATGGCATTGGATATGTTTACGTTGTCTCTCGACGATTCGCCCATGCTCACCAGCACGATGTCTGCATCTGGAGCTGCACCATTGAGAACACCAGCATTGAAGGGGTCTCTCCCAGCTGCAATGGCCGTCACGTGAGTACCGTGAGAGTTGCCTGTGATGTCTGCCTGCGCTGTGTTGAGTTTCTCGTATGAGTCTATCTCAATGCCGTATCCGTATTTTTCAGGTGCTGTAAACACTCCTTGTTCGGGTGTTGACTGCTCCCATACTCGTTTTATTCGGCAATTACCATCTTTATCCTTAAATGCTGCATGAGTATAGTCGAAGCCAGCATCCACGATGCCAATCACCACCCCCTTGCCGGTATAAGAAGCAAAGCCGTTGTATCCGCTATTTACCTTTGTAGCGCCAGCCTCTTCTGTGGCCATATCGAGGTTTTGGTTCACTTTTGCCGATGTTTGGATATACTGCACCGAGGCAATCTCAGCCACCTTGGCAATCATGCTTGCATCAATACGGATGGTGGCATATTGTCCCGCCATGGCAATCACCTTGCCTCCCAATTGTTGTATATCGTCAGGATTAAAGTCATCGCTCACTTTTATATATGCCGAGATGGTGGCAGGGTATGCCGATATGTTGGCACTGGCAGCCTCAAATCCCCTCACAGCATTTAAAGAGCGTGGAGAGAGTTTATGCTGTTGAGCCATGTAGTGAGCAGAACCATTATTCTGTGCCTGTGCCTGCATGTAACTGAGGCATGCGAGTGCAGATATGGCGATATAATATTTTAATCTGTTCATGTCTTTTTATAGATAATCCTATAGTCTGATTTTGTTATATTTTTATCTTATAGCCACTTTCTTGGTAAACACCTTTCCATTGCAGATGGCTTTCACTATATAAACGCCGTGTGGCAAGGGTGAGTGGTTGCTCATTGTCTTGCCAGTCATATCGTATACTGAATAGTTGTCGGCATCCACTGATATCTTGCCCTCGCTGATTGATATACCAATCTCCTTATGGTCGTTGGTAGCATCGTGAATAGCATTGCATCCCCCTTGCTCAGAATTGCTGCCGAGTTTTGTTTCTATGCTGTTAAACACCTCGTGGCCTACAAAGTCATTGGCTTTATATCCACCGATATATGCTACAATATTGATATCTTCAGCCACTGCTGTGGTGGTCACGTCGGCCTCTGTATATCCACTCTGTGTGAGCATGGCATTGGTCCATCCCGATGCGCGGTAGGCTTCAGGCAGTGTGAATGTCTTATTCCATGTTATTGTGCTACCGGCCTTGGTTTCGTCGGCAGGAATGAGCAGTCCCCATGAATTGCCCGTCAGGCTCTCTCTAAACACCTTACTGTGGTTATACTGTGTGCCACCGTTGCTCTGTTTGGCTATGAGATTGTCTTGTGTCACCACCACATTTATTAGGTTGTTGTCTGCTGGCAGGTCGTTATGTATGTATGCAGTGAGATCTACTCTCACCTCCCTTGTATCTTTGTTGTATGTGGTGTTGAGTTTGAGCGATGCGTATGGTTGTTTGTTGCTCATCTGTTCGAGTGCCCATGCCACATATCCTTCATCCACATTAAACACAGGCACTGCGCTTATAAGTGGCAGAGTGGTGCGGTTTACCATTGCTGCGGGTGCGAAGGTGCTGGTGCTTCCGTAGAAAACAGTATAGTCGAGATCTTCATTTGTAGTAAAGATATCTGGTTGGTATCCAGCATGGTGCATTACCTCTACAACCTTAGCAGAAGTGATGCTCAGGTCCTTGTTGATAGTGAGATGTCCTGTGGGGCAGTTGGGGCAAGCCTGTCCTGTAAATACCTCGAGCAGTTCGCATTTCTCCATCTTCTCTGGATAGAAGAACATGGGACTTTCAAATCTGTTGTCTGAAGGGTCGCTATCGGTGGTGCCATTCACATTAGAGATTGTTGCGCTAATTGTTCTGTTGCCCATGCTCTCGCTTTTGAGTTGGCTTATGGTATAGTCGAAGATGTCTCCCTGTGCTATGTTCAGTCCTGTATAGCTTGTGGTGGTTTCTGTACCGTTGTTGTTAACAGTCAGGTCGAAACTGGTGATTGTCTCTGTGCCAATGTTAATTATCTGTCCACTATAGTCATAGTTGTTGCCCACCTTGAAATATCCGTCTATGGTGCCAGCCTTAGCCATAAGGTCTTTTGTCTGATAGTCAGACGTGATGAGTCTTATGCATGCTGCTCCGAATCCGTTGCCGTAGATGTCTGTCCATGTGCCGTTGTTGTAGGCATAGCAGTATCCCTTGATGTCAGCGGTGAAATCAGACATGAGCGATTTGTATGATGTGCCAATTGTTTCGTGGTATCCTATATACAGTTCCTCCTCGTCGCCAGTTATGGTATATGGGGTTATATCATACTGCAACCATGATATAGCCTTGGTGATGGTAACTGTCTTCTCTGCTATCAAATCATCTCCAGCAGAATTGTTTAATCTCTTGGTTATGAAGAGAGTAGCACTTTTACCGTCGGTGTTTCTTGAGCCGAATGCAACCTCAATGCCGCTTATTGTTACCCCCTTCATAGCCTGTAACTTGTCGTGGCTGAGCCTAATGGCAAGTCCCTGCTTGTCGGTGCTACCCATTCTAAACATGTTTGTTCTGCCCAGTTCGTCTTTGCAGTATCCAAACTTTGAGGCTGTGGCATTGGTGCAAGCCAAACCCAGAGCCATCATCACGAGTATCAGTTTTCTCATAAATTAAGTATTGTATATTATTAGTCTGTATGGATTATAGTATATAAATAGTATTTATACTATTCCACTGCAAAAGTACAAAAAATAAATTAAAAAGGTGGAATATTTTTATTATCTTTTGAATTTTATTGGTTATTTCTAACTATTTTATTACTTTTGCACCATCATAACGCTGTTTTGACCTACAGATTTTTCTTTTTTAATAACCAAAATATTTTATTATGACAAAAAATCTACTTAGACTGACAGTTGCCATCATCATGGCTGTATTTGTCAAAGGAGCAGCCTTGGCAGAAACTACCGTATACGGTATCGTATCGGGGTCGCTCAATGATAAGGTGGTAAGTTTCGACTTCGATGCCCTCGACCCAGAGGGTGTCACCACACCCACATTCACCAATGTTCAAGACCTGCCCGACGTGGTAGACGAACTATGTGGAGTGAGCGTAGGCAACTATTTCTATGCCTATTATTACGATGCCAACTACGGTCTCAACTTTGGTACCATCAATTTTTCTACAGGCACTGTTACTTCCATCAACAAGTTTTCAGTTTCCAACTCACCCGAAGTTAGTGCCATGGCATTGGATGCCGAAAGTGGCGAGGTGTATGGTATATCTACAGGTTTCAATGATGAGACAGGCAAGCAGGAGAGCAGACTGGTAAAGGTAAACACTGCCGATGGTAGCACCACAGTATTGCAGACCATGGCCAAACTGAACAATGCCGCCATCGTGTCAGACAATGCTGGTGGCTTCTATCTTTTCGGTTGCAAGCTCAGTTCTTCATTCCAATACTATCCCGTAGTGAAACATGTGGATGCAACAGGTGCTATCACTGACGTGTTCGGCGACCAGTCGATAAAACTCTCTGGCACTACATTCAATTGTGCTTACCGTGCTGCCGACAAGATTTATTATATCACTGGCACTACAGTGTATAACTACGACCCTACCGCCAATACCATGACTAAGACCGGCGTGCTGCCAAAGGGAATCTTTGCACTCACGTCAGTGCTTTCATCAGAAGACGGACAGTCGGGAGCTCCTGTACAAAAGTCACGCCTGCTGGTGAGCAAGAAATGGTATGGCGACTTTATGGGCACTGCCGATCCAAACCTCGACATGACCAAGACAGAGTATTTCTACGATACCAACTCACGCCTGGTTCGCTGCATTGAGTCAGGACGTACATACGATACAAACCAATATGAGATGTCGGCATACAATAAATACCAATATGACGACAATGGCAATCTTACCTCATTTCTGCGCTATCAGTATGGCGTTTACGACTATGGCGACATGGCTCTCAAACTGCGCTCAGAGGAGACATACGAGTATGATGGAAATGGCAACATGACCAAGAAGGTTACCTCTTCTTATACCTATTTGTATGAGTATGACGGGGCAGGCAACTGTGTAAAGGAAACCGTTACCAATGCTGCTGGCAGTGTGATACAGGTTCTCGAATATTCTGATTTCATAGCTCTCAACAAACCAGAATTTGTTGTGTCTACGTGCCCAGAGCATCCAGAATGGACTGGCTATGTCTATGTAGCTGTCCGTACCTACGATGAGAATAATAACCTCACAAGCGAAAACAGATATGTAAACACAGACACACCAACTCCTTTCATGAAAGAAGCATGGACATACGCCGACGGTATGCTCACACTATATACAAAGGATGAATACAGCAAGACATCGGGAAAACTCGTGTCGCAACTCAAGACCGTATATGAGACCGTCGACGGTAATCCAGACCTCGTGCGCGAAACAACATATACAGCCTATGGCGATAGCGACTGGGCAATGAGCGGACGCCCCTGTGTGTCGGAATATCGCTCTTTCGACGACCAACTCGACAATTGCTTCATGGAACTGGGCGTAGTGCCTGTAGAGGATGCCAAGAATACTAACAAGGTGATATTCTCTGTGCCAGCCATGGCATACAACGGAAAATGCCGCATAGACCTCTACCGCAACGGACAGGTTATATACTCCAAGGAGGTGATGGACATTGTTGACGATATGGCTGCACGAGGAGAGGAGTTCACTGGCATGTCGCTCTCTTATATCGACAAGGACCTGCACAATGGCGACTATGATTATTTCATTCAGCCTATGGTTGGACCATCTACCAGCATCTGGGCTGAAGGTGACGAGGAGACTGTAACCACCGACGATTATGTAGGTTATTTCATCTCTCCAGTGGTAGAGAGCAGTCTCAATATCGAACTTCCTGTCGTTACAAATCTGCACGTTAGCAACGCAAGAAAGAACGAGCACAATGAGGATATCTTTACCATCTCATGGACTAATCCTGCCGATATGACCGACTATGGTTTCAAGAGCAACGAACTCTATTTCGAAAATATGCAGTTGGCCGAAGCAGACACCACAGATGCTGCATGCACATCTCTCGAGGCCAACTTCTATACCAAGAAGATGAATGTCTTTGTGCTCACACGCTATGTTTATGGCAAGGCTATCTCCGACACCCTTGCAGTGGATGTCAACGATGTGCTTGCTGGCATAACCACCGTCAATGGCAATGGCAATGAGATTAGCTTCGATGGCAACACCTTCTCTGTAGCCGGCAATGCCAATATTTCTGTCTATTCTGCCTCTGGTGCCCTCAAGACAAGAGCCAATAATGCTTCTTCTGTGGGCATTGACAACCTGCCTACAGGCGTTTATATCATCTGTGTTGAGCAGAAGGGTAGCAGGGATTTGTATAAGATTACAGTGAAATAAATCACTCTTAATCAAGTCATTAAAAATTTTATTATATGAAAATTATTCAATCTCTCTTAGCATCCATGGCGCTGTTGGCATACGCTGACAACGCCATGGCTGGCAATATCGTGATATCCTCACCAGAGGATTATCAGGTATTGTCATTGTCTCACAATGGTCAGTGGGCCTGCGGTGAGTATATAGACTATTCTAACAAGAGTTATGCTTTCTTGTGGAATCTCGCCAGCGGACATATACAATTGCTCGGCACTGCCACCGAGTCAGAATGTTGGGCAGTGAGCGACAATGGTATCGTAAGCGGCACCTTCACCACCACAGAAGCTTCAGGAAATGGTTCGGAGTCAAAGGTTCCTGGATATTACAAGGATGGCGCATGGCACATGGTGCAACTGCCACAGGGTTACACTGGTGCCGGTATGGGCTTGGCCATCTCGCCCGACGGACATTACATGACTGGTGTGCTCGAGGGCACCAAATATATCCCATACATTTGGAAAGACGGACAGATATATCGTCAACTCGAAACCAAGAATACAGGTATGCCCTATGCTATCTCGCCCGACGGACAGTCGGCAGCAGGATGGCGCGAACGCGAAAACCGTACACCGTGCATCTGGAATGCTGACGGCACTATCAGCCATATCTCCGACTATGAGTCGCCATGGTCTTATGTGCGCGATTTCACCGGCGACGGCAAAAACGTGGTCTTCTGGGGAGGATGGGAAGATAACATGGAGCATAGCACCCTGAGGGCTATCTACAACCTCGAAACAAAAGAAACAACTCTGGTGCCAACAATCAATAATGGCGACGAACTCGAATTCTTCGATATCACCGACGATTGCATGGTGGTGGGCTCCACAGGTGAACCCATGAGCGTTAACCGTGCCGTGCTCTATCGTGGCAATGGTCTCGAGTATGTTGATGATTATCTTGAATCACTGGGTGTTGACTTCTCTCAGCATAACGTGGCCACCACCGAAGATGGCATCAAGATGATCTTCCGTGCACAGTCTATAAGCGGAGATGGCAAAGTGTGGGCATTGCTCTATTACACCGCCGACTATGCCCTCAAGACCATGATAGTAAAGCTCGACCAAAATGCCGATGCTCTGCCTCCTGCCGATGTTGCCGTTTCACAGGTTGAGGGCCTGCCTTCTGCATGCCTCACATGGAAGGCTCCTCTCGGCGCTTCTGCCATCCAAGGATATAATATCTATAGGAATGATGTGAAGGTGACAGATGCCCCTGTAAACAAATACAAGTATTACGACACAGCAAGCGATTTCGGTACCTATTCCTATAAGGTGGCAGCAGTCTATGATAATGGCAACGAGATAACCTCAGAACCCCTTTCCATCACGATGAAACCAAAGGAGATCTCTACTCCACGCATGCTCAATAGTAGACAGAAGGGTTACAATAGTGCACGACTCACATGGCGCAGCCCATTCAGCAATCTCTATACCAATTCCTACACAAAGGGCATGGAGGATAACATCCAGGGATTTGGTGCACAAGCTACCATCTCTGCCTTTGAGGTGGCTGTCAAATTCGATGCCGACGAGATGGCTTGCATACCAAATGGTGAGGTGCGCCAGGTGGCTTTCTATCCTATGGAGCAACAAAACGGAGTGACCATCAATTTATATACACGCGACGCTCAGGGTGTCCTGCAACTGCTTAAGTCAATACCAGTGACACAGCAACTCAACTATCGCGAGCGCAATATCGTGACTCTCACACCTGCTGTGGCAGTGCCAAATGGTGAACTTATCGTGAGTGTGAAAACTGCTATCAAAACAGCCTCAAATAATATGGTGGGAGTAGTTTATGGTTCTTATACCCCTGGCTATTCAGACCTGCTTAGAGCTGAAGGAGAAGAGGATTTCTATTCCTTCTACGAGGCTTCTTCGGCCAGTGGATATCCTTATTTCGCTTCGTGGCCTATTGATGTGATTGTTGCCCCTGCCGACCTCAAGGATGAGAATATTGATGTTATCGATCATTATTCCATCACCGACAATGGAGTGGAGGCAGCCACTGTCACCGATACCTATACCGACCTGCCAAACCTTTCTGAGGGTGCCCATCAGATTGGAGTGAGTGCCGTGTATGCCAATGGCACCAAGTCAGCGGAAGTGACGATAAGTCAGACCATAGCCAATGCCTATCAGCCTGTAAGCAATGTTAAGGTGGCTGCCAATGGACTTACTGCTGCCGATATCTCTTGGGAGGCTCCAGTTGATGACGACCTCACACTGATAAGTTATTGCTCGGGCAAAGCTGTGGGTGGCCCTGTTGGTCCTTCTGAAAACAACTATGGACTGATGGCTGCTGCCGAATATGAGGGTAGCCGTATCAAGGCATACGATGGATATAAGGTAAAGGCAATCAAGTTCTATCCCACCGCAGATGCTTTCTTCACCCTCATCCTCAAGGAAAACGGACAGGAGGTGGCAAACATCGAGGTCGACGACTATGTGCTCAACCAGTGGAATACCATTATGCTTGACACACCCGTCACTGTGGATGCCACATCAAAATATTCATTGATTGTTGACTGTTTCGATGTGGATCCTGGTCTGCCTGCTCTGGCTATTGACGATACCGCACCATTCAGTTATGTGTCAGACCTTTATTCACTCGATGGTGAGAGTTGGTCATCCATTCAGGATGCCTCACTCTATGGCAACTGGATGATAGGGTGGGAGGTAGTATCTCCTGAATCCTCTGACATGCCAATCACAGGGTATGATGTGACCATAGATGGTAGCAAGAAAAACAGTGCGCTCATTACCGACACTTATTATTCATACGATTTCGGTGCTGAGGATGCTGTACGCCACAGTGCAGTCATTGGAGCCCATTATGCTCTCACAGACCGTATTGTAGAGTCAAAGGCCCAGTGGTTCTATATTGGAACTGCTGCAGGTATAGATGGCCTTTCGGCATCAAATGTAGTATTGCAGCGCAATGCAGACATGCTCATGCTCACTGGTGATGATGTGGATTCTATGCAACTCTATTCTGCTGCTGGAGCCCTTAAAGCATCAGTAAAGGGTAACACCCTTTCTACCGCCCATCTTTCTTCAGGCATTTACATGCTGAAGTATTCAACAGGCGGCAAGACCAAAGTATTGAAGGTAGTAGTTGAATAATCACATAATAAGGGGTGCGGCTGATAGTCGCACCCCTTATTGCATAGAGGTAGGGGTAAACATCTACGAGGTAAGACTAAAAAGAGCAGAAGAAAGAAGAAATCATAGAGAGAAATGTGCAAATGTGCAAATGTTCAGTGGCATAACTTCTCCACACGTAGGTGCGCGTACATTATTATAATAGAGAAGATGCCCCCAACGGAGCAACTAATATTGGCAACGCCAATATAGACTACAACGACAAAGCCACCTTCATATATACCAGAAGGCGGCTTTGTTCTTAACTACATAAAATCATATTACTTCTTCAAATCCTCAGGAATCACGGGCATGGCCCCATTCTGTGTGCAGACATAGGCACTGACGTTCACACCTATGCGATGTGCCTCGGCAATGGGCTTGCCATTGAGGATGGAGGCTACGAACGAGCCAGTGAACGAGTCGCCGGCGCCAATCGTGTCGGCCACCTCCACTTTCGGGGTCTCAAGATAGGACATGGCACCCTTTGAGAACACATAACTGCCGTTGACACCGCAGGTGAGCACGAGCATGTCGAGGTCATACTTGCCGAGGATGAGCCAGCACTTGTTCTCGAAATCCATTCCGGGATAACCGAACATCCGGCCGATGAGCACCAGTTCCTCGTCGTTAATCTTCAGCACGTTGGCGCGCTTGAGAGACTCCTGGATAATCTCCTTGGAGTAGAAATTCTGACGCAATGTTTACCTTAACAACTACTGTATATACATAGAGCTCTACTCATGCATACAAAATCCTCCTATATATAGTATGTACGCGCACCTACGTGTGGAAAGGTTATACCACTGAACATTTGAACATTTGCACATTTTTATCGTAATAAAATTCCATATTAATCAAAACAACTGCATAATTATGAAGCGATCAGAATTAGCCATGAGGTATTCCGCTATGAAGAGAGAGACTGAGGCCTCCCTTTTTTGTATGATCAGATATTCTTAGGGTACAAGAATAGTTATTATTAGGGTACAAGAATAGTTATT
>OBLI01002193.1_pt1 | contig 17165 bp, 19 predicted proteins | sample 1519701 | NCBI WGS metagenome assembly OBLI01 (sample SAMEA3663005, study PRJEB22513) | pig gut metagenome | biome: pig gut; feature: pig-associated habitat; material: faeces | place: France | collected 2012 | reverse complement strand
ACGCCTAACGGGAGGTTACGATGGGTGGTGGATTATGAACTGTCTTCCGATAGGCGTCCCGGCGGATTTGAAATCCGCCGTAAAAAAAGGTTCGGCATATGAAAACGGGGGATTTGTAATCCCCCAATAACAAATGAGCCAAACCGATTACCGGGGATTGCAAATCCCCAGAACACAAAGAGGTTAGGACATTTTTTAACGACGGATTGCAAATCCGTCGAAACGCCTAACGGGAGGTTACGATGGGTGGTGGATTATGAACTGTCTTCCGATAGGCATCCCGGCGGATTTGAGATCCGCCGTAAAAAAAAGTTCGACCTATGAAAACGGGGAATTTGTAATCCCCCAATAACAAATGAGCCTGAACCGATTACCGGGGATTGCAAATCCCCTGAACACAAAAGGCACAAAGAGGTTAGGACAATTTTAACGACGGATTGCAAATCCGTCGAAACGCCTAACGGGAAAAAGCCCCCGATGCGTCACGCACGGAGGGCTCATAGTTCTTTCACTTTAAATTTTTAATCTATGAAGTACAACCGGTGTTAGAACACGGCTGCTTGTAAATCATTCTTGATATTGCTCAAACAAGCATTGAGCTTATTGTAAGTTTTCTCTCCTGCTTTTTTAACTCCACTGGTGTATTGCCGCATAAGCGATGGGTTGATACCTGCACGGCGAGCTACGTCAGTAGCATTGAGGAAGGAGAACTCCTTGAAGAAGGCTTGTATATCATACTTGTAGGTAAACTCCATATCCTGGTTAATATCCTTGTCTTCGGGAGAAGCCTGTCGGCATTCCTCCAAGGCTCGCATGAAGTCTGCCTTTGCCTCCTCTGCAGTTGCCCCATCTCCGTCTATCACTGCATACTTGCCTATCGGATCGTCATTGTAGCAAGAGTAACCGCCATTGCCATATTCCAAAATTAGTACAACTTTCTTAGTCATATTTTTATGTCATAATATAATTAATAATAAAAGAGTTCCTCACACATTAAAAAAACATGAGACAATACAATTGTAAGGTTAAGGGCAGGTGCCCGGACTTATCGTCCGAGCAAAGCCTTTTTAATGCGTCTTAGCAACCCTGGTCTAACCTCATGGCTACCGTGTCTCGGCACTCTGATTTTCGCCCCAGTCTTGGGACTAAACCATTCGTCATGCTCGGCACCATGTAGAGTGATAAAGCATCCCGCCTTAGTCAACTCATTGTACAATTGATTATACTTCATTGTATTTAAATTAAGTGAAAGAACTCTTTGTCATTTCGACACTGCAAAGGTAGCAAAAAAGCTACAAACCACGAAATGTTTAGGTAGCTTTTTCGCTATATTAACTAAACTTTAACATTTGGCTACGAAAAAGCCCCCGATGCGTCACGCACCAGGGGCTCAGAAATCTTTTAATTATGTTTCCTATCATTATATGAAAACTGTCGTATTTCAAATTACGGCAGTCTGTAATTCTTTAGCTATTTTATGAAGGCATTCCAAAATCTGCTACTTGCGCTTCTGGCTAGGAGCTTTTGCCCTTACATGGCGTATGGGGACAACGCAGTGAACTTTCACTGAATACCCCTTACCTCCAACAAGCTGTTTTAGCAGCAAACGCCAGCATACAGCTTATCTATCGGGAATATCAAATCCCAATTCTTTCCCCAAACGATATTGCCGAACTCTATCTTGAACTTCTTGAATTTATTTTCATTCAAGTATGAGTTATACTGCGGATGAGGATGCTTCCGGATAAAAGCACCCACATCTATTGTCTTAACGGTACCATCACTAAAGTGCAATTCAACCTTTAATGGCGCCACATATTTTGCAGAAACAACAAGCATAGCAACCTCCTTACTTTAACCTATCTCACCTGCAAAAATAAACCATTTATCCGAAACCGCCAAATTATTTATGTTAAATCTCGCATATTATTCATTTCAAAAAACATTCTGCGGAAGCCTGATGGAGAAGAAAAAAATACTCCTTAAAACAAAGGGTATGCATATATTCCGTATAAACCCTGCAAATTGTGTTATTGTAAGTTAAAGGTTCACCAAGCTAGTTGGTGAACTAAATTTGCATATTCAACGCTTTCTTTGTAACTTCGTAGTTGAAAAATAACTAACAATTAACAACACAACAATATGAAGAAAAAAGACAAATGCAAAGAAGAAATCGAACTAACACAGCTGGAAAAGAAAGCATGCATGGATTGCATTGATGAAATGAGATTGCGCCACAACAACGCAGCCTTGGACTTTCTACAGCAGTTCTTCCACTACGGTGACAGAGGAATCAATCCGAACGACTTCAGTAAGAAGGTTCATTTGGGTGATAATTTCTTTAACCGTGTAGTACAGAACAGATATTCAAGTTTAATTGATTCTTCTAACCTCCGTTTATCCATAGGCTTAGCCATAGAATGGGAAAATATCGTCAAGAATCATATAACCTACAGACTTCCTCTACCAAAATCTAAAGCCGAAGAAGAAGCTATCTCGGAACTGGCAAAGAAGAAAGAAGAGGAACTGAAACAGAAATTCATCAAGCATTTTGGCAAGGATATGCAGCTGGCTTTCGAACTGAAGGAACAGGGAAAAGATCTCGACAAGATTGCTCGATATCTGAAATCCCGAAATAACAAAGAAGAAAATTTCAAACAATAAACAAATTGAATTATGATGACAACACAAACAAATGACAATTCCGGAGGCACGGGATACAGTGCCGGGAACGACTTCACTATCAAGCCGCTCACTACTACAGTTGACATCAAACTGATACGCAGATTGATGGCAACATGGCATACGAATGGACTTACGGATTCCAATATCCGCAAGATCCTGCTGCTCTACTTCGGGGAACCGGCATGGATGAATCTCGACAAAGTATACGACCGAAACATGTTCGGTCAGATAGCTAAGGGAATGAACTTCCATAGCCGTCACAGCTTTATCGAGGCTATACTGAAAAGTACGGGATTCGGCTTCATCTGGAAGAACAAAAGGTGCTATCATACCGAGCAGAATCTTATGGCTTTCTACTCTCCTATCTGGCATGTAGCGAAGGAAAATGAGGTGGAAAACGAGCAGATTTCGGACGAAAATTCGAACGAAAACATGCAAAACGGCGTCGGCTATTATAATTATAATAATATATATATTAAGAAAAATATTAAAAAGAATAATAGCAATAATGTTAGCCGAAGCCGTTTTGCACAAAATGGAAATCCGGGTAATCAATTTTCACCCGAACAGAAGGCCCGCATCGAAGCCGCAGCCAAGTCGCTCATCAAATACATCGCTACCGACCAGGATGCCTACACCAACATCGTGGAAACCATCAACGAAACTACGCTGAAGCTGATGCCGGAGCTATACATCGACAAGAAGGCGGCATGCCCCGCAACCATGGCTACCCGTCAGTTCTTCAACGCCTACCTCTACCCTTACCTCCTGGAGCACAGCGAAAGAATGATGAAGATTCCTACGCTGCTGGGACAGAGCTGCTGGATCAAGAATCTCATCCAAAAAGATTTCATGCAGAAGAAGATTTCTGCTGCCGTCAGCGACATCCGGCTCTACCTGATGCAGCACGCTGCCGAGATGATTCGACAGAACCGACCTATCTCCGCCTACGAATACCAGGACAAGGCTACGGAACAGAGATTCTACGACGTCAGGAACAAAGACGGAACCATCAAGCAGATCCGAATACCGAATGAGGCACCGCCAAGACCTTCGGATTCCGCAGCATGGAACAAGTTTGCCAAGAAGTGGAACCAGTAGCCTAGGACATAGATAAGGCACGGATTGCACGGATTTATGACGCTAATGTAAGTAAAGCGACTATAATCACAGAAAAAAATCCGTGTAATCCGTGCCTAAAAACAACAATCATTAAACGCAAATTCAATATCAACCTATGAAACAAGAAGATTTTCACAATGAGAAGCCACGATATTACGCTACCGACTTCCCCGAAATCAAGGAAAAGATTCCTGATGAAAAAAGAAAGCTCTATCTCGAGTACGAACAGCAGCACAACGGAATCGCCCAAAATGCTTCCGATGACATCGACGCCACAAACGAGAACTCCGGCTATCCCGAAGAGCAACCCGTAACCCTGAAAAACCTGCAGGCCATCACCACCGACGCCATCAAAGAAATCACCAAGGGCGGACTCGACGTCCAGGTTACCTGCCCCAAATGCAGCAGCCGCAGATGCTTCGTGAAGAGAAGCAACGGATACTTCCACTGCTGGAGATGCAACTGCAGCGGCATGCTCGAGGAGATGAAAGCCCTCAACCACCAGGAATCCTCACGCATCGACGGAGCCTACTACGCCAGAGCCATCAAGCAGAAAGCCAACCAGCAGAAGGACAAGAACTACGTGCCCATGGTATCCAGCGACTACAAGGAAATCAACGAGGAGGTGCGCTCCTGGCTCTACCCCATCTACCCCCTGGAAAGCGACGAGGAACGCCAGCAGTTCCTGGAGCATTTCCACTCGCCCCAGCTCGCCATCACCTGTCCCAAGGCACGCCCACTGCTCCAGCCCAAGGAAATTGAAGTCCTGCAGAACCAGGTGAAGAGCTACATCCTGGCGATGAAACTGGACCCCGAAACGGTGAAGAAAGCGGGAGTGATGTGCGCCTACATGCACAAGAAAGCCGACGACGAGAAGAGCGAAGACCCTCACGGCATCACCCTCGTCCCCGCCATCGCCTACTGCAACTATCTGGACGGCAAGATCATCAACGTGAAATTCCGCTCCGTCGTCCTCAACCCCATCACCGGAGAATGGTCCAAGGACTTCGCACAGGAGTCGCCCACCAAGCCCTGCGCCCCCTACGGCATCGACAGCATCAACCCCATCCGTCCCGATGCCGAACCCGTCAGCCAGCTCATCATCACCGAGGGCGAGAAGGACCGACTGACGCTGATGAGCTGCGGATTCCCCTACGTGCTGAGCATCGCCAACGGCGCCCAGACCAACATCGACGAGAGCCACGAGGCCTTCGAGGAATGGATAGCCCAGGTGGAGGAAATCATCATCTGCGGAGATACCGACCGACCCGGCAGAGGCATGGTGAAGGCGCTGCTCAACGCCTATACCGCACGCGCCAAGGTGGTGCATCTCTCCGGCAACCGCAAGGACATCAGCGACGTTTATGCCGCCTTCGGAGCCAACGAGGTGAGGCGAATCATACAGGAGGCGGAAGACGTGGCGGCACAGGACATCTACGACCTGCACCAGCACGAACCTGATATCCTGGAGGTGATGATGGGCAACTACGACAAGGGATATGACGTGGGCATGGGCTTGCTCACCGACCGCATCTTCCACCCTACCTCCGACGGCGGACTCATCATCCTGACGGGCATCCCGAACTCCGGAAAGACTGATTTTCTGAACTGCATGATGGCACATCTGATGTTCCAGCGACAGAAGCGCGTGGCGTTCTTCTCCTTCGAAAAACCTGTCAAGGCGAAGCACGTCAGGGAGATAGCGAGGGTGGCACTGGGAGTGGAAGACACCGCCAGCATGGACCAGACTATGGAGGAGAGAGATGCCAGGGAGGTGAACAGCAAGGTTATCAGCTACCTGACGCAGCACATGGTGGATTTCGACACGAAGACGCGCCTGCCCGACAGCGACTACATCATAGCGATGGCTGAGCGCGACATGCGCAAGCACGGCCTCGACTTCCTGGTGATAGACCCCTACGTATTCATCGACATGACGGAGGGCGGCAGCCGAGCCACGGAGACGGAGAAGGTGAGGCTGATGCTGACGAAGCTGCAGGCATGGAGCCGTGCCCGACGGGTATGGACGATAGTGGTGGCTCATCCGAGAATCCAGTACAAGGACGGTCATGAGTCGTTTCCTCCGCTCGACATCTATTCCATTGCGGGCAGTGCCCAGTGGGCTAACCTCGCCGATTTCCTGTTCACGGTAAGGCGCATGAACAAGCCGGAAGAGGGCAAGTCGTATACCATCGTAGAAATGCTGAAGGTGAGAGATCAGGAGTTCTGCCAGCCGGGCAAGGTATTGTATGTTCGCCAGCCGTGCGGCAGGTATGACGAGCGCGATTCGGAGGAAGACTGCATCGCCGAGCGCCTTCAGCGCAAGATACTGCCGAAGGATGTGGAGCCGTGGGCGGTATAGGAATATCATCAAATTTCTTGGAATTATGACGAACGAAGAATATCGCAATCTGAAACTGCAGGCCCACCAGCAGCTGGTGGAAGATTATCACTGGCTGATGAGTCAGAGTCCTGCTCAATATACCTGGCGCTGTCCTCAGCGCTGGCTGATAGAACTGGTGTATAATGCCAATCAGGACCGTCCGGTGGATGAATGGCAGCGAGACATCCCGCTCACCCGCCTGTACCGTGACTTCTTCACCCATATCGGCACGAAGCCCCCGAACCATCCCTCCACTCAGCTGAGCAAGCTTCGCAACATGGAGCGCCGCCGCGACATCCAGCCCGACTGCATCACGCACTACTACATGCAGTTCATCGGCAAGCAGCTCAACTGCCACATCATCGAGAAGCTCCTTCATCGGAAGTAGGGCTCTTTTGCCCCTCAAAAGCATCTCCCTACCAATTGAAACAAGCCTCTTTTGGAGTTGGTTTAAGCCTGAAATAAACGTTACGTAAGGCTTAAACCAACCTCAAAAGAGGCTTGTTTCAGATTCGATAACACAGGCTAATTTCTTGAATATTAAAAGTTCTCACCTGCGAAAGAAATCCTTTAAGCAATAACCCCATTATCATAGAGATATTCCGGAGCAATATCAGCTCCATTATACCAGAAGATAGTTTGGTCGAGTCCAAATTGAACAAACTTTTTCTTGTCCTTCAATTCAGCAAATGCCGGATATTTCAAAAGAGGCTGCAAATCAACCTTCTTCGTCACCCCGTCATTAAAGGTACAAAGAAGAGTATAATCTCCTAAATAATCTACATCTTTAACTGTTAGTATCATAATCTTCTATTTTTAACGTTGTACGGGTTTACTACCTTTGCCACATGTCCCTTTGGGATACCAGGTACAACTATGGAATAGCTGACAGGATATTTCTTTTCAAACTCCTCTATAGGAAGAACGAAGACTTTTAGTTTCTTTTCCTTCATAATTTACTCCTTTCTTTAAAAAATAAAAAAGCTATTTCTTGAATCTTATCTGCAAGTTCAGTTTTAAATAAACACAACTGTCCGTTCCCCTATATGCATAACCAAAACCATAACGGGTTCGGCTTGCTCGTTCAAAACGAGTATTATTGTAGAGATAGTCTTCAACATCATTTCTGTTATAGAAATGATAGCAAACAATCTCACCATCCTTGCGAACCACGAGATATCCACCATTGGCATCATATCTTCCTGTCCATTCTTTGGCAGGTGTCATTCCAAGTGCAGCATCAAGGAGAAGAACTTTCATTTTATGAGCATAAAAAGTCTCTACATTCTTGCCGCTGAAATTGAATGGGTTTCGTTTAGCAACTTCAGCAACACACTCATTGATAGAAGATTTGGAGTTTGGTAAACTATCTATAAGCAAACAGTCAGCAACAAACTGAGGCATACAACTATCCAAGAACAAAAGATTGTTTTTGAAGGTTGGGTGCTCGATATCACTATATTCTAAAGTGCACCCCATATCAAAAATAGCTCGCATTCGTAGAAGATGTCCGTTGATAGCATTGATTTCCTCAATATCATCGTCACTTAGTTCTTTGCCGACAATCTTATAAGTAATGTTAGTTGGCGTTCCTGCATTCAAAAGAGTTGATGCGCTTCCAAGTTGTGACTTGATACTAAAGCCCAACAAAGGAGTCATATTGGTACGCAGGTCGTGGATAACAATATGGATGTCCGCTTTGTCTTTTGAAGGTGCTTTGAGCTTTGAGCAACCAATCTCTGTCATGAAATTCTCGGTTTCAGGAATTTCAAAGGATCTGTCGCTTGCAGCCTTTATCTCATTGAGTAATTTAGAAGATTCCTCCAAGAACTTATTCATTGATATTCGTGCAAACTCATTGCCATCCTCATCAATAACAACGATGTTTTGATCAACATTAGGCTTGTATTCATATTTCTTACTTTCCTCACGAATCACATTAAGGATAGGATAGTATAATGCCAACTTGTTCATGTCAGCATCACCAGCATAAACCTTACCTTCACCCAAGAGCTTAAAAAGAGTATAAATCTCGCTCCATTCGCCTTTATTTCCCGATATAGCCATATTCGTTTAATGTTTTAAGTAATTGACTTGCTGTCGCTTGGATTGCAGGTACAGCCACACTATTTCCAAACTGCTTGTATGCAGAAGCATCAGCCACAACAATTTTAAAATTATCAGGATAGCCTTGCAGACGTGCCCATTCTCTTGGAGTCATCTTGCGCCAACCTTGCTTGTTTACTTCTCCCTTAATTCTTGTAGTCGGTGTCAAGTCTTTTTGGCGGAAATCTATGACAAGATTACATTCTCGCCCCATTCCACCAACGACTATGGCGTGAGCTATGCCATCATCGGGAATAATATCATAGCCGAAGCCATGTCCCTTTGCCTCATGACGAGCTCTATGCCTTTTGAGTGTATCAATGTAAGTAGTGGAAAGATAATACTTAGCAGGTACTGGATTTTCTTCCCTCACATCAATCCACTTTTTAGTGATTTCCTTTTGTGCTGGATACGAAAAATCCTCTTTTTTTATGCCAAGGTCTTTTCTGAAACCCACAATATAGATTCTCTCACGGTGTTGTGGCACTCCAAAGTACATAGCGTTCACTATCTCTGGATCTGGTACTATATAACCAATTTCGTCCAATGTATTTAGAATCGTCTTGAATGTTTTACCTTTATCATGGATTACAAGACCTTTTACATTTTCAAGGAAAAACGCCTTAGGCTGGTATCTACGAAGAATTTCAGCCACATCAAAAAATAAAGTACCTCTTGTTTCTTCAAATCCTAAACGCTTACCTGCCAGTGAAAATGCTTGACATGGAAAACCTGCACAAAGAATATCAAAACCTTTAGGAATTTTGTTCTTTGTACTTTCTTTTGTAATGTCTCCAAAAGGTACGTCACCGTAATTTGCGTAATATGTTTTCTTTGCCTGTTCATCCCATTCTGACGAAAACACACATTCTCCGCCCAAATTTTGGAATGCCATTCTAAAGCCACCTATACCAGCAAACAAATCAATGAATGTAAACTTTGGGTTAGCAGGAGCTTGAAATGGAGCTTGAAACAAGTCAGGAAACAAATATCCCTGGATAGCCGAAGAAGATTCTCCTACAAAAAAATGATTCACTTTTTGCTTTTCTCCCTTTACAAACTCATACCACAAGTTTAATATACCTTCTGCTTGCTGTGCATAAGGCATATCTACATTACGCTTTCTTAATTGTAAATAATGCGTTATCAGAGCCGCTTGGTCTATAAAAGGGATAACATTTCCCTCTTCATCAAGCGTTTCCTCGCCATATATCTGAACTTTGTCTGCTCGCTTTTTACAGAAATCAAACAGAGAAAATTCGTTCTTTGCATTAATCATTTCTTTTGTTTTTTGTTGTTTCGTATGCAAATCAATTCCTTTACATCAACATTGAACGACTCACATCCATCATAATTCATATTTTTTGATTGCAAAGATAATGAATTATTATCACATATATGCTTAAATATATTTTTTTAACTATACTTTTTTTGTATTACTCAAATATAGACATTACCTTTATACCAAATTCAGAGTCATTGAACAAGCAAACAAAATCAGCTTAACGAAACGTCCAAAGACTGCGTTTCGCAGTTCAAGTAAGATGCTACCGTCACGAAAATAACGAGGGTAATACGAGAAAAGCTGAAAGGTGTACGACAATATACTTATCTTTACCGACTGGCCGGGGTAAGCACGCATCTTTATATCGACTAACTCAACTGCTCATTCAGCACGTCCTCCAATGGTTTAAGCTCTAGCTTTCCTTCACGATAGGACTTCAGCTCATGGAGGGCATTATCGAAACCTGAGAGAATTTCTTCTTTGGTCATGCAGGACTCTTCTTGAACCATACATGCCTCATCATTTTCATTCTCTGCTGCCTGTATATTTAATGCTGTCATAACAAACTCCTTTTTCTTAAAATTGCTTTCGTTATTTAATCACATTCTTTCTGCAAAAATACACAGAAGTTTTCAAAATACCAAATATTTCCTGGCAAATTGACAAAAAAATCATAGTTTCCTTTGATTTTCAGCGAATTATTCGTCTTTTTGCATCATTATAGATATAAATTCTTTACTGAATTTTCGGAAGTTTTGCCCTACACGCCCTGAACCAACGGTCACCGGCCGAAGGGAAAGGTAAAGGGCAGAAGCCCCTAGCCCGTACTTAAGCCACATGCGAAAGTTCAGTATTATTTGAGAAATCTGAGAAAAACAGAAATAACTCCTCTATAGGAAGAGCGAATACTTTTAATTTCTTTTCCTTCATATTACCGAACAGGTCCCAAAAATCTGCGAGAATAGAACCATGAATCAAAAACTCGACTAAAATTTGGTGGTTTCACAGAAAACCCTTATCTTTGCTGTAAAAATAAATATTAAAGTTATGGCACAGTTGACATTACAAATAGATAGTCCATCTTTGTTGGAGCAATTAAAGAACGTTCTCTCTCTTATGAAAGGCGTTAAAATCGTTTCAGACTCCCCTATCTCAAGAAGTGCTGCCTTGGAAGACATCCCAAACGCAGAAACATTGGCAGCAATGAAAGAGGCAGAAAGTGGTCATGATGCAGGTGTAGTTCGGGTAGATAGCTTAGAAAGTTTCATGGCATCAATGGAGGAATAGAGCAATTACTTTGCAAAAGGACTCTTTCCTCCATGTGCTTTCAAATTAGCCGTTGAACGAACCAATATTTTCTCCACATCAGCAAATGACATTCGCAAAGCCTTTCTTTGCGGATTGCGCTCATTCTCCTCTGCCTCTCGAACAAAGCGTTCTGCAGTCTCACCTGTCAAAACAGGAATACTTCTTATCTCTAAAGCCATAACCTTTCATTTTAAACGTTTAATAATGTCGCAAAATTACACATATTCTTCGAAATCACCAAGAAAATCAGAATAAATCTGCAAATTATCAGCCAATTACCAAAAAAACAACAGTAAACTATAAACTTTCTACAGCAAACAATTCCTCTAAGGTATGTTATTGAGAGATTTATGAATGTCTATCAGGCAGTTTTCCCACTTTTTATTTGGTCGTTTCAGGAAAAAAGCGTAATTTTGCAGTGAAACTAAATGAATATCGTATGAAACAGGTAGAAGAACGATACATCAGCTTGCTAGAAGCCGAAATTGCCAAGTTTACTCCTCAGGAGATTCGGGAGTATGAAGCTAGTAAGAAGGCATATAGGGATATCAAGAATTCCATAGATACGGCGAAGCAAGAAGGTAAGCAAGAAGGACTTGCGGAGGGTATGGAATTAGGCATGGAAAAAGGCAAGAATGAAAGAAGCCTGGAAATAGCCAAGACTATGCTGGCAGATGGTGTTGACATCAATCTAATCATGAAGTATTCCGGTCTAACCCAGGAACAAATCGATAAATTGAAATAGAATATAAATTGAATATCGTATGAAACAGGTAGAAGAACGATACATCAGCTTGCTGACCGATTTCGGCTTCAAGCGCATTTTGACAAGGAGCGCCAGCTGGAACTTGCCTACCAGGCAGAGCGCAGCTATGACGTGTTCCGCAACGGTCACTCGCTGACACGCGACTACCCAGGTCCTCACAACCAGCACGAGGAGGTGAAGGCATCTGACTATCGCGTAACATACCTATATCCCTCAGAATGCCATCAACGCATATCCAGGCACTCTTACCCAGAACCCTACCGACAACAGCGGTGTGATTCTGAAGTAACCCACTGAAGGGATAACAGAAAACATCTGTTTTCAAATAAAACGAAATGAATAACATCTATAGAAAAATGTACGTTGGCAATGCATTGGCAGTGGCTGTAAGCCTGCCTATGGTTGCCAACGCTACTAACGAAACTCCGTCTGCTTCGACAGCCATCACAGCACAGGCTGCGCAGGCAGACGGCGTGCAGATTCTGAGAATCAACCCAACAACCGTAGAACTCTGCTTCGCCAACCACCGCAGAGTGGCAGTTGACTTCTACGGCGAGAACATCTTCAGAATCTTTGAAGACCACAACGGTGGCGTGATGAGAGACCCGGAGGCAAAGCCTGAGGCTCACATCCTGGTGGACAACCCACGCACCAAGGTGGGCAGCCTGCAGATTACTGAGCAGGGCGATGAAATCACCCTCGCCAGCAGCAAGGCAAAGGTTATATTCAACAAGACCACCGGACTGTTCAAGATTGTAAACGCCGAGAACGGCAAGACCGTGGCTACCCAGAGCGCACCATCCACCTTCACTCCAGAGAAGGTGACGCTCACCCTCCAGGAGCAGCCAGACGAATACTACTTCGGCGGTGGCGTGCAGAACGGACGCTTCTCTCACAAGGGAGAAAAGATTGAAATCGTGAACACCAACAACTGGGTGGATGGCGGCGTGGCTTCACCTGCCCCATTCTACTGGTCTACAGCCGGCTATGGCTTCATGTGGTACACCTTCAAGCCGGGACTCTACGACTTCGGTTCCACCCAGAGGGGCAGCGTGAAGCTATCCCACGAATCGAAGAACCTCGACGTATTCTTCATGGTGGGCGAAAAGCCTACCGACCTGCTGGGCGAATACTATCAGCTGACGGGCAACCCGGTGCTGCTGCCTAAGTTCGGTTTCTACGAGGGACACCTCAATGCCTACAACCGTGACTACTGGAAAGAGGCAGACAAGGGTCGCACCATGACCTTCGAGGACGGCAAGAGCTACAAGGAGAGTGCCAGCGACAAGACGGGCATCAAGGAGTCGCTCAATGGCGAGAAGAACAACTATCAGTTCTCTGCCCGAGCTGCCATCGACCGCTACGTGAACCACGACATGCCTTTGGGATGGTTCCTGCCTAACGATGGATACGGAGCCGGTTATGGCCAGGAATCAACCCTCGACGGCAACATCGAGAACCTGAAGCAGTTTGGCGACTATGCCCGCAAGCACGGCGTGGAGATTGGTCTCTGGACCCAGTCAGACCTTCACCCTAAGGACAGCATCGAGGCACTGTTGCAGCGCGACATCGTGAAAGAGGTGGGCACCGCAGGAGTGAGAGTGCTCAAGACCGACGTGGCATGGGTGGGCGACGGCTACTCCTTCGGACTCAACGGCGTGAGCGACGTGGCGCAGATCTTGCCTTACTATGGCAACAACGCACGCCCATTCATCATCTCTCTCGACGGATGGGCAGGCACACAGCGATATGCATCCATCTGGTCGGGCGACCAGACGGGTGGCGACTGGGAATACATCCGTTTCCATATCCCTACCTTCATCGGCGCAGGTCTTTCCGGTCTCTCCAACATCACCTCCGACCTGGACGGTATCTTTGGCGGAAAGAACCCAATCATGAACATGCGTGAGTTTGAATGGAAGACCTTCACTGCGATGGGACTCAACATGGACGGCTGGGGCTCCAATGCCAAGTATCCGTTCATCCTCGGCGAACCATCAGCATCCGTCAACAGAACTTACCTCAAGCTGAAGTCAGAACTGATGCCATACATCTACACCGCAGCCCAGGAGGCTGTGACCGGCAAGCCGTTGATGAGAGCGATGTTCCTCGACGACACGAACCCTTACACCCTGGGCAAGGCTACGGAATATCAGTTTATGTGCGGTCCTTACTTCCTCGTGGCTCCTATCTACAAGGAGACCAGGATGGACAAGCAGGGCAACGACATCCGTAACGGCATCTATCTGCCAGAGGGAGAATGGGTGGATTACTTCAACGGAAAGGTATACCAGGGCGGGAGAATCATCAACGAGTTTGATGCGCCTTACTGGAAAATGCCTGTGTTCGTGAAGAGAGGGGCTATCATTCCGATGGTGAACCCTAACAACAACGTTTCGCAGATAGACAACACCAACCGCATCTTCGAACTTTATCCATACGGAGAGTCTGACTACAGTCTCTATGATGATGATGGCAAGACCGAGCTCTACCGCATCGGTGAGCACGCCACAACCCACATCCACTCCTCATTGGTTAAAGACCGCCTCACCGTCAATATCGACAAGACCGAGGGCAACTTTACCGGACAGGAGAAGAACCAGTCTACAGAGATTCGCATCAACGTGAGCCAGGCTCCCAAGAAGCTGGTTGCCAAGATGGGTGGAAAGACTGTGAAACTGACAGAGGTGAGCACGATGGAGGCTCTCCGCTCCACAGAGAACGCCTGGTTCTACGACAAGGCTCCACAGTTCAACCGCTTTGCCACCAAAGGCAGCGACTTCGAGAAAGTGGACATCACAAAGAACCCGATGGTATGCATCCATCTGGCAAAAACCGACGTGACTGCCAATGCCATCGAGCTTCGCATGGACGGCTACCAGTTCGACAACAGCGATGCCCTGCTCAAATCAGCCGGTGCACTGAACGCCCCTCAAGCTAGCCTGAAGGACGCAGAGGGCGCCAACAAGGCATTCACCATCACTGCAGCATGGGACAAGCAGGCAAACGCAGACTATTATGAAGTGAAGATTGACGGTATGCTCCACTCCACCATCCGCAGCACTGAATTCACCATCGAGAATCTGAAACCAGAAAACGAGTATGACATACAGGTGAGAGCGGTGAACAAGGACGGGGCATCAGAGTGGACCACCCTGAAGGGACGCACCATCAAGGACCCTCTCGATGAGGCTATCCGTGACATCACAGCCACCAACTCCACCCCAGACTGGGAAGGATTGGAGGTAGCCAAGATGTTCGACTTCAACGAGAAGAACTACTGGCACACCGACTACTACAAGAAGGAAGGCGTATTGCCATTCGACATGACGATGAACCTGCATGGCATCGCCAAGCTCGACAAGATTCAGTATCTGCCAAGCTCAGAGCGTGACAGTCACGGACAGATTTACAAGGGACGCATCGCAACAAGTTTCGATGGCAGCAACTGGACTGAGAACGGCACCTTCGAGTGGAGCAAGGATGGGGGTGTAAAGGAATACAAGTTCAAGGGTGAGCCAGAGGCACAGTATGTAAAGATGACCGTTGAGGAGACCAAAGGCGGACAGGCGTCAGGTACTGAGTTGTATGTATTCAAGACCCCAGGCAGCAAGATGAAGAAGCCGGGCGACATCAACAACGATAACCGCATCGATGAGAACGACTTCACTTCCTATCTCAACTATTGCGGTCTGCGCAAGGGCGACAAGGACTTCGAGGGCTATGTAAGCAATGGCGACATCAACCGCAACGGCTTGATTGATGCCTACGACATCTCAGTGGTTGCCACCCAGTTGAAGAGCGGTGTAAGCAGCAAGCAGATGGCTCCTGTTGCAGGCTGCATTTCGCTTGTAGCCGACAAGAAGGCATACCAGGCAGGCGACGTCATCACCCTCACCGTGAAGGGCAAGAATCTCGTATCGCTCAATGCCCTGAGCTTTGCCTTGCCATACAATGCCACCGACTTCGAGTTCATCGGCATCGACGTCAAGGATATGGGCAAGATGGAGAACATCTCCAAGGACCGTCTCCACTCTGACGGCAGCAAGCTGATCTACCCTACCTTCGTCAACATCGGTGAACAGCCTGCGGTAGAAGGCACCCACGACCTCTTCACCATCAAGTTGAAGACCAGGAAGGCATGCAAGCCATCATTCAAGTTCTGCAACCTGATGATGGTAGATAAGTTCTTGCGAGTAAAGAGCGAGAAATAAAAAAGTATAGTATATCATAAAGAAAAACCGTCTGTGGACATCCGATTTGCCCACAGGCGGTTTTCTTTTTCAAAACAACCCCGATGACAACCATTGTTGCAACCCTCTACCTATTGCAAAAACTGGAAAAATGTTGTATCTTTGCATCAGAAATAAAAAGAAAGAAAAACACAAAAGTATAAACAATTTTAATTGACATAGTTATGGAATACACAGAACAGGAAAACGAGAAGATGCAGAAGATGCTACTCTCACCCCACTTCGCCCTCGGGGAATTCACCAAATCGGGCACGGCCATCAAACATGGCGTTGATAACACACCACACGACATCATCGTGGTAGTGAGACTCACCACGCTCTGCGAGAAGATTCTGGAACCTCTTCGCCGACAGTTCGGTGCTATCCGCATCACCAGCGGTTACAGGTGCCACCTGCTCAATCTGCAAGTGGGAGGAGCTATAGGAAGTCAGCACGAACTGGGAGAGGCTGCAGACATCTTCGTCACCAACAGCGAGGTGCTGCTCAAGTACATGGAATTCATCCAGAAGAACTGCGACTTCGACCAGATGATTCTCGAACCGCGCGGACAACCACAGAAACGCTGGCTGCACGTAAGCTATACCATGCGACGGCCCAACCGGCATCAGACACTGAAATAACCAAACATTTCAAATCATCTAATACTATGAAAAAAGACACCATCAAGACCATCATCAAAATCGCCGCAGCTATCCTCACTGCCATCGCAACCTCACTGGGGTTGACCAACTGCATGAGCTAAGCCGACGACTGATATGGAAAACTGTAAAACAGCCCAGGGCTGCCAAAAAGGACAAGTCCTGGGCTGAAAAAGAAAGAAAAACACATTTTTATTTTAACCTTTTAAATTTTTAATACTATGAGCGTAAAGTACAGAAAAGTAGTTAACAACCGCAAGAACTCCAAGACCAAAGGTAAGGTCTATGGACGAGCAGTAGTAGACGGTGTTATTGACACCAAGGAGATTGCTGGCAAGATCAGCAAGCGATGCACCCTGACCGAGCCAGACATCATCGCAGTAATCAATGCCCTGGAAACCGAGATCGGCTACGGTCTCGCCGACGGCAAGCGAGTAGTGCTCGACGGATTCGGCTCCTTCAAGGTAGGACTCACCACTACCCCAGCCGACAGCGCCAAGAAGTTCACCAGTGCCAACATCAAGGGCATGCACGTCATCTTCCTGCCTGCCACCGAGATGGAACAGGGCAAGCGCGTGAAGAACATGCTCCGCAACGTGAAGGCTGAGGAGATGACCGA
>OBLI01002192.1_pt1 | contig 17170 bp, 29 predicted proteins | sample 1519701 | NCBI WGS metagenome assembly OBLI01 (sample SAMEA3663005, study PRJEB22513) | pig gut metagenome | biome: pig gut; feature: pig-associated habitat; material: faeces | place: France | collected 2012 | reverse complement strand
CTATGTAGTCATCTAGGGCTTGGCTTACTGCATTAACACCTGCTTCAACCTTATGTCCCACTATCTCAGAGACATATTTGGCTGCATCCTCGATTGTCTCAAAATACTCACAGTCCTCATAAGAATCAAGGAAGAAACGTTCAGGAAAGTAACTACCAGAAGCATCGTTGGTATAGAAGACACCACATCCAGGTTCTTCTTCTCGCCAATAGACCTTTATGCTGGGAAACTTCTCTTCAATGATTTGCCTTACTCCCTCTTGTTCACACCACGCCGTTTCTTGGTTAATGGTTAGGACGTTCCCATCAAGCGAGTAGTCTGTTATCTCACCACGGCAACGATACTTTTCCCAATCACCGCCAAGTTTATGTACCAAGTTCCCTAACCACCATTTCCCGAAACCATTTTTTAGGATGGTGGTTTTTCTCTTGTCTATGTACTTTAAGATTTTGTGTAGCGACCTTACTTCCTTCAAATCGCCAACACATTTGTAAGTTGTGTCACACCAGTTAGGCATATTATTCAATTCTTTTAGTTCTACAAAACATTAACTTTGTGATAAATGGGTTCTCACGGTGAATCATGTTGCGAGCTGCCATCTGATTCTTTGCTTCTACCCAAAGAGTGATAGGTTTAGATGAATCTTTCGTCCAAGCCTGAAAGTACCATAGGATTCTCATAGTTCTATACCATTATCTTTGGCAGCATCGATAATAATCTGAGCCACGTTCAACTGTTCTATGTCGGTAAGTTCTGCAAGTTCTACATCAAAGCCCTCGCCCATATCCAACATAATACCTTTGTCATAATAGAAGTTCTCGATGATGTTCTTGTGTCTTACATACTCGTCGCCGTTCCATACTTGCGTTGTGATGGTTGGGTAGCATGGAACTGAATAGAAGTCATCTTTTCCTGCTCCTTCATCAAACTTTCTGATAATCTCTTCTGCCTTATCAATGATTTCCTTTAGGTCAGGCACATCCCCAGAGCCATAAACCTCTCGTGTGTCAAATTGCAGGTCAAACTCGTCATTAGAGAGCTCGATTTGGTCAGCCTTCTCGATTGCTTCTTCTTTTGAGTTTGCTAATACAGTTACGTCTGCTGTAGCATAGTAATTGTAGTGAATAACGTATTTTCTCATACTTGTAATTGTTTAAGCCCAATCATTCTGTAGCCACACCTCTATTTCATAGTTTACTGTGTAGCCTTGGGTCTGAAAGGGGATTTGTAAATCATTTCTTAATTTCTCTTTTGCCTCGTCCTTAGTCAGCCCATCAAATTCTTCCAGAGGAATGCAATGGTGCTCTACTATGGCGTCAATGGCTTCTTCCTTTGATGTGTAGATACCCTTGCAATCTCTGTTGGATAGCGAGTGCCAGGAGTCTGTTTCATACACTGGATAAAGGTAGGTTTCTGTCATATCATTTTAAGGAAATAGGTGAGGTGATTGAAGTTCGAGGATAGACTTGAAGTGGTAATCATCTTAAATCCCACTCCATACTTGCCACGATACTTTTCAAGGTTCCAGTGCTTCCTCGTTGACTTTCCCTTTCCTACTGCTGTATGATGGGGAAAGAAGTTGTGATGAAGAAGTTGCTTGATTTTGGCTCTTTGCTCTTCACTGAATATCCGAGCATGAGCAACAGATGACGGACGCAAAGTATGTATTATGCAGCCGTCTTGAATGAAAATATTATTCTCCATTGTTAATGTCATAGCGTTGTAGAAGAATCTTAACTTGCTGGGCTGTAAACTGACCTCCACGGCTTGTTGTAAATCCTTCTTGGTTTAATACTCTTGCCATTTCAGATAAGTTGGTTGTATTCTTTACCAATACTCTAAGCATGGCTACGGCTCTTTTGTTGTTTGGGTTAGAGTCTGCTTTTGCCTTAATCGTCTTTCTACTATTGGCAATCGCTTTCTTCTGGTTCTCTTTGAAATTCTCAGGTTTACCTAAAGACTCACCTCTTGCACGTTTAGCATCAAGAGCTTGTTTTGTTCTCGTCCTTATTAGATTAGCTTCATACTCAGATATGCTGGAAATTATATGCAACACAAGTCGATTTGCTTCTGGAAAGTCACAGAATTTGATTTCTACGTCTGATTCAAGTAAGCGTGATGTGAATGCGACATTACGACTGAGCCTATCCAACTTTGCCACGATAAGAGTTGCTTTCTCTTTGCGACACATCTTTAGAGCTTCTTGGAGTTTTGGACGGTCGTTGTGCCTACCGCTCTCAACCTCTACGAAAGATGCTATAGGTTCAACATCCTTCAAGTAGTTTCTGATGATTTCTTTTTGAGCATCGAGACCTAAGCCCGATACACCTTGTACCCTTGTTGAAACACGAAGGTACTCTACGAATTTTTGTTCTTCCATACTATTTCAAATTAGTCGAACGGACGTTGAGTATTCTTTAAGCCGTTCAATAGGATAGAAAAAAGGAGAATACCTGATATAACAAGTTCTATGAGGTTCTTGATTTTCTGATATTCTCCATTGCTGTAAATCTCGGTATCTCTTATACTGCTATCTTTGGGAGAAGTCCATATTGTGAGCAGATAAGATTGTGATAGGATGTGCCATTCTTGATAGTTGCATCTATCACAGGAACGATTTGATTAAGGAATACGGATTCATAGGTAATCTCGCTTTCCTCAGAGTTGTCAGGTGTAATGGTGATTCGGAAATGATTCATGCTGCGTTGGTACTGTATCTTAATCCAACCTGCAACCTTTCCAAGCACATGAAAAGCAGTGCCACCATCTATAACCTTAATGTCATTGAAGTTTAATCCCCATGAGAAGGGCTTCATTGAACATTGCAGAGCATCGTGCCAGATAGTTTTAGCCATGCTCTCGTTGTGAAGTTCTTTGTTTGCCATGTTATGAGCATATTAGGAAGTTCATTACTTTGGCTGTGTATTCGTCGGTGGTGGTCTGAGACTGCTTCTCTACCTTCTCGTCGATAACACTAACCAGATTGTCATTGTAAACGTCGTTGATGGTCTCTTTGAGTTCTCCATCTTCGCCGTAAAGAGTTACTTGAAATACGTCAGCACCTTCTATGTAAGTGATTCTGACATTGCCTGTGTGGACGAATCCCTGAACATGAAACTCCAAGGATGTGTTGTCTGACTCTAAGCTTTCCAAGTCAATACCCCAAGACATAGGAATGTAGGGGTCAAGAGTGAGAATATGCCAAATGTATCTTGACATGTCTGTTGCGAGTTTATTCACTTTCCAGAATAAGTTTAATGTTAGAAACTTGCTGTTTGGTAGGAGCTGAGAATACGATATATGCGTCATCGTCCTCTACTCCAGTCCATACAACTTCATCAATCTCGCCGCCGTTATCTATGATTAACGACTTGTAATGCTGAATATCTCCGTCGTGTTCAGCATCTATCATGTAGAATACTCCTTTAGCCATAGTTCTCTTTCATATAGCAGGATTCACATAAGGAACCGTAGTCATTAACGTCTGATCGGTTCAAAGGTTTGCCACAATATTCACAATGGGCTACAACCTCTCTGTGAACATGATGAAAGACTTCTGCCATAGAAGCCCCTCGGTAAGATACTGTAACCTTACCTTTAGTCGTTTTCTTTGTTGCCATAGTTTTCTTTTGATTCGAGAAAAAGCAGACACTCTTCAAGTTGCTTCTCGGTTAGGAGTTCTACAAGAAAATGTATCTGCTCGGTTAGTTGCTTAATTGAAGTATGTGCCATTGATACAGCATTTATAGTGACATCCATCTTCGGGAATTTGTGCCTTGTCAAATATCACTTTCCATACTCCTTCTTTGTCTGGCTCTGTATCGCATAACATATCTGCCATAGCCTGAGAGCCAAAAATCATCAGTATTGCTTTGTTCCTGGTTCTACGTTCCAGAGACTTCCAATACTTCTTCGTCATCTTACGTTTAGTCTTTGCCATGTTCTAAAACTTCTATGACCTGATCGAAATAAGTCCAATGTCCGTTATCTACGTCAATAACTCCATGATGCTTTGATACATCAGCCGACTTCACGGAACGTCCTGACTTCATACCTTGACGGCATATCTGAATGTCTTCCACTATGCCTACACACACTTCTCCACCAAAGAGAGTATGCTTAATCTTATCACCTATCTTTACTTTCATGCTGCTTTGAGTTTGTCTGCATACTTGTTTTCGATATAGGCAGTAAGGATAGCCTTGATAACTCTGGCACGATCTGACCTATTGTAATTAGCAGGGACATCATGCTCATAGCCGTTCCTGAATGATTCATGCAGTTTTCCTAGACATTGCTCTTCATAGCGATTATCAAGGAAGTCTTTGAGTTTAGGGAATACATAGGTATCTGTATCGTCTCCTTGGATATAGACAGACAAATATATCTCGTCTTTCTTGCCGTTGAAGATTGAAATGACCCTGCTATTCCATTTGTTGCCAGCGTTTTCTAGAAATAGAGTCTTGAATTTGCATCTTACTTTACTGCTATCACCTTGCCCGGCCTCTTTGATAATTCTGAGGATTGTAGGATAAGTGATTGCCAATAGTTCGCCCTGACTGAGACTGTTGATTATCTCCAGCTTTTTCTTTGGGGCTGTTCGGGTAAAAATGATGTTGTTGATGTTTGTTGCCATAGTTATTTCTTTTTTATAAAGTATTCAATAGCAGAGTGAACCAAGACATAGTAGTCCCGATTCACCCCACATTTCTCTTGATAAGGATTGTAAACGTCAAGCATCAGACTCTCGTACAAATGAGGTAGGTGCTTATTAATCTGCCTTACCAACCACTGATAATTGACAGGTTTGATTCCTTTCATCTTGTGCTTCCATTCTTCAATCGTAATATCAGCACAACAGCACTCGTAGTACATATCAGTCAAGTATTCCTGATGCTACGATTTCTTTTGCTTTAGTAGCAGCATATTCATTACGCAGGTCATATCTATATTCGTCTGAACCATAGACCCGAATGATCCAAAGAGCCAGTTTGAATAATTCATTCTGGATGTAGCGATGCCATTTTGTAGTGGACTCTGCAAAACGCTTAGGATTGAAGCCACAGTTGTTGATAGCATCTTTGAGGGCTTCCTGAGCGACCTCTTCTCTAGTTGGTTCTGCCATTGCTTTCTTCATGTTTAGCGTTAATGACTGCGAACTTCTGACGTATCTCGTGGATAGCATCAGCAAATTCAATGAACTGTGAGAAATACATGTGCCATAGGACTTTACCTCAAAGGGCCCTCCATTGACAGTATTGAGAGAAAGAGTAAGTTCTGCGTTATCCTTCTCGTCTGATGGTGTGATTGTAATTTCGTACTTCATTGCTGAGATAAATAAAAAAGCCAGGGAGAATACGATTAAGTAATTTCTCCCCAGCCTTGGTTAATAACTGAGTTTATGCAGTCAGGATTTTGAGTGAACCTGCCACACTGCTTTCTTTCATGTATGGTGTCAAATCCATATCAGGGAACGCCGCTTTGAATGCCGCAAGGTCAAATGATTTTCTTGTTGACTCTGCTACTCTGGTGAAAGTGATGTTCTCTCCACGCCATTGAGGGACATCCAAAAACAACATAGTCTCCAAGATGTCCTTCTTTAGGATTGTTAGTTCTGCTTCTGCTTCCTTCTTCTGATTGAGCAACTTGATAATCCTTTTAGATTTAGCTGTAACCTCCTTTGGTATATCGAAAGGATTCTGGAAGAGTTCGCCATTCAGTTCACATTCCAAGAGAGACTGACAAAGTTCTGTAGGTATCAACTCTACAGGTACAATCTCTGCGATATGATTAACTGTGTTATCTTTGCGAATTTTGTTGCAGATATGAATCACTCCTACATTACGGATAATTGCCCCAGGGTGTTGAAGGCAAAATAACCAGCGATAGATTCCTAACTGAAATTTGACTTTTTCCATCTGAGTCTTGGTCAATTTCTTATTGGAATAGCTCTTAAAATCCCACAGCGAAAACTCATTATTAGATTCTCGTACAACAAGGTCGATATTGCTTGCCCAATGTTCAAGGTCGCTTACACAATACTCGGATGCTTCTATATTCCATCCCTGTGTAAGCGTTCTGAAATCTTCCACTTCCTGAGTGCCTGAATGAGAAAATTCGTTAATCAGGGCACTTATGTCACGATGGAGTTCTGTACCATAGCTTCCTGCTTGTGCGATAAGGCGTTCTCTCATGTGCTCAGGGATTGAGTTGTATTCATCCCTTGCTGATTGAAGCTGATGTGTTATGGCAGACGTAATTCCTGAAAGTTGGATGTCACCATACCAGTATTCATGAGGTTCTTCTAAAAATTTTACCCCATTGTCAAAGAGTTCAATTCTTTTTGCCATTGTTATAAAATGAATTGTGGCAGGATGACCATATTATTTTTTGATTTAGTCATCCCACCAAGTGAATAATTAGATTGCTTGCAGAGCCTTTTTTCTGGTGGTCAAAAGGTTCTTAACATCAGGGTTCGCTTCGATGACGGCTGTGTTGTCGAGGTAAAGACTAATCAAAGCCTGAACATCTGTTGTTGCATTGACCTGAGCCTTCAAAGCGGCATTTGGATCTACAGAAGCCTGGGGTTGTGGCTGAGCCTGTGCAGGACGATTGTTGTTGTACTGCTGACGTGGCTGTGCTTGCTGTCTCTGATAGCCACCGTTGTTCTTCTGCTGATAGCCATTCTGCTGTCCGTTGTTAGAGTTCTGCTGTGTTTGCTGTGGTTCTCCGTTCTCATCAATATGGTCAAAGCCGTTGTAGATATAGAGACCTAAGCCATGACGTGCCATACACTTTACTGTAGAGCGTTGAATTGCAGAGTTCACGTCGAAGGTTGTTGCTCCTTCAACATGTTTTTCAACGTATTGCTTTGTTTGCTTGTCGTAAACCTGTACTGAGTATGGGAACGACTTCATAGCACGACTGGCGTAATCCATAATAGGCATCCAATCTTCGTAGGTAATACCATCAGCTTCAACTTCGGTATGTACCATAAGCCCCATTTCACTCTCAAACACAGGGAGTCCAGTGTTAGGGTTGGTGTGAATCTTGTAGGTTGCAGAAGGATAGAACTGCTTGAATACTTTCCATGCCTGACTCCAAGAAAGGTAAGTCAGATTGGATTTCTTTTCAGTTTCCTCAGAGAGGTCTGCTGAATAGAGTGCATCGAACATGAGAGAACGACGCTCATCTGCTGTAGCATCAGCAGGGATTGTTGGTTTTGTGAATTTGCACATAATCGTAGAATTTTAAATTGTGAAAAATCGGGTTGAAACAAAAAAGAGACCCACAAAAATCTTCTTTAGTTGATAATTGTGAGTCTCTGGCATCCTTTTTCAAAAGTTTCCAGTCTTTGAGTAGGGGATGCTTAGTCAATAAACCACTGCCATACGTCGCTCTCGTGGTTAACTGCTGCCGCTATGCCTTTTGATACTTCGTAGGCATTTGCAGATCGTTCGAGAGAAACGTCAATGTAGTTGTTTTTGTAGTTCGTTAGCAGCATGTAGAACTGCCATGCGGTAATCTCGTGACCATATCCACCAAAGTTTTCATCGGTGTAGAAATCACGACACATTTGATTAATCTGAGCCTCTGGTAAGATAAACTCTGGTAGGTTCAGATCTTTCTTCATCTTCGAGGGTAATGCAGCTGCCATTCTTGCTCGACCAAGGAACTGTGCTAGAGTCGATACGTCAATGGTAGTGTCATTTAAACGTCTCATTTCATCCAGGTGTTGCTTGTAGTCATACTGATGGAATAGATCCATAGCATTCTTAAACAAGTCCGCTGTATTTGTAACCTTTACACTCAGATTACAACCGTCTGATGAGCGTATCAATCCATTCACACAAAGAGTATTTAAGAATCCGATACACATCTTCCAAGACTGAAACTGAGTAGAATTGCCCAGTAGGTTTATGTCTGCGTAGTTGTGAACGAGACAGACCTGCAAATTACATAGGCTACCGTTAATGTTTGCTGAGATAGATGGGATTTCTATCATCGCCATCATTCTCTGGAAATAAGAATCCGTTTCCTCTGGTTTTAAGTTCTGTACCAATTTTCCAGCTCCGAAACGGTTTCTGAGTTTCATTTCGTGACTCACTCTGACAATTGGAGCTTTAATTTGCTCACTGTCAAAGTAAGTGCTAATCGCATCAGCTATTGTCGAAATACCCTCAACATGGCTGATAGTTTCTACGTTGTCCCTTGAAAAAACAGGAGTCAACATATCTGAAAGAGAATCCATGTCGATTGGTTGTGTATTGCCCATTATAAATGGATTTCTCTGTGGTTCTTCAACCTCTATAAGACTATTGAGGTTGTTAGCAGTTTCGTCCACAATAGGAGAAACCACGGTTGTTGTTTCTTTTTTCATATTTAAGCAATTGTGAAATAGTTTATGTTTGGAAATGAAGGACGAGGATACTTTATAATCTTCGCCTTTGTATTTCTAATCAGCTTTACATTACCACCTTCATTGATGACTCTGATGATTAATTCTGATTTCGTTTTCATTGCTTTTGATTTTGTTAGTTAAACCATGGGGGTCAACAGTTTTAATCTTTCCTGTGACCCCCGTTATCTTCTTTATACCCTTCATAAGGTAGGTTATTCCTTCCAAGAGGGTTATAATTTTGTCGAGATTATTCACATACGTCCTCGACTGTTGTTGTGTCGGTAGGTGTAATATGCTTTACCGACGACTTCTTGTTTTTATACTTGCCGTAGATGGTCTTCCCAAGCTCTGCGGCTTCAATCAATGTTATGGTCACGCAAAGGATGCGATAACCAATGATAAGAGAATTTTTAATGATCATATTTTTCATTTTTTAGTTTGTTGATAATTTGATTTTCTTTCATACTTAAGGCTTTGGAATGATAAAAAACGGAGACAAAAAAAGAGGTTCAAAACCATCTTAGTTCTGACCTCTATATACTTTACTTCATGTATCAGCCCGACCTGTAAGTTATCAGCATCTTAAGTGATAAAATTCCAGCCGAAGCCAAAGTTTGTGTTACTCCAGATTCGTCATCTGGCACGCCCTTCTTTATACATTGAAGCTCACCAAGAATCTTCTCCTGGTGATATTTATTCATATCTAAGGCGAAGAGGTTTTTCTAGACGGTCAAAATCGAACACCCACAAAAAAGGTCGAAAATGAACAGAAACCCTTATATGTGAATAACAGTAATTTTTGACGATATATGTTTGAATATCAGTTTTCCTTTGTTACCGATGAATTTAGAGTAGTCGGCGAAGGACAGGAGAATAATCAGCACTCCGAGGAACAGAATAAAGCTGAAAAGATAGTTAAGGGGAAGTTTATAAGAGACCTCGAAGCACTAAGAGATAAAGGCTTCTCTCTCACCCCTGGCAGTAAAATAGTAATCGGGCTGCAAGAGATACTTATGATATGCCCACGAGACAGAAAGAGAGTAGATGCCTATAACTCTCTGGTTAAATATCTGAATGACGAGTTCGATTGTAATCTTTATATCACATCACAAAAAACAAAGAAGGAGGACAACGTATGAAATTTTTAATGCAAGGTCTGGAGATTGATACGGCCACAGTAAAAAATGAGAATGAGTTAGGTGATATATTGGCTTACCTGACCATGAACTATTATCCAGAAATGGGAGCAATCGGTGTGGGCTATAGATACGACCAACAAAAGAACATAGCCAAGATTTACTTCCGTCGAGATACAAAATACTATATGCAAGGCGAAGTGCTAAAGGATATAGATTGTGAGTTTATAACAGGCTTGCCAGAGGATTATTTTAATCTGCAACCTGGAGTAAAGCCGTCCTTCATGCTCCTTGGTTATGCTGGTTCTTATTATGTATCTGAGGACGAAATAAAAAGAGCGTTTATGTGTTCCCAAGCCATCGAGGGAGTCAAGGATATAAAGTTCTTTCCATGGGAGGAGACATTAACGATTACGGTTATTGGAGAAGAGAAATGATGCAAAATGCCGAAAATACAAAGCATAAACCTTAACATTGTATGAAAAAGATAGATATGAAAATCGATTCAATTTTAAGAGGTTTTTCAACTCAAAATGATGCCAATGGTAATGAAGGGTATTTCCAAAGTTTTAGTGATCCTTCTGAGGCTTGGGAGGTAATGAGAGGTGAAAGGGACGAGTCAGCTCCAGACCAAGAAAGAGATATTGCTATACTGGATGATGACACTTTCCCGGTAATGATTAAGAAAAGAGCCATAGTTATTGCTGCTATGTATCTTATAGGGAAAATAGATAAGCCGACACACGATGACGCACTTTATGTCTCAAAGTTCGCATCCTACCTTCTGCTGGGCTTCAACTTCTTCTATTACTCAGGTTTTTCAAGAAGATTCTATACGTCAAAAATGGAAGATAAATTATGTCTTTGGGATGAATCTCAGTGGCAAATCTTTAAGGAATTAGCAGCCATACATGACTTTAAGGGGATATGCAAAGATGCTATCAAGACGGCTAAAGACCTTAAAAAGAAATTTGGAGATAAGCTGACAGAAGAGAACATACTTGAATTTGTAAATGAAGAGGTATAGGCTAAAAAGAGGAAAACACATTCTACAGAAGGTCATAACCTATAATATGTAGAAGAGGTTAAGTGATGATACCTTTAGCTGTATACATAAAAAGAGAGGAAGAGATTAGTTTAGACTAGTCCTTCCTCTTTTCTTTTCCCCTACAAAATAAATACCTCGGGTTAAGTATTCTTCATACCTTTATCTCCTAAAGTAGATAAAGATATTTTTTAATGATATGGTGGGAATTTTACCTCTCTATAATATTATATAAAGAAGAGATTTTCCCACACACTTAAATGTTAGTTTAGGTATCTCATGACTTTTCAAAGTTATGAGTACAAGAAATTTAACCCTAAGTGGCAAATCTCAGTTTAACCTTGAAATTACCTAAAACTCTCTGCAAAGGCTCATAATACTTCTTTCTTCTGTCTTTATGACCTAATAACTTGTTCAGATCAGATAGAGATATAGTTATTTCCTTTTCCTTCAGTGGTTCTAAGATTTGTTCGGGAAGAAAAGGAAATCTCTGAATCATCTTCTCAATATCAACTATCTGCTTACATCCATATTTTTCCACTTTGGCCTTATCTCTCCAGTCAACATGTTCTTCTTTAATATCGAGTATGTTCTGGTTAAGGTATCTTTCAAGAGTAGTCATAAAGTTAGGATTATGATCATCAGAGTAAAAGACATTTATACCCAATCCTAATCTTATTCTAGTTCTTGTGATAAGTTGAACATACTCCCATAGCATATATCTTGTGAGAGTTGTCTTTGTCTGAAATACCATGTTGAACTTTTCAGAAGATGACGAAACAGGTAAACTCCATTTCCCAAGAAGTATGATATTCTTATAGTCCTTGAAGGTATTGACTGCTCTACTTTCAGATGAACCATAATATATTATACTGTATCTGTCATCAGGAATTTTTAGCGCATCAAGTCTTTCTTTCAACAGCATCACCAAAGAACTATCTGTATTATCATCGCCTGTTGCTTCATTGCCAGAGAAATCTTTCCAGCAGACAATAAGATGTTTGCCTTTTGTCTTTGTTATTATAGACTCGACCTGTTCTACCATTCTCTGCACTGTCATATTTGGGGATGTGTCTTTTCTCTTTAGACCAGGGATGTTGAACTTACTGAAAACGGCAGGAGCATTATATTTCTGTCTGACATCTACAAGGTTATAAACAGCAGAGTCTTTGAAGAGTATATCACCAGCACCTTCCATAATCAAGACAAGGCTTCGGCTGGACTGGAAATCACAAGGCGAGAACTGGATATAAGATGCTTCCTTTGCTTTTATCATGTTCTGATAGTCCTTCCTGATAAGAGCCAAAGTCGTTTCTATCTTCAATTTGCCTAACTCTGTGGAACCATCAAAGAAGGGAGAATCAGAGTTACTAATGAAGCTGCGATAAGCATTAAGCATTTCAGGTTCATCCTTTGCCTTATAACCACCATGTCCGTTAGGTTCACTCAATACGCCTAAATGGAGTTTCGATACTTTACAGAAATCCTGAATAAAGCCAGGAATCTCGTCTATTATAATCCATCTTCTTACATTGGGGTCGTTCATAAGTCCAGCCCAATCCCCATTAAAATACCCCAACTGGATGCCTCGACTATTATAGAGCATATACACAGGAGGGAACTCAGTGTACAATCTAACATTTGTCATAATCAGCACTTTCTTCTTGGTTACTTCATTAGGGGTTCTGGAGAACTCATTTTGTACTGCAAAGTCTGTCTTGGAGTGAATCATCAGCATATCATCCTCTGACATACCTAACCCAAGAAGCGAGTCATAAAGGGTGTTCGCACTTTTGATAGAGTCCACCACAACTAGAATGCCGTCATTGTAGTGTTGTTTTACAAATCCTTTCAGCCAGTGTGTCTTACCCGAGCCACAGCCTGTACTGACAACATAAGTACCAACGTCATCAGGCAAGTTGATACTGCTGTTCTTTAAGTTAATTTTGAATTTAGCCATATTACATAAAATTTGGATAATTACCAATGATAGGGTTAATACGGTCTATTAAGGGCAAAAACGACAATTTCAGAAATCCCCAACCTTTTGTCTTTGGCTGGGAATCTCTTTCTACAAACCTAACTTTTTCATGCGCGATGTGATGGCACCCTCATTACGTTGAAGTGCATCAGAAATCACCTTGACTTCCAGTCCTGCCTGAACCATATCCTTTAGCTTATCCTCCTCCTCTTTAGTCCAGGGAATATAAGCATTAGGATGACTTTCCTTCTGTTGCTGCATATATGTGCTACAGGTTGCAATTGCTTTTTCTGTGGTTTTTGTTGGCTTTGTTGGCTGCACTGAGAATGTGTTTGCCTTTGCCAGACTCTTTGCCTCCATTTCCTTTTTGCGAGCAAATAAGCCTTTTGCCAACTTTTCCATGTCAGCAAGAGGCAAGTGAATCCCTCCTTTGGTTGCGCCATTACCGTCCTCCTGACGAAGAAGTATTGTGTTAGAATCTACCTCGTCGAAAAAAACGTTTCCAAGCAGCCCCTTCATGTAGTTTTTTTTAAACATATATATTTGTTTTTATGGATAGCTCACAATAAAGCAAGCTATCCGTTGATTGTTTTTTGAAAAAATGTGCTATTTCTGTATATTAATCATTATTTCCCTTGATTTCTCTATAAACTTTGAATGAGAGGTGAACGATAATAAGTCCCATCAAAATTCTTATCGTAAGTTTATCAGTGGAAGTTATTGAGATTTGAGTGTGACCATCAGAATCCATATTGGCTTCAATGCCATCACTTTTGCGTGAGGTTGTTTTCGGGGGCAGATCATATTGCGTATTTGCTATTGTTACCTTGTCATTATCATCGATAACAAAGATAGTAGGGTTAGGCACTTTTATATTCTTCGCTTTAAACTCTGATTCTCTAAGTAGATAGAGTTTTTCGCAAACAGAAGATGACAGTCCGAACTTTTCTTGAATGACAGCCTTTTTCTGTGACCAGTCATTTGGTGTTATACAAATGGTTTTCATTTTTATTTTTTTTATATAAATTATGATTTTTGTATGAACTTACGCAGAGATTCCTTCCAGTACACTGACTTAGGGTTGAGAATGTTAACTACATCCACGAACAAACGAATGTCTTGTGGTGTGTATGATTTCTTACCAGAGAGTATGCCTATTTTATAGTGGTCACAACAGTCGATTGTGCGTGCAACCATGTTAAGGCTTCTCTGAGGATCGAGAATCGGTTCGATGCTTGCCCATGTAGGAATACCAGCCTTATGAAGTTTCTGCATAGCCCGGATGCGTTCGTCGTTAGGACTTGCGCCAGGCTCTTGCTCGTCACAACCTGTCAGAGAGAAACCAATACGGAGAAATTCGGGATGACTGAGAGCGTTTTGAACGGCAGGATGATTTAGCCAGTCTGCTCTCTTCGTTAGCACTTGGCAAGGTACGCCTTTACTGATTGCGTAGTCAATGCATTTCCAGTTGAGGACGATAGTCTCAGGGAGGCAGGGGTCTGACACAAAGTTGAAGTGAAGCGCACCATCTGTTATTATCTGAGATATATGCCTCTGGAGTTCTCGACAGAAAATCTCATAAGCTGTCTGTTCATCACCGAGACCCTTCTTTAGTCGAACATTAGTACCGCCTAACGTTGCAGACATCAACGAGTGGTTGTTGAAGCAGTAACTACAATTGTGAGTGCAACCGTTGTAATAATTGACAGCCCACTCAGAATACTCTGCAGCTTTACCATTGGGATTGTAGATGCATTTGCCATGGAAGACAGGTACTTGACCTGTTGCCTGCTCCTTACTAGAGGTCACAGGGCTTGTAGATATTTTATACATACCTTATATAATATGCAACGTCGATAATCATGTTGGAGACAGCTCTTTTCAAGAGGACACCAACAGCTACACGCACACAGAGTATGCGTTTCAGATCTTCCTTTGCATCGTCAATCTCGCATCCATAGGACATGGTTTTCATCAGAAGTATCTCATTGACGCTTTTGACCATTGTATCATTATTTGTTACAACATCGGTGAAAAGTCTGTTTTGATACCCCTTGAAAGAAGTCTGATTTGCTGTTCTTATTGCTTGTATTTTCTTCATTGCTCAAAATTTTCTGCAAAGGTACTACAGGTTTGAAAATACTACAATAGGAGGTATAACAATGAAGTCACAACAAAAATTAGCTGTGACCATAAACAAAAAAAGCCCAGGAAAATCCTGGGCAAAACTCTATAATTTTAGAATTTTTTCTTCTATTTCTTTGAAAATTGCAATTTTATTTTTACTTCTATTGGTGGAGTCATCGTAGTAGATGGTATCGTTGTAGGGATAACGATAGAACAACTCCCTTGAACATCCAAACAGTTCACAGAATTTCTTTAAATCAATGATTGTAGGATGACCTTTCTTACTGACAATGTAGAAAGCATTTCCTCTGAGAATTTGGAATACCATATCAAAGAAGAATATTTCTGTGCTGTAGCCACCACCATAAAATTTACTATTGTCGATTATGTCTTTATAATCTTTGTAAATCTTCTTTATGCCAACCAAGAGTTCCCTGTCTAGTTCGCGAATTCCATTACTCCAATTTAGTAATATAAAACCTTGGAGCATCTTTGTGTGAGCTGCTGTCCTCTCGGTTGTTCGCACAACGCCTTTATCGCCGGATGAACCACTCTTGCAGGTTCCTTTTCCTAATGCTGCGAACCACTTCTTCTCAACAACAAATTGATTGGCCACTTAGAAGCAACAAACGTTCCCAAATCATTTTTTTATATGAAATTCTCAATTTGTTTACTTCCTTGTTCCTTTTGTTACATAGGCATACTGTTTTTAATGTTTATGAATAATACTATCAATCTCTTACTCGGAGTATTTAACTCCCTAACCTTTTGGCTGGCTAAGCCCTTCTCTGAAAGTTTACTTGCTTTCATACAACTTACAATATACAAAAAACGTACCAACTACAAGTTGGCACGAATTTATTATAATCAGAGTGACAAAATGGCGGTAATTAACCAGTCAATATCAAATAAGATTCTCTAGGATCAAAACTCATCCATTAGTTTATCCATCTGCTCACCAATGGCTTTGTCAACGAGTTTCGCATATCTGCTAGTCATCCTAGTGTTTGTGTGTCCCATCATCTTGGAAATGACTTCGAGACTTATGTTGTTTGCCAGCGTTACTGTTGATGCAAATGTGTGACGTGAAGTATGGAAGGTTACTCGTTTGTTAATACCACATAGAGTTGCAATATCTTTCAAGTTTTCGTTTACATCGGTTGCGTCCTGAATAGGCATAACCATATCACCTTCCCAATCTTTGTACTTTTCCAGCAGCAACTTCGCCATAGGTAGAAGAGGGATGCGAGAGAGAACGCCAGTCTTGACTCTTTTCTTCTTAATCCAGATACGACCTTCTTCGTCTGTTTCGAAGTGTTCTTTGCGGAGTGTCTTGATGTCTATATATGCAAGACCTGTAAAACATCCAAAAAGAAAAGCGTCTCTGGTTCTCTCGAATCGCTTGATAGGAGTCTCAAAGTTAATAATCTTCTGTAGTTCGTTGTGATCGAGGAAGTCAATTTCAACAGGTTCACGCTCCACCTTATATACATTAAGAGGATTGAACTGTACATAACCATTTGCTACTGCTATATTCATAAGCTGCTTCAAGAACTTTAAGTGCTTTGAGCATGAGTTCTGACGGTTGTTCTTCTCTGTCAGTAGAAAAGTGTGGAAACCTTGAATAAAACCAATCTTGACCTCGTGTAGATAAATATCGCTACGATGGTACTGCTTCTCCATGAACTCCTTGAAGTATCGTCCTGTCAAATCATTGTCCTCATAGGTGTCTTTGGCAATCTTCTTTCCGATAAGAGGCTTGCGCATTGCCTGAAAATCGTTAAAGACCTGTATTAGTGTTTTCTGATTGACAGCATCTACATGGTCATTGACAGCTTCTTTTAGCAATGTCGGTGTGAGCATAAAACCTTTCTCCATCAGCTCAATCTCCTTCTGAAAGACCTTATTACGGAGTTGATAAAGGTATTCGTTGATTAGTTTTGCCTTATCTGACGATCCTTTTACAAGCTGTTTCTTTTCATCCCACTCTGACACTTTGACCTTTTTGCCTGTGGAATAAGAGGTTCGTTCACCATTTACTGCTATCCAAGCATCGATAGGAGAATCGCCATTTTTGTCCTTCCTTGTCTTTTTTAATAGGAAGTAAACAGTAGTACAATGTTTTTCCATTGTTTGTTGTTTGTTTGTGTAAGGCGTATCGCTCTAACCCACAACTGATTACTTGAAAATTGCAGCCACATTTCCAAAACAACCAAAAGTGGCTGCAAAGTGGCTGCAATTTCACTACAGAACAGTGAATTCTTGTACTTTGCTACTCCAGAAAATGAAAGAAGAAAAATCGTCATTTTGTCTCATAACACAACGACGGCAATCATATTCTAAGACCGTATAAACACAAAAATCTCCTGCAACCATTACGATTACAGGAGACTTCTTTTATGATGTAATTTACTGAAAGTCAGTTATTACTTCTTGTTCAGAGCGAGGTCGATAGCAACGGCGATAGCTACAGTAGCACC